>CETG01021505.1_pt1 | contig 16064 bp, 13 predicted proteins | sample 361471 | NCBI WGS metagenome assembly CETG01 (sample SAMEA2622696, study PRJEB7988) | marine metagenome | isolation source: saline water (ENVO:00002010), including | reverse complement strand
ATTATCCAGAAAAGCATAACGGTTTACATTCAATTTAGCGATACTTAAATCTGGAAATTTTGTAGTATCTCCAATGATGATTGGAAAGATTTTTTGGTTTTTTGAAGCATTAAAATATTGAAAATCCCTACCTAAAGTCTGGTTGCCATCAGTTATTAAAATGGTCGCATTTTGATTCTTTTTAAAACTTGATTTAATATCATCTAAAACTTTAAAAATATCGGTTTGTTTTGCGCCGAAATTGGCCGAATCTTCTGTCGAAATTTCACTACCAAAATAAATATTTTGGACATTAAAGCGTTCATTAATCTCTTCATCTTTATTAAAAAACGAAGCTATTTCTTTTAAATTATTTTCCTGATGAAGATGCGCAATAGATTCAGTATTATCTAAAGCGAGGACTAAATCTGGCTTCTCCCTTTCAATTACAACCGATTTAATCTTTGGATTGATTAATAAAAAAAGTAGTGTAAAAACGCTTAAAGCTCTTAAAATAAAAAGAATTAATCGCTGATTACCACTTCGCTTGGATTTTACATAATATTGAAAATAAGAAAACCCCAGCGCAACGCATGCAGCCAGGGTTATATATATTATGTTGAGTATCTCCATTTATCGGTTTTGGGTTGTAATTTAAGAGAATATTAAGGCTTTACCAACCTAAAACCCAAAAACAGAAATAAATAATTTTAGCGATCAATAATCGCAAAAAAAGCCAGCGCCCTATAGATACGAAACCTATTAAAATTTCAGGTAGATCCTATGGAAAATTAACACTGCGATAGAAATTAAGTTAGCATTCCACCATCTACGTTAAGTACCTGTCCGGTAACATAAGCACTTAGATCGCTACCTAAATATACACAGGCATTGGCAATATCTTCAGGTGTGCCGCCACGTTTTAGCGGAATATTATCTCGCCATCCCTGTACCACTTTTTCGTCTAACTTCTCGGTCATTTCAGTTTCGATAAAACCAGGAGCTATTACATTGGTACGTATATTACGTGAACCTAGCTCTAAAGCCATAGACTTACTAAAACCTATGATCCCGGCTTTAGAGGCGGCATAATTTGCCTGACCGGCATTTCCTTTTACTCCAACAACAGAGCTCATATTAATAATGCTTCCTTTACGTTGTTTAAGCATGGTACGCTGTACCGCTTTGGTCATATTAAAAATCGATTTAAGGTTTACTTCGATCACGCGATCAAAATCCTCCTCACTCATACGCATTAGCAGGTTATCTTTTGTGATACCGGCATTGTTGACAAGAATATCGATAGCTCCAAAGTCTTCTGCTACATTTTTAATTAGTTCCTGCGCCTGTTCAAAATCAGCAGCATTCGATTTGTAACCTTTTGCTTTTACTCCACTTTCAGAAAGCTCTTGTTCCAGTTCTTTAGCTGCTTCTTCAGAGGAATTATACGTAAATGCCACATTTGCACCATGGGCTGCAAACACTTTTGCTATACCTCTACCAATACCACGGCTTCCACCGGTTACGATAGCATTTTTACCTTCTAATAATTTCATATATTATAGTAAGTTAGATTTATCTTCGCCAAATATAAGAATATGCATTGTTTAGGTATAAAAAAACCTCCTTTTTCAAGGAGGTCTTTGTTTTTTATTGACGCTGAATTACATTTTTAAGTCTTTCTCTTCCTTTTTCTCGTAATTGAACAGGTAATCGATATCGAGTTCTTGTACATCACCTAATTTATTTAGTGCTTGCATGTCTACATCTTTTTTATTTCCTATCACCAAAACATTGTAATCCTGTCCTTTAATATTGTTATCAAAAAATGTTTGTAAATCTTCGAAGCTCATCCCTTGAATTGCTTCGTACATTTCTTTGCGCGTGTCGTGATCTAAACCACGGTCTTTTAATCGCTCGTAGCTCCAAAAGATATTGGTTTTGGTGATACGATCTGCCGCGATTTTCTTTAATGTAGCTTCTTTAGCCGCTTCAAACTGCTCTTTCGCTTCTGGCATATTAGTCATTAATTCCATCATCGCATCCACCGCCTGTGGCATTTTATTGGCCTGAGTACCAATATAGGCCATCGTATAATTTGGTTTATCAACTTCTGCAGCCATTTGATAACTCGAGAATGCAGAGTAGGCTAACGACTTGGATTCCCTTATTTCCTGAAATACAATAGACGATAACCCACTACCAAAATAGGTATTGAATAATTGAGTGGCTGCCATTTCTTCGGCATCAAAATCATCTCCTTTTGCAAGGAAAATCATTTCGCTTTGTACCATATCGTAATCTACAAAGTACACATTACCACCGGTCTCCTTTTCGTTATATTTACGTGCCTCTGGATACTCATTAAGTTCTGATGCTACATCGTGTTTTTCGCTCACTGCGGTTACCGCTGCTTCAGGATCTTTTCCATAATAAAGAATTCGTTGTTTGTAATTACGCAGATCTTTTACTTTATCTACCAGCTCTGCCGGATCCAAAGCGTTTAATTCGGCTTCGGTATAAATATTACGAAGACGGGAATCTTCGCCGTATTTTCCATAATTCATTAAACCATTAAACAAAATATTTCCCTTTTGGGTTTTGGCATCATCACGACCTTTCATAATAGAAGCCACATATTTCTCATAAGTTTCCTGATCTGGTTTTGCATTTTTCCAAAGATGCTCAAGTAATTCTAATCCTTTAGGTAAATTTTCTTTTAAGCCGCTAATACCAACATAAATCTGGTCGGAACCGGCGCTTACAAAATAACTAATACCAAGTTTGTAAAATTCCTGCTTTAATTCCTCAGGAGTGTATTTATCGGTACCTAAATAATCAAGGTATCCCGTAGCTAAAGAGATTTCTTTATCATTATCCTGCCCCATATCAAAAATAAAATACAGGTTAAAAAGATCGTTATTTTCATTTAGGATATAAGAAACCGGTAATCCATTTTCAGTTTTGGATTCTTTGATCGCCTCCTCGTAGTCTACATATTGCGGAGTTAATACCGGAGCCTCAGATTTGTTGAATTCAATTAGAAAATCTGATTGCTTGTCACGATTTAACTGAACCGGAGTAATTCCGGGATTTTCTACTTTGGCGATATTAGGGTCTTCCCCTATTCGTTTATAAACCGTAACATAATTATCTTTATAATGCTCATTAGCGTAATTCACAAGTTCTTCTTTGGTAATCGATTTTAAATCGTTTGTAAAATCAACTACATCCTGCCAGTCCTGGAAATGAATAAAGGCATCCATGTGGGCATAAGCTACCGAAGATGCATCTTCATACTGCCGAATTTCAGATAGTTTTAAATCATTTATCACCGCATCGATTAACCAATCATCAAATTCTCCTTTCTTGATCTTCTCAACTTCCGCGAGTAATAAATCTTTCACTTCTTCCAAAGTTTGATCGGCTTTTGGCATCCCGTATAACAAATGGAAACCATAGTCATTATCAAAATTGGTATATGAAGAGGCCTGTTGTACCTTTTGTTTTTGGTTAAGGTCCAAATCTATTAAACCGGCCTGAGAATTTGCCAAAATATAATCGATTAAGTAAACGATCTTTTGATCTTTACTGCCAACACCATCGGTACGAAAAGCTACATAAACAGATTCTGAAGTTGGTCCAAATACTTCTTTCTCGATAGGCGCTGTGATAGGTTGTTCCTCTGGAAAGGTAGGGTGAGTTACTTCTTTAGATTCGTAGCCTCCAAAAGCTTCATTTACTTTTTGAATGGTACTATCAAATTCTAAATCGCCTGAAAGAATTACGGCCATATTATTTGGCACGTAATATTGATCATAATAATTATGAATCGCTTGCATTGAAGGATTCTTTAAATGCTCTGATTTTCCTATCGTAGATTGTGTACCATAAGGATGGGTAGGATAAAGACCTTCTAAAACGGCATAATACTGCTTTCTGGAATCACTGTCCTGTCCACGGTTAAACTCTTCGTAAACGGCTTCTAACTCGGTATGAAACAAACGTAAAACGAGTTCGTTAAACCTTTCGCTCTCTACCATTAACCACTTATCCAACTCGTTAGAAGGAATTTTATTTACATAAACCGTTTGTTCGTTAGAGGTAAAAGCGTTGGTACCCTCAGCTCCCAAAGAACTTACCATTTTATCATATTCGTTAGCTATGGAATACTTGGAAGCTTCCTGTGATACCAAATCGATCTGGCGATAGATTTCTTTTTTCTCGTCAGGATCGGTCGTAGCTTTATGCTTTTCGTAAAGATCAGAAATCGAATCTAGAAGTACTTTTTCAGTCGCCCAATCCTGCGTTCCTATTTTACTGGTTCCTTTAAATACCATATGCTCCAGATAATGGGCTAAACCGGTATTATCTGCAGGATCATAAGTAGACCCGGCACGTACGGCAATTAAAGTTTGAATCTTAGGTTCTTCATTATTTTGACTTAAATAAACCTTTAAACCGTTGTCTAAGGTATACAGACGCAAACCGGTAGGATCGTCTTCAAAAGTTTCATAAGAAAAGCCGTTGGCGTCAGTCTGAATGTTCGATTTTTCTTCCTTTTCTTTTTTGCAGGATGAAAAAGCAAGAAAAAGCATTGCCATTAGAGGCATATAATATTTCCTCATAGTTAAAATTTTGATTGATAAATATTTATAAAAATAAAAAAGTCCGTAAGCAAATAACGCTTACGGACTAAAATTATTTAAAATTATCTTAAATTTTAACTTTTATCCCAGAACTTCGGCAACTTTTTTACCAATTTCTGCTGGAGAATCCACCACATGAACTCCGTTTTCCTTTAAGATTGCTTTTTTAGCTTGTGCGGTATCTTCGCTACCACCTACAATTGCACCAGCATGTCCCATAGTTCTTCCTGCAGGAGCAGTTTCACCAGCGATAAACCCGATAACCGGTTTCTTATTACCGTTTTCTTTGATCCATTTAGCAGCATCAGCTTCCAACTGTCCTCCAATTTCACCGATCATAACGATAGCCTTGGTTTCATCATCATTCATTAAAAGCTCTACTGCTTCTTTAGTAGTCGTTCCAATAATTGGATCTCCACCAATACCAATTGCCGTAGTAATTCCTAAACCTTCTTTTACAACCTGATCGGCAGCTTCGTAAGTTAAAGTACCAGATTTAGAAACAATACCTACAGTTCCCTTTTTGAAAACGAAACCTGGCATGATCCCTACTTTAGCTTCACCCGGAGTGATAACACCAGGGCAGTTAGGGCCAATTAGACGGCAGTCTTTGTTTTTAATATAATTAGAAGCCTTAACCATATCTGCAACAGGAATACCCTCGGTAATAGTAATGATTACTTTAATACCTGCATCGGCAGCTTCCATAATGGCATCGGCAGCAAATGCTGGCGGCACAAAAATAATGGTAACATCGGCACCGGTTTCTTTAACAGCATCTGAAACTGTATTGAATACCGGTCTGTCCAAATGCTTTTGTCCTCCTTTACCAGGAGTTACACCTCCAACGACATTGGAACCATATTCTATCATTTGCTCTGCATGAAAAGTACCTTCGCTACCGGTAAATCCCTGCACGATTATTTTTGAATCTTTATTTACTAAAACGCTCATAAGTATTTATTGTAATTAGCTACACAAAAGTAGGTTTTTAAAGATAAAACATAAAGCTTTTTTAAAGATTATTGTGGCTTTTAAAGTATAATTATAAAAAAGGAAAGTTGTTTTAACCCTCCTTTTCAAATATTTAGTTATTAACGTTTATTATCATTTCTAGCCGGTGGTGGCGGTGGCATTAAACTTACTTTGTCTTGCGCTCCTCTTTTGGAAAGAGCAAGATGGATTTTATAAAGTTTTCCTATATTATTATTAATTTCATCCTGCTCCTCTTCTTTCAAATTAAGATAAGCCATTGGGTATCCTTCAGGTAAAAGCGCATTCACTTTTTTAAGCTGATCATTATAATCTTTGATCAATTCTTTAATAGATTTTTCATTATTTATATAAATCTGGTGTGTTGGTCTTTGCGGATTTTGAATATCAATTGCTTCCACAGCAATAATTTCCTCTACTTTAGAAGGTTCGGGAATGTCTTCTACCACTTCAATTATCATCGGTTTTGGTGGCTCAGGCACATCTTCAACTACCTCAATAACTTCAACTATACTATCTTTATTTGGTGCTTTTGGGGGAACAGGTGGAGCAACCGGTTTCTTTTCTTTGTTTTTAAATTGCATTGGCGGCGGTGGTGGCGCAGGTAAAGCAGGAAATAAGGTCACTTTTTTAGCATGTTGCTTCATCACTTTGTAATAATGTGTTTTTAAAAATTCCTTTTCTACTTTCTTTTTAAAATCTTCAGAAACGTTCGTTAATTCTAAACGTATATTATTTTTTAGCAAATCTTCGTCAGAATATTGATCGGTGATTTTATCCAATTTCGAAACAAATTCGTTTAGTCTAATTTTCTCTCCGTTTAGCTCAATCTGTTCTCCATGAATTTTCATGGTAAAAGCTTCCAATATTTCAGTAACAATTGGCGGTTCCTGCTGTATAGTTTCAGCCACAATATTATTGTTGAAAAAATAAATACAACAACATACTACCGGCACTAAAAATCCCATTTTTAGCCCTACTCTCTTTTTTGAAAATGAATTTGAAATCATAACGATTCGTTTTTTGATTAATGAATGTTTAAATGAACTCGTCATTGGGGCCTGATGTGAGCCGAACGAGCTATGAAGTAATAATTTTGAATATGACAAGGCACTTATATTCTGGTTCAATACGGCCTCATCTGCAAGAAACTCATGATTTAAGCGTATTGACTTTTTGATAAAAATAAACAGCGGATTAAACCAAAATACAATCTGTAGAATTTCCAATACCAATAAATCCAATGTGTGTTTTTGCTGTACATGGGCTTCTTCGTGTTTTAAAATTTCATACGGAATGGTTTTATTTTCAAAGGCCTGTCTTTCAACAAAAATATACCTGAAATAGGAATACGGTATTTGCTGAAAAGGTAGTAATACCTTTACACTAAGCGATTCCCTTACATTTTCATATGTACGGATAAGATTCTTTAAATACCAAAGATTTTTCAAGAACCGTATCAAAAAAACACTAAAACCAAGAGCATAAATCGCCCATAAGAGTACCGGAAGCACCTCTTTCCAGGAAGTTGTGTTTACTTCTTCTACATTAGTCATAGTATCTGGCATTAGGATTGTTGCCTGTGATATTGGTGCTTCTACGTGATAAGTTATCGTAACTAAGGGAATAGTCATAGCGGCGAACAAAGTGAACAATAAATAAAATCGCTTAAACCTATGATTCTTTTCGTTTTCTAGAACCAACCTATAAAACAGATACAACACCAAAAGACAACCGGTAAATTTTAGGATATAAAGAATCATAGACTATTGATTTTTGATTCTTTCGTCAATTATTTTTCGTAGCTCTTTTAATTCCTCTTCAGATAAATCGGTTTCCTCAGTAAAGAAAGAAGCGAACTGTGCGGCAGAATTATTGAAGAAATTCTTTATAAGTCCGTTCATTTGTTTAGAGAAATAATCTGTCTTTTTCACCAAAGGAAAATATTCTCTGGAACGGCCGTATTGTACAAAATCAACAAATTTTTTATCACGCATTCTTTTTAATAAGGTGGCAACGGTGGTATTTGCTGGTTTAGGTTCTGGATAAGCATCAATTAAATCTTTCATAAAAGCTTTTTTCTGCTTCCATAAAATTTGCATTAGCTCTTCTTCAGCATTGGAAAGTTTCATTATTCTACTTTATTAGAATTATCTCTACAAATGTAGAATTTAATTTTAATTCTACAAACATAGAACTAATATTTAACAAAAAAACCGCTATATTTCTATAACGGTTATGGCTTAGTGGGGTAACTGACTTATTTGTGAGCCCTTATAAAGTAGATTTTCTTTTAATTCCCAAATCACCATAAAATCGCCAAAAGGTAATTCCTCTTCCGGATTTTCAATGGTTTTCACATAATAAGAAAAGTAAATCACCACATTTTGATCTTCCTTTATCGTCTTATAAGTTTCTAACCTTAAGCTCTCGTAAGAAACATTCATCTCTTTTATCAGATCTGTTAGATTAGTCTTATTCAGCTTGCGGTAACCGGTACTGCTATACCAATCGAGTGTAACTTCTGGATGCAATAGGGCTGTAGCCTCTTTGGGTTCATTAGAGAATAATCTATAAAATTCTTCAACTAATTTTTTACCGCGTAAACTCATCTTTCTTATTTCTTTTGGGAATTTTTAATTAAATCTGGCAAATGTTTTAGGCTCGCCTGTTCTTTAAGAAAAGTTCGAACTTCTTTAAACGGCGTTCCCCAATAGGTAATTCCGGGTTGTGTGCTTTTACTTACTCCTGTTTGTGCCATAATCACTCCCGCTTTCCCCAGAGTGACATCACTTCTAACACCAGCCTGACCCCAAAGGGTCACTTCATCTTCTACTATAACGCAACCGGCAATACCAACCTGGGAGGCTATAAGACATTTTTCTCCAATCACGGTATCATGACCTATCTGCACAAGATTATCGATCTTAGTTCCCTTTTTTATTAAAGTATCTCCGGTCACTCCACGATCTATCGTACAGTTACAACCTACTTCTACATAATCTTCTATTACTACTCGGCCGCTAGAAAGTAATCTATCGAAGCCTTCGGGTCTCTTTTTATAATAGAATGCATCTCCTCCAATAACAGTACCGGCCTGAATAATTACATGGTCACCAATCAATGTATGATCGTTAATCGTAACATTCGCACCAATAATACAATGTTCACCAATACTTACATGATTGCCGATAAAAGCAGTTGGTTGTATATGACTTCCTTTTCCTATAAGAGCAGACTCTGATATCGATTTCTCAGCTTTTAGAAAAGGTTTAAAATATTTAGAAAGCTTATTAAAATCCCTAAACGGATCGTCTGAAATTAAAAGGGCTTTACCTTCAGGACATTCAACTTCTTTATTGATCAGGATAATGGTAGCTGCAGATTTTAATGCCTTATCGTAATATTTTGGGTGGTCTACAAATACAATATCTCCCGGGGTCACTACATGAATTTCATTCATTCCTTTAACCGGAAAATCTTTATCTCCTACAAAACCGCAGGTAATAATCGTCGCAATTTGTTCTAATGTATGAATTTGTGGAAATTTCATTTCAATATTAAATATAAAAAAAGGAAAGATAAATTTACCTTTCCTTTTTCAATTATTCTCTAAAAATCTTATTCTTTAATTCGTTCTTTATAGGTCCCTTTTTCGGTTTCGATACGAATTTTATCACCTTCATTTATAAAAAGAGGAACATTAACTTCAGCTCCAGTTTCCACAGTCGCTGGTTTTGTTGCGTTAGTTGCCGTATTCCCTTTTACACCGGGCTCGGTATGTGTCACTTCTAATACTACACTCGCAGGCATCTCTGTAGAAAGCGGCATATTATCTTCTGTATTGATAATTACCGTAAGCACCTCTCCTTCTTTTAGCAACTGTGGCATATCTAAAGCACTTTCCAAAAGACGAATCTGTGTGTAATCTTCTACATGCATAAAGTGATAAAACTCACCATCCTGATACAAAAACTGGTATTTATGGGTTTCTACACGAACATCTTCAATTTTATGCCCGGCAGAAAATGTATTATCAATTACTTTACCGGTTGTAACACTTTTAAGTTTTGTTCTTACAAAAGCAGGTCCTTTTCCTGGTTTTACATGAAGAAATTCAATAATCTTAAAAATATCGTGGTTGTATCGTATACAAAGTCCGTTTCTAATATCACTTGTATTTGCCATTCGCTTAATTATTTAATTTGAACTGAAGTATCCTTTCATGATACCTCTTTGAGAGTTTTTAATAAATTCCAATATTTCGTCACGCTCGGCCGTAGCCTGCATTTCTGCTTCTATAATAGCAACGGCCTGCGAGTTATTATAATTTTTTTGGTATAATATCCTGTAAATATCCTGGATCTCCCTTATTTTATCGGTTGTAAATCCTCTACGACGCAATCCTATAGAATTGATACCTACATAAGATAATGGTTCACGTCCCGCTTTTACAAATGGCGGCACATCTTTTCTAACCAATGATCCCCCGGTTACAAAAGCATGTTTACCAATACTGCAAAATTGTTGTATTGCTGCCATACCTGCTAAGACCACGTGATCCCCCACATTTATATGTCCTGCCAGTGTACTGTTATTAGAAAAAATACAATTATCACCTACAATACAATCGTGTGCAATATGGCAATAGGCCATGATCCAGCAGTTTTGGCCGATGACGGTTTTCATACGATCTGTGGTTCCTCGATTTATGGTTACGCACTCTCTAATAGTCGTATTATCCCCAATAATAGTTACCGTATCTTCATCATCAAATTTTTTATCCTGTGGAATGGCAGAGATCACTGCTCCCGGGAAAATACTACAATTTTTACCTATACGTGCACCTTCCATAATGGTCACATTAGATCCTATCCAGCTGCCTTCACCAATTACTACATTGTTATGAATCGTTGCAAACGGCTCGATTACGACATTTTTAGCGATTTTCGCTCCTGGATGCACATATGCTAAAGGTTGATTCATTCGTTGTTATTTTGATTTTACAATTTGTGCCATAAGCACTGCTTCTGTTGCCAATTTTCCGTTTACATAAGCATAAGCCTGCATTTGGCATATCCCCCTTCTAATAGGCGCTAAAAGTTCTAATTTAAATATTAAGGTATCCCCTGGTACCACTTGTTGTTTAAACCGTACATTATCTATTTTCATAAAATAGGTAAGATAGTTTTCTGGATCTGGTACAGATTTTAAGGCCAAAATCCCGCCGGTTTGCGCCATTGCCTCTACCTGTAGTACCCCAGGCATCACAGGTTTACCTGGAAAATGTCCTACAAAAAATGGCTCATTCATAGTTACATTCTTAACTCCTACGACGGTAGAATCTGTAAGCTCATAAATTTTATCTACCAGTAAGAAAGGAGAACGGTGAGGAAGTGTTTCCATAATAGCATTTACATCCATTATAGGTTTTGCGCTCAAATCGATTTTTGGCACTTTATTACGCTTTTCTTCCTTAATGAATTTAGCTAATTTTTTAGCAAATTCAGTATTTACATAGTGGCCCGGTTTAGTGGCAATTACCTTTCCTCTAATTCGGGTTCCTATAAGAGCAAGATCACCTAAAACATCTAATAATTTATGTCTTGCAGCTTCGTTGGGATAATGTAAAGTAAGGTTATCTAAAATTCCGTTTGGTTTTACAGAAATCTCATCCCGGTTAAAAGCTACCCTTAACTTTTTTAAAGTTTCCTCCCCAATCTCTTTATCTACATAAACAATAGCATTGTTTAGATCACCACCTTTTATAAGTCCGTGTTCTAAAAGTGCTTCTATTTCATGTAAAAAACTAAACGTTCTGGAGTTGGCAATATTATCTTTAAATTCTGAAACATGTTCTATGGAAGCATTTTGAGTTCCTAAAACCTTGGTGCCAAAATCAACCATAGTGGTCACCTTATACGTATCTGCCGGCATGACAACGATCTCGCTACCAGAATCCTCGTCCCGATAGCAAATTACTTCGTTGATCACATATTCTTCTTTGTCTGCTTCCTGCTCCTTAATCCCAGCTTCTTCTAATGCCTCAACAAAATACTTTGAAGAACCATCCATAATTGGTGGTTCTGATGCATTTAATTCAATAATAATATTATCGATTTCTAAACCTACGCATGCGGCTAAAACGTGCTCTGAAGTTTGAATCTTAACTCCGTTTTTCTCAAGGTTAGTACCTCTTTTGGTATCGGTAACATAGCTAACGTCGGCTTCGATAATAGGTGCCCCTTCAAGATCTACACGTTTAAAAACATAACCCGTATTTTCTGGAGCTGGTTTAAAGGTAAGTTTTACTTGTTTCCCCGTATGAAGTCCTACTCCGTCTAAGGAAACTTCATTCTGAATAGTTTGCTGCTTCAATACTTTTTCAGCCATTCTTATTTACTTTTTTATCTAACTGATGCAATAAATCAACAGTTTTTGGTAAGTTCTTAAAATGAATAAAAGATTTATTATAATCTGAATATCCTATAGCGGGTGATCCCTGCAATACTTCATCATCCTTTACATTTCTTCCGATGCCACTTTGTGCCTGAATTTTTACCCGGTCACCTATCGTAATATGACCAACAATCCCTACCTGGCCACCTATAATACAGTTTTTTCCAATCTTTGTAGAACCTGCAACTCCTGTTTGAGCAGCTATTACCGTATTATCACCAATTTCTACATTATGAGCGATCTGGATATGATTGTCTAATTTCACACCTTTTCTAATAATGGTAGACCCTAGAGTCGCTCTATCTATTGTGGTACCTGCTCCTACATCTACATCATCTTCAATAATCACATTTCCTATTTGTGGTACTTTTGTGTATTCTCCTTTTTCGTTAGGACTAAAGCCAAAACCATCGGCTCCAACAATAGCACCTCCATGTAGCGTCACATTTTTACCGATAACAGTTTCAGAATATACCTTTACACCAGCAAAAAGCGTAGAGTTATCTCCAATTACCGTATTATCACCAACGTAGGCATAGGGATAAATCTTTACGTTTTTACCAATTTTTACATTTTCTCCTAAATAAGTAAAAGCGCCAAGATAAACATCTTCCCCATACTTTGCTGTTGCAGAAATATAGCTTGGTTGCTCTATCCCACTTTTACGAAGTTTTACCTGATTATAATATTCTAATAACGTAGAAAATGCTTTATAAGCGTCTTTTACTTTAATCAAGGTAGTACTTACAGTTTGATCTGCTTCAAAACTATCGTTTACTATAGTGATTGATGCTTTGGTACTATATATATAGGAAGTATATTTTGGATTGCTTAAAAAGGTAAGCGATCCATCTTTTCCTTCTTCAATCTTAGCCAATTCTGAAACCTCTGCATCGGGATTACCTACGATTGTCCCTTCGAGAATTTCGGCTATTTGTGATGCTTTAAATTTCATTCTGGCAAAAGTAAAAAAAATGCGTTAATGTTTAGACTTGGGATAACAGATATAATATTTAGTCACCGTTTTAGATAATGCTTTTAAATTTAACTGGTCTGAAACCTTTATCACATCGTTTATCTTCCCGTTTTTATGAAGAATATTAATATTATTCTTTTCACGGGTATAGGCGAGATTAGCTATTTCTCCTGTAAAAACAAAATATGAGGCTTCTTTATCGCTTAAACCATGTTTTTGTTTTAGCTGCTCAATATGTTTTTCGATCTTAGCTTTTGCGGGTTTTTTCTTTTTTATCTTCACCTTTAACAGGTCACGGTTAATTACCATCTTGCACAAGTTGCTTAATACATAATCGTCGTGATTAGCCCATTCTTTCATCGCCAAAACTATATCATAATCATCAAGACAGGAAAAAACACTTAGGGTTCTTGTATCAAAACTTTCTTCTGTTACCTTATTATATAGAAAATAACTTAAAGCCTTACTTGCATTTAAGTTAGTACCACTAGCAATCAACTCTTTTGCTCTTTTTAAAACCCGAATTAAAAGCTGCTCTGCAACCATACTGGTTTTATGCAAATATACCTGCCAGTACATTAATCTTCTGGCTACCAGAAATTTTTCTACTGAATAAATGGCTTTTTCTTCAATAACCAGCTCATTATTTACTACATTCAGCATGATAATTAATCGATCGCTATTGATATTCCCCTCGGTTGTACCGGTATAAAAACTATCTCGCTTTAAATAATCTAGCCTATCCATGTCTAGCTGGCTTGTGATAAGCTGGTGCATGAACCTTCGAGGATATTCACCGGTAAATATCTGGATAGCCAGCGTTAAACTTTGGTTAAAAACAGCATTCAATTCCTTCATAAAAAGAAGTGAAATAGACTCATGATCCACGCCTTCTACAATGCTATGTTCCATAGCATGGGAAAAAGGACCATGCCCTATATCATGTAATAATATAGCTATTTGCAGGGCTTCTTCTTCATCTGTACTAATCTCAACTCCCTTAAACCGAAGTACTCGCACTGCTTTTTGCATTAAATGAACGCAGCCAATGGCATGTTGAAATCTTGTATGATGAGCACCCGGATAAACTAAATACGATAATCCCATTTGTGAAATTCTTCGTAATCTTTGAAAGTACGGATGTTCGATTATGTTAAAGATACGCTGACTAGGTATGGTAATAAATCCGTAAATTGGGTCGTTTAATATCTTGAGTTTGTTTTTTGAAGCCAAGCTTTATTAAATTAATGATAGAACAAATGTAAACATTGATTGGCTTTTGAATCATGTATTATTCAAAAGAATCAATTTTCACTAAAAATATAAATTTTTAACCGGCTTATAAATTTAACCGAACATGAATACAATCAAAATATTATGGGTAGACGATGAGATCGACCTTTTAAAACCACATATTCTATTCCTTGAATCTAAAAACTACGAGGTCTCTACCTGCCAAAGTGGAACAGAGGCGATCGAAAAAATAGATGAAGAACGATTCGACATTGTTTTCTTAGATGAAAATATGCCTGGTTTGACCGGTTTGGAAACCCTTTCTGAAATTAAAGAAAAACAGGCCAATATTCCTATAGTGATGATCACTAAAAGTGAAGAGGAGTATATTATGGAAGAAGCCATAGGCTCTAAGATTGCAGACTACCTTATTAAACCTGTAAATCCAAATCAGATCCTGCTGTCGATTAAAAAGAATTTAGATCACTCCAGGTTAATTTCTGAAAAAACAACATCAAATTATCAGCAGGAATTTCGAAAAATCGCTATGGATTTGATGAATGTTAGCACCTATGAAGACTGGACCGAAATGTACCAGCGGCTCATCTATTGGGAGCTGCAACTGGAAAATATAGAGGACAGTAGTATGTTTGAAATATTGGAAACCCAAAAGCAAGAGGCCAATAGCCAGTTTTGTAAGTTTATCGATAAAAACTATCCAGAGTGGTTTGAGGATGGTGCCACTGCTCCAACCATGTCCCATACCCTGTTTAAAAGAAAAATTTTACCTGAAATCAGCAAAGAGCAGCCTACTTTATTAGTGGTTATAGACAATTTACGCTATGATCAGTGGAAAGCATTCGAGCCTATTGTATCTAATTATTATAAAAAAGAAAAGGAAGAGCCATTTTGTAGTATTTTGCCAACAGCCACGCAATATGCGCGTAATGCGATTTTTTCTGGACTAATGCCAAGTGAGATGGAAAAACTTTATCCACAATACTGGAAAAATGATACGGATGAAGGTGGAAAAAACAACTTTGAAGCTGAATTTTTAGCGGAACAACTAAAAAGATTAGGTAAAGAAATTAAACACGAATATCATAAGATAAGCAACCTAAAGGCTGGAAAAAAACTGGTAGAAAACTTCAAAACTCAAAAGAATAATGATCTAACAGTCGTAGTATATAACTTTGTAGATATGCTTTCGCACTCCAAAACAGAAATGGAGGTGATTAAAGAATTAGCATCTAGTGATAAATCATATCGCTCCCTTACAGAAAGCTGGTTTAAAAACTCGCCGCTATTAGAAATAATTCAACAGGCGCAGCAATTAGGATTTAAATTGATTATCACCACAGATCATGGTACTATAAATGTAAAAAACCCGAGTAAAGTAATAGGGGATAAAAATACCAGTTTAAACCTTCGCTATAAAACGGGAAAAAGCCTAACCTACGAAAAGAAAGATGTACTGGCCGCCACAAAGCCTAAATCACTGCATCTACCTACTATAAATATGAGCAGCTCGTTTATATTTGCTAAAGGTGATCTTTTCTTTGCTTATCCTAATAACTATAACCATTATGTTAGTTATTATAGAAACACCTACCAACATGGAGGGGTGTCCTTAGAAGAAATGATCATTCCTTTTAGCGTCCTGTCTCCGAAATAAAAATATATGAAAGAATTTTCTTTCATTAAAAACAATATAAAGCACTGTAAATAAACCTAATAGAGATATTAGGTTTTTTTTGGTATCTTTACAATCTAAA
>CETG01173173.1_pt1 | contig 16072 bp, 13 predicted proteins | sample 361471 | NCBI WGS metagenome assembly CETG01 (sample SAMEA2622696, study PRJEB7988) | marine metagenome | isolation source: saline water (ENVO:00002010), including | reverse complement strand
TACTCAAGGCATGTCAAGAATTAAAGATTGTAATCCATCAAAAAGATGACCTGATTTTTGCTGAAGAAATGGTTTCAATAATTAAATCAAATACATCACACATACCATTACTCTTTCTTCAACCAGGGTGGGGAAGTGAATACAGCCAAATTCTAACCTTTGAATATATAAAACATCATCCAGCCTGGAGAATGAGTATGCAAACTCATAAATGGCTTAACATAAGATGACTAATGGATATCTTGTTTTTTTGTTATTCAACTATCTCCGAAAAATAATCCATGACCAAAAATATATCAATTGCGCTGCTTTCTGGAGGAATAGATTCTATGACTGCAGCAGCACTAGCAATAGAAGCAGGTCAAAAAGTTATCGGACTTTCATTTGATTATGGACAACGTCATCGTCAAGAATTAAAGGCTGCCGATAAGATTGCGAAATCTTTAAAATTAAGTGAACATTATATAATCAAAGTTAATTTAGCCGCCTGGGGTGGTTCGTCTTTAACAGATCTAGCAAAGGAATTACCAACTGAAGGAGTAATTGAAGATCTAATCCCAAATACTTACGTTCCTGGTAGAAATACAATTTTCATTGCAATTGGGTTAAGCCTTGCTGAATCGCGTAGTGCTAATCAAGTAATTTTAGGAGTCAATGCTATGGACTATTCTGGCTACCCTGATTGTCGACCAGATTACATTGAGGCCTATCAAAAACTAGCTAGCCTTTCCAGTAAGACTGGACGTGAAGGTAAACCAATAAAACTTTGGGCACCTTTACTTCATTGGAAAAAAACACAAATTATTAAAGAAGCATTGAGATTAGAACTACCAATTACCTCTACTTGGAGTTGTTATAGTAACAAGGAAAGAGCGTGTGGTCAATGTGATAGTTGTCGCATCCGAGATAGCGCATTCAAACAAATTGGTCGGAAAGATCTATGTAGTGAAAACATAGTATGACTAATTTATATAGACAATCTTGTAATTGGTATGAGCCGGAAATTATCGCGAAAGAGTTGGTGAAGAGATGGGGCCAAGAAGGCTTTATATGGCTGGATGGAGATAATAGCAAGTTAGGGAGATGGATTACTTTGGCTGCAAATCCAATCGATCAAATATGTTGCAGAGGATTACCTAAAGACAAAAATAGTACTAATCCTTTTGAAGCTTTGAGAAATTTAAATAAAGGTCATTGGACTGGTTGGATATCATATGAAGCAGGAGCATGGACGGAACCCAAAAATCCTTGGAAAACAAATGACATGGCAACTCTTTGGATTGCGTCTCATGATCCAATATTTAAATTCGATTTACAGAACAAAGTGTTATGGCTTGAGGGATATAACGAAAAGCGCCGACAACAGGTTTTTCGCTGGCTCAATAGGCTAGCGCCACTCGAGAGATCTGAAAAAGATAAAATATGTAATGCTCCACAAATACCTTTAAATTCATGGAAATGGCAATCATCTATAACTAATTACTCAAAGAATGTCTCGCGAATAAAAGAATTCATATCTCAAGGTGATATTTTTCAAGCAAACCTAACAACTGGTTGTACAACCAGATTAACAAACGAAATATCACCAATTAAATTGTATGAGAAATTACGTAAATGTTGTCCAGCACCTTTTAGTGGTGTTGTGATTGGGTCAGGATCGGCGATAGGAGAAGCAGTAATGTCTACTTCCCCTGAAAGATTTTTAAAAGTATTGCCAACTGGGGAGATAGAGACAAGGCCTATTAAAGGAACAAGGCCACGTGAGCATGAAATAAAAAAAGATGCTGATATGGCCATTGAACTTGTAACAAGCACGAAAGATATAGCGGAAAATATAATGATAGTAGACCTTTTGCGTAATGATTTAGGTCGTGTTTGTAAACCAGGGTCAATAGAGATACCTCAGTTAGTTGGTTTAGAAAGTTACAAGCATGTTCATCACTTAACTTCTGTAATTAAAGGTTCTCTTCGTTCTAATAAGTCTTGGGTTGATTTACTAGAAGCATGCTGGCCAGGAGGTTCCATTAGTGGTGCCCCTAAATTAAGAGCATGCCAACGCTTATATGAATTAGAAGATATAGCAAGAGGGCCATATTGTGGATCTTTTTTAAAGATAGATTGGGATGGAACATTCGATAGCAATATTCTTATTCGATCACTGATTATGAAAGACTTAACCCTTAAAGCTCATGCTGGTGGAGGGATCGTTGCAGATTCGAATCCCAGCGAAGAGGCTAAAGAAATGAATTGGAAATTAATGCCATTGCTCAAAGCCTTAACATAATTGAAAATATGAATAAAAAAATTGGCTGGATTAATAATTCATGGGGTCCTATAGATGAGTTGTCGATACCAATAAATGATCGAGGCTTAAATTACGGTGATGGTATTTTTGAAACGATCCTGATTTGGGAAGGCAAGCCAAAGCTTCTAACAAAACACTTAAATCGATGGAGGAAAAGTGCAAAAGAGTTGGGCATGAACAACCCTCCAAAAGAAGAAACCGTTCTTCAACTGATTCATGAAGGAATAGAACAATGTTCATTAAATGAAGGGAATGGTTCAGTTCGCTTAAACTGGAGTAGAGGTAACAGTATCATTCGTGGTATTAATTTATCGGCCAAAGAACTTGATAATTCAACTCATCGTTTTTGGCTAGAATTAAATTCAATACAAACTAATTTTAGTCCTGTATCAGCAATAATTAGTTGTAATGAAAAGCGTAATGCCATGAGTAGGCTTAATTTACATAAAACATTTTCCTATAGTCAATCAATACAAGCTCACCAAGAAGCTATTAAATCTGGATACGATGAAGCCTTACTAGAAAGTTCAATTGGTGGAATCTGTTGTGGTACTAGAGCTAATCTAATTATCAAACGCAATGATGAATATCTAACTCCTAACTTACAAAGTGGCTGTCTCCCAGGTATCATGAGGCAACAGGGTATCAACTCAGGATTAGTAAAAGAATGTTTAATAAATATTCAACCTGAAGCAAATGATCAATGGCTACTTATTAATAGTCTTAGTTGTAAGCCACTCTATAAAGTTAATAATAAGATGCTAGAACCATTCTCAAAACCTAAAGAATTTTGGTTGTCTTTGTATAAGCTTTAACTATAAACTGTTTACAAACTTATTGGCATTGTCACATCAGAAGCTTCAGGAGCACAATCTTCTACCTGGAAATCGACTACTACACCAACTATCACAATCGAAGGGGCTTCAAATTTCTCCTTCTCCACCTCATTCACAACCTTTCCTAAGGTACTCTTTAAATATCTTTGACCTTTTACAGTAGCTTGTTGAATTATTGCTACAGGTGTTTTCTTATCTAAACCATTACTTATCAATTCTTTGACTATATATCGTAAATTATAAATACCCATATAAATAACCAAACAATCTGAGGATTGAGCCAAGTTTTTCCAATTAACAGCAGGTTCTATTTTGTTAATACCCTCATGACCAGTAACAAAAGTAACTGAACTACCTCCTAAGCGATGAGTTAAAGGAATTCCCATATAAGCAGAAGCGGCAATTCCCGAGGTAACTCCTGGAACAACCTCCACAGAGACACCTCTAGCTGATAAGAAAGCAGCCTCTTCTCCTCCACGACCAAAGACGAAAGGATCACCTCCTTTAAGTCGAACAATACATTTGTAGGATTTAACAAGATCTAAAAGTAATTGATTTGTTTGAGATTGAGTGGTTGAATGTTGATCGCGACGTTTTCCCACAAATATTGCTTTACAAGAAGTTTTTAGTAATTGAAGAATTTCATTTGGAACTAAAGAGTCATATACAAGTACATCACATTGACGAATAAGTCTCTGTGCCTTCACAGTAAGCAAGTCAGGATCTCCAGGACCTGCACCTACCAAATATACGGTTCCGGGCTGAGTGTCAATCATGCAAGAGAAATCTAATCAATTCAAAAACTACCTTCGTAAGATAGGCAGCGGAGATCAAACCAGCAAAGGTCTGACCCGTGAAGAATCTTCAGAGGCATTAAAACTAATTCTGACAGGAATCCCTAGTCCGGCACAAATTGGAGCTTTCATGATTGCTCATCGTATTAGAAGACCTGAACCACAAGAATTAGCAGGAATGGTTGATACATATCTAGAATTAGGACCCAAATTTAAATCTGAAGAAACACAACGTTTTCCTCTCTGTCTTGCGATGCCATTTGATGGACGAATTCGAACCTCACCTATATATCCACTCACAACTTTAGTCCTTCTATCTGCAGGACAACCAGTAGTTCTGCAAGGAGGAAAACGAATGCCAGTAAAGTACGGTATCACCACAAATGAATTGTTTCTTGCACTGGGTATTAATTTAATAGATTTAAGTTTAGAAGAATTAAAAGCTTGCTTTTTAGAAAATGGTCTTGCTTTTATTTATCAACCAGATCACTTTCCAATAGCTGAAAAACTAATCTATTATCGCGAAGAAATTGGGAAAAGGCCTCCAATAGCAAGTATGGAGCTTATTTGGAGTGCCCATCAAAGCGAACATCTACTAGTTAGTGGATTTGTACATAGCCCAACAGAAGAAAGACACTGGAAAGCTCTAGGACTTCTTGGAGAGAAGAATTTTATGACCATTAAAGGACTTGAAGGAAGCACAGATCTTCCTATTAGTAGAAAAAGTACAATTAACCATATGTATAAAGGAACAATAAATAAAATAATTGTGAATCCAAAAAATTCTGGGTACTCAGGTAAAGATATAAGCTTTAAAAATTTGGATACATGGACACAATATGCCATGCAAGCTCTTAATAATGAAGGGCCCTTAAAGAAGTCATTATTATGGAATGCTGGTTTTTATTTATGGTCATCTGGTGCAAGCAAGAGCATGGATGAAGGTATTAAGAAAGCCATATTTTTAATCGAAAAAGGAATTGTCAAAAAAACTATTAAAAAACTTATCGAGTGGAGAACAAATATTTAAATCAGTTTTTTTTCCATTAAATATCTATCAAAAGGTACTCCTGCTATTTTAATTTTCTCAAGAGACCTTTCAATCCAACCGCATCGAATCAATAAAGGATAACTAAATAAACTTGCTTCAGTACTCAACAATCTTTGCTTATCTCTTTTTGCATCTATCTCAATTTTATTTAATAATAATGTTGCATGGCCTTGACGAGACGAGCGTCCGCGACAATAAAGAAGCGCTAAACGATTTATCGGATATCTCACAGCGAATGCTTCTATTTTTCCCTTATAACAACTAACCCATCCTTTTCCTTCTTCTAAAGATTGATCAAGTACTCCTGGCAATCTAGCCAGAGAACTCCAAGCATTAATTTGATCCTTGTTATAAAAATGATGGCCTTGTGATTGAATCGAGTCCTCATATACTTCCCTAACTAAAAGATAATCACTATCTAAAAGCTCCCTTATCTCATAAGATTGTTTCATCAAACTTTGAAACTCATTACATAAATTGCACAACCCTTTCGGGATGGCAAATAAATGATGAAAAATTTATCGTTGCAAAAACCAAAAATCCCTACACTACTTAGTGCTTTTTTTACACTCTTAAATGACCGCCTAGGAGAAACAATTGTTTTTCCTTTACTTCCTTTCCTACTAGGAAGATTTACTAATAGTGGAAGCACACTAGGTCTGTTAGCAGGGACATATGCTATATCTCAATTTGCTGTTGCTCCATTGATTGGTGCTCTTAGTGATCGATTTGGTCGCAAGCCTATTATCATTACATGTGTAGCAGGTTCAGTTATAGGGTTGAGTTTATTTGCTTTAACAGTAAGTATCAAGTGGGATAATCTACTACCAGTCTGGGCGACAGGTTTACCTTTAATGCTCCTGTTCTTGGCAAGGATTATTGATGGAATCAGTGGCGGCACTGCGGCTACTGCTACTGCAGTCTTAGCTGATATATCTACACCAGAAACTCGGGCAAAAACTTTTGGATTAATTGGCGTTGCTTTTGGATTAGGTTTTGTTCTAGGTCCGGGATTTGGAACTGCTCTGGCCAAATTTAGTGTTACTCTACCCGTTTGGGCTGCAACAATATTCGCAATTTCAAATTTGATTTTAGTAATCTGGATCCTCCCCGAAACCTTGCCAGTAAGCAAACGTAATTTTTTACCGAAACGACGCGAATTAAATCCTTTTACTCAGCTCCAATTCGTATTCACAAATTCCTTATCCAGAACACTTTGCCTAGCATTTTTTATATTTTTTATGGCCTTTAATGGATTTACAGCAGTCTTAGTTCTTTATTTAAAAGAAGCTTTTAAATGGACTCCGCAATTATCTAGTCAAGCTTTTGTTGTTGTAGGAATTATTGCAATGATTGTACAAGGAGGACTAATAGGACCATTAGTGGCGCAATTTGGCGAAAAACGTCTAACTTTGGCAGGAATTGGTTTTGTCATAGCGGGATGCATAACATTAACGCTAGCAAATATAGATAATTCCATTCCAATGGTATTTAGCTCTGTTGCAGTACTTGCTCTGGGAACAGGATTGGTTACACCTTGTCTTAGAGCTTTAATTTCAAGAAAACTAAATGCTGCCGGTCAAGGTGCGGTTCTTGGAAGTCTACAAGGCTTACAAAGCTTAGGAACCTTCCTGGGTGCTTCACTGGCAGGTATCAGCTATGACCTGCTTGGCCAGCGCAGTCCTTTTATTGGAACAACTTTATTATTAACTATAGTTATTTCTTTAATTGCTGGTAGTAGCTCATTTAACTACAAGACTACTTCAACATAAGCAAAACAGAACGTTTGTAGTCAATACTTTTGAATATTGCTAAATTTGTATCAGAGTAGAGTAGTATTTTGAGTTAAATGACTAACAAGATAATAGAACAAAATCTATATATTAATCGCGAGTTAAGTTGGATTAACTTTAATGAACGAGTACTGGAACTGGCGTTAGATCAAAACACTCCACTATTAGAGCAAGTAAAATTTTCCGCTATCTTCAGCAATAATCTTGATGAATTCTTTATGGTGCGTATTGCTTCATTAAAATCTCAAGTAGAAGCTGGTATTACAAAACAAAGTATAGATGGGAAAAGTCCAAAAGAACAATTAAAAAATATTAGATCAATACTAATTCCAATTCTAAAAAAACAACAAAAAGCATGGGTAACAAAAATAAAACAAAGATTAGATAATGAAAACGTTTTCATTCTAAACTATCAAAATCTAAATAATCGACAGCAACTTTGGGTTGACAATTACTTCAAAACAGCCATCTTTCCTGTTTTAACACCTTTAGCAGTTGATCCAGCACACCCTTTTCCCTTTGTAAGCAACTTATGTCTTAACTTGGCTGCTTTAATAGTTGATCCAGAAACGAATCAAAAAGAATTTGCAAGGGTAAAAATTCCTCAAAAAAGCTTACCTAGGTTTTTAACTATCCCTGAAGAATTACATGACGCCAATTTATCCGTAGTCCATACAGCAATTCCAATTGAACAAGTAGTTGCAAGTAATTTACATCTGCTATTTCCAGGCATGGAAATAGCAGAATATTCATTTTTCAGAGTAACTAGAGATGCTGACCTAGAACTACGAGATTTAGAAGCAGATGATTTAATGATTGCAATTGAGGAAGGTCTAAGAAAACGAAGAATGGGTGGAGAAGTAGTCCGGCTCGAGGTTTCCAAAGATATGCCAGAAAACATCTTAACCTTATTGCAAGAAGGAATGAGCGTAAAAGATGAAGACCTTTATCGAGTAGAAGGACTTTTAGCATTAGATGAACTGATAGCCCTAACAAAACTTGATTTGCCAAAGTTAAAATACAATATGCATCAAGGTGTTACACAAACATCTCTAAAAAGTAGTCAATTAGGCTTAATAGAAGATGGTTCCATAAATCAAGAAGAATTTAAAAGTATCTTTTCAATAATTCGACGTAAAGACTTACTTATTCATCACCCTTTCGAACTTTTCTCCACATCAATAGAAGAATTTATTAATCAATCAGCTGATGATCCTAGGGTTATGGGAATTAAAATGACCTTATATCGCATTTCTAAAGATTCAGCCATAATATCAGCCTTAATAAGAGCCGCCGAAAATGGGAAACAGGTTATGGCTCTTGTAGAACTAAAAGCACGTTTTGACGAAGATAATAATATCCAATGGGCTAAACGACTCGAGCAATCCGGTGTTCATGTTGTTTATGGCGTAGTAGGACTAAAGACTCATACCAAGATCGCTTTAGTTGTTCGCAAAGAAAAAGATCACTTACGAACGTATTTTCATATTGGGACTGGAAACTACAATTCTAAAACTGCTAAATCATATACAGACCTAGGAATACTTTCATCTCAACCAGAACTTGGGCAAGACTTAATAGAGCTTTTTAACTATTTGACTGGATTCTCTAAACAACAAAATTTCAGAAAATTACTCGTTGCACCTGTGACTTTAAGAAAAGGCATAGAAGACCTTATTAACAGAGAGATAAACAATGCCCTTAATGGTAAACCTGCTCATATAAGAGCAAAAATGAACTCTTTAGTAGATCCCACTATTATAAATTTACTGTATAAAGCATCTAAATCTGGTGTTAAAATTGAATTAATAGTTCGAGGAATGTGTTGTCTATACCCTGGAAAAAAAGGAATCAGTGAAAATATTAAAGTTATTAGTGTGATTGGACGTTTTTTAGAACATTCTAGGATATTTTGGTTTCTTAATGGAGGAAATTCGAATGTTTATATTGGGAGTGCTGATTGGATGAGAAGAAATCTTGATAGAAGAGTAGAAGCTGTAACACCTATAAATGATTTAGAAATTAAACAGAAATTAGAAAATCTATTAGACCTTTATCTTAATAGAAATAATGGAGCTTGGTTAATGCAAAGTAATGGACAATTTGAGCGTCTAGAAGCTAAAAAGAAAGAAATGTCTTCTCAAGAAGAATTGATTGAAACTTTTCATAAATAATCAATCTACTGAAATTTCAGAAATTTTTTAATAGCTAATCATTGTAAACAATTATTTAATGCGCTTTATACCTAATTCCTACGTATTTAGTAGTGATTTATGAGACATTTCGAGGGTCTATCGAAAATCTTTTGTTTTTTTTGATCTAGTTTCCATTTTCAGTGCTAACTTCAAACTAAATATAAATATAGGAGGCCAGGGTGATGGGGATCCCTCTGGAATCTGCAAAGGTTGCCAAAAAAGCACCAGCAGACAAGATTGTGTTGCCTAATGCAACACAAAATGAGCTAGGAACTAAAAGGAATAAAGACAGTGAAACCTCTAGAGGGCACAATAAATCCTCTGGCAGACTTGCGACTGATGCTATTGGTTTCTACTTAAGCAGCATTGGGCGAGTACCCTTATTAACAGCAGCAGAAGAAATAGAGCTTGCGCATCACGTACAAGCCATGAAAAAACTATTAGAAATAACAGAGGAAAAACGAACTACACGACAAAAGCATCAAATTCGTATGGGCAAACGTGCTCGAGACAGGATGATGGCCGCAAATCTTAGGCTAGTTGTAAGTGTTGCTAAAAAATATCAAAACCAAGGATTAGAGCTGCTTGACCTCGTACAGGAAGGAGCCATAGGACTAGAACGTGCTGTTGACAAGTTTGATCCTGCAATGGGCTATAAGTTCTCTACTTACGCGTATTGGTGGATTCGACAAGGCATGACTAGAGCAATTGACAACAGTGCTCGAACAATTCGGCTGCCTATTCACATCAGTGAAAAGCTTTCAAAAATGAGGCGAATTACTAGAGAGTTAGCACATCGATTTGGAAGACAACCAAATCGCTTAGAACTTGCTAATGCAATGGGAATTGAACCTAAAGATCTTGAAGACCTAATAGCTCAAAGTGCCCCATGCGCCTCATTAGATGCACATGCTCGCGGAGAAGAAGATAGAAGCACTCTAGGAGAACTAATACCTGACCCCAATTATGATGAGCCAATGGAAGGAATGGATAGAAGTATTCAAAAAGAACATTTAGGGGGTTGGCTAGCTCAATTAAATGAACGAGAGCAAAAGATCATGAGACTGAGATTTGGATTAGATGGAGAAGAACCTTTAACACTTGCCGAAATTGGAAGGCAAATTAATGTCTCAAGAGAAAGAGTTAGACAATTAGAAGCAAAAGCTATCTTGAAATTAAGGGTTATGACAAATCATCAAAGAGCTGCTTAAAATATTTGAGAAGCATTAACGCTATTTTTGCAATTATTGGATGGTTAATAATTGTTTTTACCATTGCTTTAATCTGCAAAAATCAATTCCCTAGAAAAAAAGAATTAACTAGAAAAATTATTCATATAGGAACTGGACCAATAATTCCAATAGCTTGGTGGTATGAAATTCCAAAAAATCTAGCTTTTTCAATTGCCAGTATGATTACAATTGCACTTGTTTTGAACTATCAATTCCGTCTACTTGATTCCATAGAAAATATTTCTCGAAAAAGCTACGGCACTATTGCATATGGAATAAGCATTACTTTATTAATTTTATTATTTTGGCCTCAAAATGCAGAAGCAATTACGGCTGGCATACTTGTAATGGCTTTTGGAGATGGCTTAGCAGGAGTTATTGGTAAAGAATTTAAGTCAAAAACTTGGAAAGTATTAGGTCAAACAAAATCTATTGCAGGAACTTGTTCTATGTATGCCATGAGCATGTTGGTTCTATATGGAATCAGTATATTTACTGGTACAATTGTCTCTCCATTAGAGATAATTTTTGTCGCATCACTCGCAACAGGCTTGGAACAAATTAGTATTTGGGGGCTTGACAACTTAACTGTGCCATTTGGTGTTGTATTAACTTGGATATCTATAACAAATATATAAAACTTTTATAGAAATGAACTAATAGCAGATGCCAACTCATCAAGTAAAGTCTCAGTCATATTCATATCAATACATGCATCCGTAATGCTTTGACCATAAGTCAGAGTAGATAAGTCTTCGGAAAGTTTCTGTTGACCTTCAACAAGGTGACTTTCTAGCATTACACCCATTACTTCTCGAGAGCCTTGTCTTAACTGACTAGCTACAGAGCGAAGTACATTTCCCTGGCGACGATAATCTTTATTTGAATTACCATGACTACAATCAACCATTAATCTATTAAACAAACCTGCCTTAGATAATTCCAAAGATGCTTTTTGCACTGCCTCCAAATGATAATTAGTTCCACTTGCTCCACCTCTTAAAACAAGATGACCATCCGGATTACCTGTGGTACTGACTATGGAAGCATTCCCTTCTTCATTGATCCCAAGAAAATGATGAGGCCTTGAAGCGGCTTTAATAGCATCACTTGCAATTTGGATGGTTCCATCCGTTCCATTCTTATAACCAATAGGCATTGATAATCCTGACGCCATTTCTCTATGGGTCTGACTTTCGGTAGTTCTTGCACCAATTGCGGTCCAACTAATTAAATCAGCAATATATTGAGGAACAACAGGATCTAATAATTCTGTAGCTGCGGGCATACCCATACGTGCTAAATCTAATAATAGAGAACGAGCTTTTCTTAAACCTGTATTAATATCGTATGTACCATCTAAATGCGGATCATTAATTAAACCTTTCCAACCAACCGTAGTACGAGGTTTTTCAAAATATACTCTCATGACGATCTCAAGTTGATCTTTATGTTTCTTACGTAAAGCAGATAGTTTATTGGCATAATCTTTAGCAGCTACAAGATCATGCACCGAGCATGGGCCAACTATTACAAGTATTCGTGAATCACTTCCCCGCAAAATTGCTTGAATATTCTTTCTCGTATTAATAACAGTTGAAGCAGCTTGATTATCAATAGGCAAATCTTGATGCAACAAGCTGGGCGGCACCAAAGGGCGTGTCTCCACCACATGAAGATCTGCAGTGTTATTAATCAATGGAAGATCTGATGCGATGCTCATTACAACTATTTTGCTCCAGAATAAGATTAAAGAAAATACATTATGACTAAACTGCTGAATTTAAAGTCATATTCTGTCAGTTAGAATCATAAAATTAATAAAGCTAGTTGAATTTACTTAAATTATTTCAAACCTAAGGCTTGATAACTATGCTGGAAACCTATAAAAAATTAGCCAAGGAAAGAGAGCGGCAAGGAATACCAGCACTTCCACTAAACCCAGAGCAGGTCCAAGAACTCACTTCTTTAATAGAGAACCCTCCTGAGAATGAAAACAATGAATTTTTACTTGATTTATTAAAAAATCGCATCCCTCCTGGCGTTGATCAAGCTGCCTATGTAAAGGCAACATGGCTAAATTCTGTCGCTCAAGGAAATAGTAAAACAGAGCTAATCAGCCCATTAGAAGCAACTAAACTACTGGGAACAATGGTTGGAGGGTATAACGTTTCTGCCTTAATTGAAATACTACAAAATGATAATGAAGCTTTAGCCAATTGCGCTGCAGAAAATCTCAGTCAAATTGTCTTGGTATATGACTCCGTTAATGAAATTTTTGATCTTTCAAAAGACAATTCTTTCGCTAAAAAAATCATTCAAAGCTGGGCAAATGCGGAGTGGTTCACAAGCAAGCCACAACTAGCAAAAGAAATAACTGTAAGTATTTTTAAAGTTGATGGAGAAACAAATACTGATGACTTATCTCCAGCCACCCATGCAACTACACGACCTGACATCCCTCTTCATGCGCTGGCGATGCTTGAAACAAGGATTCCTAATGGTCTATCAGAAATTGCAAAATTAAAAGAAAAAGGTCATCCAATAGCCTATGTCGGAGATGTTGTAGGGACAGGAAGCTCTCGAAAATCAGCAATAAATTCTGTACTTTGGTATATAGGAAAAGACATTCCTTTCATACCTAATAAACGTTCTGGAGGAGTAATTCTAGGGGGGAAAATAGCGCCTATATTTTTTAATACAGCAGAAGACTCAGGCGCACTTCCAATAGAATGTGATGTGACGGAATTGAAACATGGTGATGTGATAACTATTCGTCCATATAAAGGAACTATAGAAAAAAAAGCCGAAACAAAAGACAAACCCTGTGATATTTTAACTACTTTTAAACTGCTACCAAGCACAATTACTGATGAAGTTCGAGCCGGTGGACGTATTCCATTAATGATAGGTAGAGCTCTAACAGACAAAGTAAGGACAAAATTAAATCTAAAACCAATTGACATTTTTATTCGTCCAGGCAAACCCGCTAAAACATCTCATGGCTATACACAAGCACAAAAAATAGTAGGGCGCGCTTGCAGTTTGCCCGGTATCCTCCCAGGCACAAGTTGTGAGCCTGTTATGACAACAGTGGGAAGCCAAGACACTACTGGTCCTATGACAAGAGATGAAATGAAAGAACTTGCATGTCTTGGGTTCTCAGCAGATCTAGTTATGCAAAGCTTCTGTCATACAGCTGCTTATCCAAAACCTGTAGATATCAAAACTCAAAAAGAACTACCTGATTTCTTCGCTGAAAGAGGTGGTGTAGCTTTGCGGCCTGGAGATGGAATAATTCACAGTTGGTTAAATAGAATGCTATTACCCGATACTGTTGGCACCGGGGGGGATAGCCATACACGATTCCCATTAGGAATCTCTTTCCCTGCAGGCTCAGGTTTAGTAGCTTTTGCTGCTGCTATAGGTGCAATGCCTTTAGATATGCCTGAGTCAGTACTAGTCAAATTTGAAGGGTCTTTACAACCGGGCATTACTCTAAGAGATGTAGTAAATGCAATTCCATGGATGGCGATACAGAAAGGTCTGTTAACAGTAGAAAAAGCAAACAAAATAAATGTATTTAATGGAAAAATAATGGAGATTGAAGGATTACCAGATCTTAAATTAGAACAAGCTTTTGAATTGACTGATGCTAGTGCAGAGAGATCATGCTCAGGATGCACAATCCAGCTTTCTGAAAATACTGTTGCTGAATACCTTCGTAGCAACGTCTCATTATTAAAAAATATGATTGCTAGAGGTTATGAAGATCAACAAACAATAAATAGACGTATAGAGTCAATGGTCAACTGGTTAAACAATCCTCAATTAATCAAAGCTGACTCAAGCGCTATTTACTCAGACAAAATAGAAATCAACCTAAATGAATTAAGAGAACCTGTCTTAGCATGTCCTAACGATCCAGACAATGTCAAATTACTAAGTGAAGTCGCTGGTGAACCTATTCATGAAGTTTTCATTGGCTCTTGTATGACAAATATTGGTCACTACCGTGCTGCCGCAAAAATTCTTGAAGGTGCTGGAAAAAACAAAGCTAAACTATGGGTTTGTCCTCCTACTCGCATGGATGAAGAAAAGCTTAAAGAGGAAGGATATTACAAAATTTTCGAAGATGCAGGTAGTCGAATGGAAATGCCAGGATGTTCTCTTTGCATGGGCAATCAAGCTCGCGTAGATGATGAAACAACAGTATTTTCAACAAGTACACGTAACTTCAATAATCGTTTAGGGAAAGGAGCACAAGTCTATTTAGGTAGCGCAGAACTAGCCGCTGTATGTGCATTATTAGGCTATATCCCAACAACAAAAGAATACCAAAATATTGCTGCTCAAAAGATTCAACCCATTGCAAAAACAATATATCAATACTTAAATTTCAATGAAATTGCAGGGTTTGAAAGTCAAGGACAACTCCAGAAGAGTAAAAAAGAAAAAGTAGTTGACTTATAAGAATAAAAATGTCTGATAAGCAGATAAAAGCACATCATCAACGTAATAGTTCTATTAAAACTATTCGACAGTTATTACAACAACGATGGTTTGTCGTTGTTGTTGCTCTAATTCTTACTGGTTTTGGTGCAGCAATTACAGGCGTACTATTTCGAGCTGGCGTACATAATCTAGATTATTGGAGATTACAGCTATTAGAAAAGTTACCCGCAAGGCTTGTTTTGCCTTTGATGGGAGGAATAGGAGGGTTAATTTCTAGCACATTAATCACAAAATTTGCTCCTGCTGCGAGCGGGTCTGGAGTTAGTCACATCATGGCTTTCTTAAGACATCGACCAGTTCCTATGGGAATAAAAGTTGGATTCATAAAATTAATTTCTGGCATCATTGCAATCGGCAGTGGATTCCCATTAGGCCCAGAAGGACCATCAGTTCAAATGGGTGGCTCAGTAGCTTGGCAAATGGCTAAATGGCTAAAAGCGCCAGCACCATTTCGACGAGTCATCGTTGCTGCAGGTGGTGGTGCAGGAATTGCTGCAATATTTAGTGCCCCTATAGGAGGCTTTATTTATGCAATAGAAGAATTATTAAATTCTGCAAGACCTGTTGTCCTTCTATTAATTGTAGTAACAACATTTTGGGCAGATACTTGGGCAGATGTCTTCCAAGGAATTGGGCTTGAACCACAGGCAGGTGGTTATGACAATATTTTAGGTTTTCAACTTCAAAGAGAATACGTACAAACAGTTAATTTTCTACCAAAAGATTTTGTCTATTTAATAATCCTAGGAGTTGTAACTGGTATTTTAGCGGAACTTTATTGCCGTTATGTACTCATAATGCAATCCCAAGGAAATAAATGGTTTGATCAAAAATTGATTTTACGAATGACAATTAGTGGTCTATTAATTGGCACAATATACGGATTTCTTCCAGAGAGTTTTCACCATTTAGGAGAACTAAAAGAACTAATAGCAGAAGGAAACGCTACTAATCTAATGGCAGGAGGAACATTTTTAATACTATTTATAAGCACTGGAATTGCAGCTGCATCTGGAGCACCTGGAGGACTTTTTTATCCAATGCTAATTCTTGGAGGTTCAATAGGTTTAACTTGCGGGAACGTAGCAGAACTAATCACTGGATATGTTCCCAGTTCTTATATATTTGCTGGCATGGGTGGATTTATTGCGGGATGTTCAAGAACACCAATAACCGCTATGTTTTTAGCCTTTGCTCTTACAAAAGATTTACTGATTTTAAAACCCCTTTTAATTTGCTGTATAACCAGTTTTTTAATCGCACGTATATTTCATGAATCATCCATTTACGAACGTCAAATTCAAATAGAAGCAATGAAAAATTAAAAGATACACTACGGGCAAAATAATCA
>CETG01189559.1_pt1 | contig 16076 bp, 15 predicted proteins | sample 361471 | NCBI WGS metagenome assembly CETG01 (sample SAMEA2622696, study PRJEB7988) | marine metagenome | isolation source: saline water (ENVO:00002010), including | reverse complement strand
TTTTTTTAGAAAACAATGGGCTTCATCCTTTTCCAGGATTCTACCATAAAAGAATTCTGCCAAAAATAAAAGCAATGATAGACAAGCAAGATTATAAAATAGCCAACCTAAAAAATTACTGCCGTGTACAAAACCTAGATTGCTCTGGTTTTGATGAAAAGTATTTTATTAATTTTAATTCAACTGATCAAATCGAAAAATTTAATGCAAATCCATCTTGAATTTTATGGAGAAATAGCTGAACTATTGAATAAAAATACTGAAACTATTTCAATAGAAGCTGATAACTGTTCGCTTGATGAACTTAAAAATAAACTATTTTCAGGTTCACAAAAGCTACAGGATATTCAGGTAAAAATAGCCATTAATAACTCTCTAGCTACGCCCTTATCAAAGCTTAAAAACAACGATAAAGTTTCTTTCCTTCCACCTTTTGCTGGTGGTTAAAAATTACACGAATGATAGGTATTAATAAAGCAATTGAACTTATTGAAAAAAATAAATCAACATCTGAAACAGAAATACTTGATTTAAAATCAGCCCTAGGACATACTACTGCCAAGGATGTTTTCTCTCCAATTAATATGCCTCCTTTCAATCAATCGGCAATGGATGGATATGCAATTCATCATGATTCCTCTATTTCAACCTATACCATCATAGGTGAAATTCAGGCAGGAATGAATCCATCAGAATTTAATTTAAAAAAGGCCGAGGCAGTGCGCATTTTCACTGGAGCAGAAACTCCAAAAGGATGTAATTCAATTATTCAGCAAGAATGGTGCATCGAAAAAGATTCAACGCTCAAATTCAATAAAGAAATTAAAGAAGGTCTTAACATACGACTTAAAGGAGAACAAATTAAGGAAAGAGAGTTGGCTCTTAATAAAGGAGCTGAATTAAAACCAGAAAGCATTGGTTTTCTTGCAACTCTTGGCATATCAAAAGTTGAAGTAATTAAAAAACCTAAAATTGGCATTCTAATTACTGGTAACGAACTTATTGGCTTAAACGATGATTGGAGCCCGGGAAAAATTTACGAAAGCAATTCTTATCTTCTTGAAGCTGTTTTAAAAAAATATGGCTACCATCATATCAACATCTACAAAACTGAAGATTCGTTTAGTGCTACAAAAGAATCAGCAAAAAAAGCCATTTTAGAAAATGACGTTGTTTTAGTTAGTGGAGGAATTTCAGTTGGTGATTATGACCATGTATATAGTGTGCTAAAGGAACTTAATGTTCAAAACATTTTTTATAAGGTAAAGCAAAAGCCTGGCAAACCACTTTTTTTTGGAAAACTTAACAATAAAGCAATTTTTGGACTTCCTGGAAATCCTGGGTCAGCTTTAACTTGTTTTTATATCTATGTTCTTCGTTATTTAAGCTTATCAACTAGTTGCATTTATCCTCTAAAAAAAGAAACCATTACGTTACTTTCTGATTACAAAAAAAAACCTGGAAGAGGTGAATTTGTAAAAGCTATTGTAAAAGAAAAAAAAGCAGAAATCTGCAGCTTTCAAAACTCTTCTATGCTAAAAGCTTTTATTGAAGGAAATAGTTTAATTTACATGGATGAAGAAGTAGAAAACCCAAAGTCGGGAGAAACCTTTAGTTGCTATTTGTTATTGTAGAGGTTCATGGTTTTTGAAAGTCCCTGAAGACAAAAAGACTCAACACATTTAATTGCTAAATCTAGCTTTTTATCAATAACATCTAATTCAAGATTATCCCATTTCCCTAATACATAACCAACTTGCTGACCTGGGAAAAAGTCATTACCTATTCCAAATCTTAATCTAGAATAATTTGGGGTTGATAAAACTTGCTGTATGCTTTTTAATCCATTGTGTCCCCCATCACTACCTTTACCCTTTAACCTTAGCTTGCCAGTTGGAAGACTTATGTCGTCAGTAATAACCAATAGTCTTTCTAATGGGATTTTTTCTTTTTGCATCCAATAATTAACCGCCTTTCCACTTAGATTCATGAAAGTATTCGGTTTCAACAAAATGAGTTGTTTGTTTTTTACTCTTAGCTGAGCTATTTCTCCAAGACGCTCTATCTTAAAACTAGTATTGGATGCATCTGACAATGCATCCAATACCTTAAACCCTATATTATGTCGGGTATTTACATATTCAGATCCTGGATTTCCTAATCCTACGATCAAAAATTTCATCAGAATTAATTATTCTGATTTAGCCTCTGATGATTCTTTAGAAGCTCCTTCTTCACTACCACCTTCAGCTCCTCCTTCAGTTGCTCCTTCTGCTCCTTCAGCTCCCTCTTCTAATTCTTCATCTTCTTCATCATCTTCTACTGCAGCTCTTGCGGTTTGAACACCAACAACTACAGCATTTTTAGGGTCTAAAAAAGTCAATCCAGAAACAGCTATATCAGAAACTCTTCTTTTTTGACCAATTCTAATTGGAGTAATGTCGATTACAATTGCTTCTGGCATATCTTTTTCTAATCCAAAAACTTGTAATTTTCTAAAGTTCTGTCTTAATCTTCCACCATTTCTAACTCCCCTAGAAAAACCTTCTAGTCTAACTGGTAGTTTAATTTTAAATGGTTTAGAATCAGAAATTTCAAAGAAATCCATGTGCACAGGTTGGTCCGTAACAGGATGTAACTGAACTTCCTGAACAATTGCCTTAGTTTTCTTTCCTTCAATTTCTAATTCTACAACATATACGTCTGCTGTAAAAATTAATTTTTTTGCATCATTATAAGACAGTGAAAAATGAACTTGTTTTTCTCCACCATATAAAACAGCTGGTACTCTCTCTTGCCTTCTAAGCTCAGCAGCACCTTTTTTCCCTACGTTCTCTCTAGAAGAACCGCTCAATGATAGTGTTTTCATGATTGATATTTATTATTATATATTATTGATTTGCAAATACAAAGTGATCACTGATAGACTCGAAGCTAGTGTGCTTTCTCATTACATCGCCAAACATATCAGCAACGGTAATTACCCTTATTTTAGAAGATTCCTTCTTAAGGGGAATAGTATCAGTAACTACTAATTCCTTTAATAAACTTTTTTCTATTCTTTCGTAAGCTGGCCCAGAAAGAACAGCATGTGTACAAAATGCTCTTACAGATGTTGCCCCATTATCTATAAACAATTTTGCTGACTTTGTTAGTGTTCCTGCAGTATCTACCATATCATCAACGATAACAACATCTTTGCCACTAACATCACCAATTATTGTCATGTCTTCAATTTCATTGGCTTTTTTTCTTTGCTTATAGCAAAGCGCTAAATCAACATTTAAATACTTTGCATAGGCATTAGCTCTTTTAGAACCTCCTGCATCAGGAGCAGCAATGACCAAATTATCCAGCTTCATTTCCTTTAATTCAGGAGCAAACAATGTAGAGGCAAATAAATGATCAACTGGAACTTCAAAAAAACCTTGAATTTGATCAGCGTGTAAATCCATTGTCATTACTCTATCAACTCCTGCTGCTTGCAATAAATTAGCAATAAGCTTTGCGCCAATGGCTACTCTAGGCTGATCTTTCCTGTCTTGTCTAGCCCAACCAAAATAAGGTATTACCGCAATAATTCTTTTAGCTGAAGCTCTCTTCGCTGCATCAATCATAAGAAGCAGTTCCATTAAATTATCTGTTGGCGGAGGTGTAGACTGAATTAAAAACACTTCACACCCTCTTACTGTTTCTTTAATGGAAACTTGAAATTCTCCATCACTAAACTGCTGAACTTCACATTTACCAAGGGGGTGACCATATGATTCAGCAATTTTTTCAGCTAAATAATTAGATTTAGAGCAAGAAAATATTTTTATCTGAGACGACATAACCTAAAAATGGATTGCAAATGTAGATTATTTTTCGGATTGAAAAAAAAATAAAGCTGATTACTGAAAACAAGAACTATTAATAGGTGTTTGTTTTAAACAATTCTCCCGATTCATCGTAAAATTTTTCTTCTTTTATTTTTCCATTTTCATAAATGATTTCGGTTTCTATAACCCCTAATTTGTTAAAATATTTTTCCCAAATTAATGTTCCAACCGAATTGATACTCCAAAACTCTTTTGCCTTAATTCCACCCCTTTGATCATAGTATTTCCACAATCCTTCCTTGGTGTTGTTATTTAGAATGCCCTCATTTTTAATGTGCCCATTTGGGTAATAGGTTTTAAATCTTCCTCTTCCTTTTTTAAACTTATCTTTAGAAAGTATCCTACCTCTAGAATTATAGCAAATCCTTGTGCCATGCCTTTTTCCTTTTTTAAAGGAACACTCTGCTATAAATTTACCCTTGGAATTTTTTAAAAAGCCTATTCCTGAAAATTTTTCGCCTCTAAAGTAATATATCTCCCCATCTAGATTAAGCTCCTTCATTAGGGCATTTTGAGCACAAGAAGTATGAAGAGAACCAAATAAAGTGATCCAAACAAAAACTACTTTTAAAAGAAAAGAAATTGATTTCAACACATGTAAAAATAAGACTTATACCTGAAATACAAGATTTTTGTTTCCATAAACGCTTGATTTTTCAACTTGAACAATATTAATTTTGCTAGAATTAAAACAAAGATTAACTTCGCAAACTCACCAAGAGCCAATAAAATGCCGAAGTGGCGGAACTGGTAGACGCGCACGACTCAAACTCGTGTGCCTTCGGGCGTGTGGGTTCGATTCCCACCTTCGGTACATATTTCATCTTTAACTATACTTTTTGAAAACAAACTACTCACTAAGCGAAAAAGAAAAACAAGAAAAGTACGATAAGGCTTATTTAAAAATGGCTGTAGAATGGGGTAAGCTTTCTCATTGCAAAAGAAAACAGGTTGGAGCGCTTATTGTTAAAGACAGAATGATTATTTCTGATGGTTATAATGGAACACCAACTGGTTTTGACAACAACTGTGAGGATGATGAAGGGTATACCAAGTGGTATGTTCTTCATGCAGAAGCTAACGCAATACTAAAAGTTGCAGGTAGTGCTAACAGTTGTCAAGGGGCTACATTATACTTAACCCTATCACCATGCAGAGAGTGTGCTAAACTTATTCATCAATCAGGTATTAAGAGACTTGTATATATAGACGCTTATAAAGATGATACTGGAATTCGTTTTTTGAAAAAGGCTGGTATTTCAATTAGTCAACTATCTATAAACGATGAATAAAAATAACGCTGTTTTTTTTCCATTACTACTTGGCCTGTTTACATCACTGGCTTTTATCATAGGTGTTTTTAACAATAAAGAACCTCAAAGCCGATTTAGCAACAAATTTGAACAAATACTAACCCTTATTGAAAACAACTATGTTGACTCAATAAATAAATCCGTCTTAATTGAGCAGTCAATTGCCGGGATGCTCGAAAATTTAGACCCTCACTCAGTTTATATTCCCGCAAAAGAATCTCAGCTAGCCAATGAAAGTCTTCAAGGCCATTTTGGCGGTGTTGGTATTCGATTTATTATTCTTAGAGACACCCTTATGGTAACAAATGCTATCATTGGCGGACCTTCAAAATTAGCAGGACTAAAATCTGGAGACAGAATAATTAAGGTAAACGATGAATTGATTACAGATATTGGAATTACAAATGAAGATGTATTTAAACTTCTTAAAGGGAAAGTGGGGTCAAGTGTAAAGTTAACAACCTACTCTATCTCAACTAATAAAACGAATAGCTATTCCATTAAAAGAGGTATGATTCCTCTTCCTTCCATTGACGCAGCATTTTTGATAAAAGATAAAATAGGCTACATTAAACTAAGCACTTTCTCTGATAAAACTCCTATTGAATTTCATGCTGCGTTAAAAGAGCTAAGCTTAATCGGAATGGAAGACCTTATTCTAGATTTAAGAAACAATAGCGGGGGGTATTTGCATGGAGCAATAAGTGTTGCTGATGAATTCTTACCTTCTGAAAAACTAATTGTATATACTCAAGGTCTTCATCAAAAAAGACAAAATCATTATGCTTCTAAAGCTGGTAGTTTTGAAAAAGGGGGGCTTGCCATTCTTGTTAATAGCGGCTCTGCTTCTGCTAGTGAAATTGTTGCTGGAGCAATTCAAGATAACGACAGAGGAAGTATAATTGGAAGGAGAACATTTGGAAAAGGATTAGTTCAGCAACCAATAAAACTAGGGGACGATTCTGAGTTAAGGCTAACTGTTTCTAGGTACTATTCACCAACAGGTCGGTGCATTCAAAAACCTTATGGTGAAGGAAAGAACTACAACAATGAACTTTTTGAAAGATACGAAAGTGGACAAATGCATTCAGCTGATTCCTCCGAATTCACAAGTGAACAAAAATTTATTACCCCAAAAGGCAAAACAGTATATGGTGGGGGGGGCATATCACCGGATGTATTTGTTTCAATAGACACGTCTGAATTTTCTACATATTTTTCATCTATTTATTACTCAAGTGCCATTAGAGATTATAGTTTTGATCATTTTTTTGAGCTAAAAAACTTAGCCTATAAGTCCATAAAAGATTACGATGATAATTTTATTATTTCTGATTTAACCTTAGTTAAATTCATAGAATATGCTGAGCTTTATCATCAAATTAAGCCACCTAAAACACTATCTCCAATTACTTCTGAACGTATAAAAAATCGATTAAAAAATGACTTTGCCAGCTATCTTTTTAGTCAAGAATCAAGATATTATTTATCTTCTAAAGAAGACAATGACATTCAAAAGGCATTAGAAGAATTGGAGCGATAAACTAAATTTAAACTACATCCGCATCAAAAGAGAAATTTTCAAAATCATCGTGGACTTCGCCATCGGCATCTCCATATGAATCAACCTCATCTTGAGTTATGATATAGGTTCGTTTATCTCCGTGAACAGTTGAAAAAAGTGCTTCAAAAAAAATAAAATCATTTACCATCATTTTAAGCTCAGCAAACTTCTTGTTTTTTTCACTACTTAAATCTGAATCGCAATGAGAACATATAAATACTACACGTTCACCCTTATTAAAAGTAACTTTTGGAAATGTTATAAATTCGTAATTTCCTGGTTCAGGAGATAAGTGAATTCTTCCTTTTTCAGAACCACTTACTCTTTTATAATTTAGTTCCACCTTATCACCCTTCATAAGTGACTTTTGACACTTGGGGCAATGGTATTGACAATGTTTAATCATAAGAACTATATATTAAGGAAACACTTTGTTAATTTACTGAATTTTAATTAATTAATCAAAAAAAACAGAGCTTCATTTAAGCCCTTTTAATTTTAAAACCTAAAAAATAATTAGAACAGAAATGAACTATTATTATGCAATTTAATGCTACTTTTGAAAACTTTTTAAAAAGTGATTTTTATGTATAGAACACACAACAATGGTAGCCTAAGATTAAAAGATGTAGGAAGCAATGTGATGCTTTGTGGATGGGTCCAAAAAAGTAGAGATCTGGGAGGCATGACCTTTATAGATTTGCGAGATCGATATGGAATTACTCAACTTGCTTTTAACGAATCTATAAATGAACCGTTGTGCGCTGAAGCCAGAAAAATTAATCGAGAATGGATTATCCAAATTAGTGGTGTGGTAAAAGAAAGAACAAGTAAAAATCTTAAAATAAACACCGGAGAAATTGAGATTGAAGTACAATCTTTGACTGTTCTTAATGAATCTAAAACTCCACCATTTACTATTGAAGATGATACTGATGGAGGAGAAGAATTAAGAATGAAGTACCGTTTCTTAGATCTTAGAAGAAACCCTTTAAAGGATAATTTAATGCTCAGAAGTAAAATGAGCATAGAAACTAGAACTTATTTTCATGATTGCAATTTTTTAGAAATAGAAACTCCTTATTTAATAAAATCAACTCCAGAAGGGGCAAGAGATTTTGTGGTTCCTAGCAGAATGAACAAACAACAATTTTATGCACTTCCTCAATCTCCTCAAACTTTTAAGCAACTGTTAATGGTTAGCGGATACGATAAGTATTTTCAAATTGTAAAGTGCTTTAGAGATGAAGATTTAAGAGCTGACAGACAACCAGAGTTCACTCAAATTGACTGCGAAATGGCTTTTGTTTCTCAACAAGATGTATTGGATACCTTTGAAGGCTTAATTAAACACCTTTTTAACAAAATTCTTGGAGTTACTTTTAATGAACGATTTCCAGTTATGTCATATAATCAAGCTATTAATGATTATGGGTCTGATAAACCAGATATTCGTTTTAAAATGAAAATAAACTACCTTGATGATGTTGCTAAAGGTAAGGGGTTTGCCATTTTTGATAATGCTCAAACCATAGCAGCAATCAACGTTAGTGGTTGTGCCGATTATTCCAGAAAAAAACTTGATGAATTAACCAATTGGGTAAAAAGACCTCAAATAGGTGCTAAAGGATTGGTCTATGTTAAATGCAATGAAGATGGATCCTTTAAATCTTCAGTTGACAAATTTTTTAACCAAGAAGATTTATCTAATTGGAGTGAAAAATGCAATTCAAAACCTGGTGATTTAATCCTTTTACTTTCTGGTGATAAAAGCACTGTTCAAAAACAATTAAATGAACTTCGTCTTTTAATGGGAAGCAGATTAGGCCTTAGAGATCCAAAAGTTTTCAAACCCTTGTGGGTGGTTGATTTTCCTCTTTTGGAAAAAGATGAAGAAACTGGCAGTTATCACGCGATGCACCACCCCTTTACTTCTCCAAAAAATGAAGACCTAGATTTGCTTACAACAAACCCTCTTAAGGTTAGAGCAAATGCATATGATTTAGCCATTAATGGCGTTGAGGTTGGAGGTGGCTCTATTCGAATACACAACCGCCCTGTTCAAGAAAAAATGTTTGACCTTCTTGGTTTTACTAAAGAAGAAGCTAGGGCACAATTTGGTTTTTTACTTGATGCTTTCGAATACGGGGCTCCGCCTCATGGGGGCATCGCTTTTGGTTTTGATAGATTGTGTAGCTTATTTGGAGGTAAGGATAATATTAGGGATTTTATTGCCTTTCCAAAAAACAACCAGGGAAGAGATGTTATGATAGACGCCCCTTCTGAATTGGATGCTTCTCAAACAAAAGAGCTAGGAATTGATTTAATCGACTAGTTTTAGGGCTCCGTTTTCTTCTGTTTTGTTATGGCAAATAGCGAAACTAACCCCAACAAAACAATAAATATTGTTTGTGTAGCCCACATCAACATACTGAAAGATTTAGCAATTTCACCTTCATAACCATAAAGCTCTGTAAGCACAGCAGCAACCATTATTGGATAAAGCCCTATACCACCAGGAGTTGCTCCTATGGCTATTGCTCCAGCAACAAAACAAGCAAAAATGGCATTAACCGAAATCCCACTCATTTGAGGAAGTGCAAAAGCTGTTATCCAAAACATAGCTATATAAGCTATCCATATAAAAAAAGTATGAAAAAGATAGGCCCCTTTTTGTTTTAGTTTGACTATTGTTAAGCACCCTTCAACAATTCCTTTTATAAATTTAATTGCCTTTAATCTTAGCTTTTTTATACTAAAAACAGCTACAATACAAACCAACCCTAATCCAATAAGTAAAGGCAGTAACCAGTTGGGAAAACTAGCATCTTGAGTTTGAGTTATAGTATTGAACTGTTGTTGATCAGCCTGAAGAAATAAGGCAATAAAAATCACCAATGAGAACATTAGTAAATCAACAACACGCTCAACTACTATTGTTCCAAAAATTTTGTCAGCAGATACTTTTTGATACTTGCTAAAATATCCTGCTCTAGCAATTTCTCCAGATCGTGGAATGGTTAGATTTATAATGTAACCTATCATTACACTATGGTACATTAAACTAACCTTGGGCTTTAAACCTAAGGTATGTAATAAGTATTTCCACCTGTAGGCTCTGCTAAAATGACTTAAAAAAGCAATTACTAAGGCTACTAGAATCCATAAATAATTGGCCTCTGTAAAAGCTGAAACAAAATGTTCTTTTTCTGTTTCTGAAGAATTAGAAATAAAATACCATGTTAAATAAACACCAATAGAAATTGGTAAAATTATCTTTAACAACTTAATGCTTTTTTCTTTCAAAATTATAGCTTGTTAATTCAGTGCAATATTATCAATTAAACGCACTTCTCCGAGTTTAGTAGCTGTAAAAGCCCTCCATTTTGTGTCGATGCTACCTTTTTTGGATAAATCTTCAGCATTTCTAATCTCAAAGTAATCAGGATTAGAAAACTCAGCCAATTTTTGCAAACAAACTTTTTCCATTTCAGCAATAGTATTAGGTGAATACTTTTCTTTACAAAAGGAAAGAACCTTATATAGGTTTGCTGCCAAAGCCCTCTCTGAAGCAGAAAGCCTCCTATTTCTTGAACTCATTGCTAGACCATCTTTTTCTCTAAGTGTCTGACAAGAAATTATTTTAGTTTTAATCCCTATGTTATCAATTAATTTCTTAATAATTAAAAGCTGTTGATAATCTTTTTCACCAAAAAAAGCAAAGTCTGGCTGAATAAGATCTAAAAATAGCTTTACTACTCTTACAACTCCATCAAAGTGACCTTTTCTGTAACTTCCTTCCATGACACTATCAATTGAATGTAATGAAAAAGGTTGATAGTTTTCATTGGAATACAACTCTTCAGCACTAGAAGGCAGAAAAACCATGTCAACATTCAGCTCTTCTAATAATGCTAAGTCTTCCTTTGTAGTACAAGGGTAATTGACAAAATCATTCCTATCACCAAATTGTGTTGGATTTACAAAAATACTGACCACAATTTTATCGGCATATTTTTTTGCCTTTTCAACTAAAGACAAATGTCCTTTATGCAAAGCCCCCATAGTTGGAATAAAACCAATTTTAGCTGCTTTATTTTCATTTACCCATTTAACAACATCTAAGTTGTTGTAAATCAATTTCATAGACAATTATTGGATTTGCAAAACTAAGTTAAATATTAGTATTATTAGATTTTTTAACTTAATTTTGTAGGCTCTTAACTCTAAAAAGAGGAACAAACGTATGGAAAAAAGTAGAATTTTATTTGTTACCCAAGAAATTACCCCTTTCCTCAGCGAATCTAATTTAGCTGAAACAGTTAGAAAAATCTCTCAAGGTGTACATGAAAAAGATAAAGAAATAAGAATTTTCATGCCAAGATTTGGCGTGGTAAACGAAAGAAGGCATCAGCTTCATGAAGTAATTAGGCTTTCTGGAATGAATCTTATTGTTGACGACACAGATCACCCATTAATTATTAAAGTAGCTTCTATTCCTCAGGCTAGGATTCAAGTATATTTTATTGATAATGAAGAGTTTTTCAAAAGAAAGCGTGTTTTTGATGATGAAAACGGGAAATTCGCAAAAGACAATGACGAAAGAGCTATATTCTTTTGTAGAGGTGTAGCCGAAACTGTTAAAAAACTGGGTTGGAGTCCAGATATTGTTCATTGTCATGGATGGATGGCTGCATTTATGCCACTATATTTAAAAAACATGTACAATGATGATCCGCATTTTGTAAATGCTAAAACAATGTTTTCAGTTTATGGAAACGGATTTGAAGGAAACCTGTCCAATACCATATTGGAAAAAATAGCCTTTGATGGAATTCCAACTGAAGATTTAGTGTTAAAAAATTCCGCAGATTCTGACAATGTTAATATGTTAGGTGTTCAATTTGCTGATACAATTGGAATTGGAGACCAAGCAATAAATTCTCAGCTCCTTAGTTATATAGAAAGTAGTGGTAAGCCAACATTGGAGTACCAAGATGAAGAAAATTTAGTTGAAGCACACCAGGAGTTTTATGACAAAGTTCTCTCAGAGAATGGAGTTCTTGCAGAATAATCAAGAATCCGATAGATTTATAGCAAAACAATTAGGCGCCTTTTGGGTGCCTTTTCTAGTTGTAGTTGTTCTAGTTTTGTTTTCTTGTAAGAAAAACAATGATTTTGGCCTTGAAGTTCAACCTAGTCAAGACCTTCTTTCTGCCAATCAAACAGATACGACAACACTTATTACTTATTCATCAACCGGAGATAGCCTTAAAACAGATGAGCTTTCTGGACCTAATTTATTAGGTTCTTACGTAGACCCTTCATTTGGTTTGTTAAAAACATCCATTTATACTCAAATTAGACTTGAGAGCTCATACGATTTTAGACCTAGCGGAGCTTCTTCCTTAGATGATATTGTTGTAGACTCTGTAGTTTTATACTTATCAATGGATGGAAATTATGGAAATGCTGGGACTCAAACTTTTGAAGTATATCAATTAGATGAAGACTTGTTTGTAGACTCTAGCTATTACACTAATTCTTCTGCTAGTTATATCCCTACTGATTTAATAGCTGTTGGTCAAAACACCATAAGTGTTGACCCATTAGTTCCTGGATATGTTGAAGGTGAACTAGTTGACGAAGCCATTCTTAGAATTCCTCTTAGCATTTCTGATTTTGCCCTTCCAATAATGAATGAATCTGGAACAACAACGTTAGACGGAAATGACGGTGAAAATGAATTTTTAGATTGGTTTAAAGGACTATTAATTACCACGAACAATCCTACTCAATCCATAAACGAAGGAGCTATTTACTATATAGATTTATTAAGTGATTATTCTAAAATTACTCTTTTCTATAGAGATACTTCTGGCCCAGCTCAAGATCACGATACAATTGCCTTTGATTTTAACCTTAATGCGAATTGTGCTAGGTTTCACTCCTCAGAAATTGACTATTCTTCAACAATAGTAGATGCAACAATTAGCGACTCTACTTTAGGTGATGAGCTTTTTTATGTTCAGCCGCTTGGAGGTTGTAAGGGAGAAATATATTTTCCTTTTTTGGATAAGCTTTCTGATACTTCTGTAATCATAAATAAAGCAGAACTTCTGCTTCCTTTTCAATTTTACTTACTTGACGCATACACTCCACCAACCACTCTTATTTTATCTACTAAAAATAATGACGGGGAAACCATTTTTCTGTCCGATTTTTTTGAAAGTGATCACGGGGGTGCTGTTGACTTAGTAAACAGTCAATATCGATTTAACATAACACGTCACATTAATGAGATAGTTGCAGGAGAAAAACAAAATCTCCCCATTTCAATTATTCCGCTTGGTTCTGGGATATCTGCCAACAGAGCTATTCTTAATGGCGCAAATACATCAAAAAAAGACCAACCTAAGCTAGTATTAACTTATACAAATTATTAGATAATGTGTGGAATTGTAGCCTATATAGGTCACCAAAAAGCATTTGATATTATTATTAAAGGGCTAAAAAGATTAGAATACAGAGGTTACGATAGTGCTGGAGTTGCCCTTCAAAATAACAGCTCTTTAAACCTTTACAAAAAGAAAGGAAAGGTTGCTGATTTAGTCTCTTTCATCGGAAAAAAAGACACCAATGGTTCGGTTGGCATAGGTCACACACGTTGGGCAACACATGGCCCACCAAATGATGCAAATGCCCATCCTCATGTATCTGGACACAAAAAATTTGCACTAGTCCATAATGGAATTATTGAAAATTACTCTGTTTTAAAAAAAGAGCTTATTCAAAGAGGGCACCAATTTAATAGCGATACAGATACTGAAGTCTTAATACATTTAATTGAAGAAATTCATACCAACAGCAAAAGGAAATTAACCCTTTTTGAGGCAGTAAGAATTGCCCTAAGTGAAGTTATTGGTGCATATGCTATTGTAGTAATCAATAAAGAAAACCCAAATGAACTAATTGCCGCAAGAAAAAGCAGTCCACTAGTTGTTGGTATTGGAGATGGAGAGTTTTTCTTAGCCTCTGACGCAACGCCAATGGTAGAGTTTACTAAAAATGTGGTTTACCTTGAAGATGGAGAAATAGCTCAGCTAAACTTAGATAGTGGGTTGAAAATTAAAACCATTGAAAATCAAGAAAAAACTCCATATATACAAGAACTAGAAATGCAATTAGAGGCCTTAGAAAAAGGTGGCTATGATCATTTTATGCTTAAAGAAATATACGAGCAGCCTCAATCCATTCACGATAGTATGAGGGGAAGAATTCGCTCTAGTAAAGGGTTAGTTTCGTTAGGTGGAATTAAAGACTATGAGGAGAAAATAGTAAATGCCAAAAGATTAATTTTTGTTGCTTGTGGAACTTCTTGGCATGCTGGTCTTGTAGGAGAATACCTTTTTGAAGAGCTGGCAAGGATCCCCGTAGAGGTTGAGTATGCTTCAGAGTTTAGATACAGGAATCCTGTAATTAATGAAGATGATGTGCTTATTGCCATATCTCAATCTGGAGAAACAGCTGATACTCTTGCAGCCATTAAGTTGGCTAAAGAAAAAGGAGCAACTATTGTGGGAATATGTAATGTTGTTGGAAGCTCCATTTCAAGAGAATCTCATTGTGGATCTTATACACATGCCGGACCAGAAATAGGAGTTGCCTCTACCAAAGCTTTTACTGCTCAAGTTACTGTTCTTACACTTATGGCGCTTATGATTGGCAAGAAAAAAGGAACGATTAGTACCCAACGATTTAATCGCCTTCTTGTTGATTTAGAATCTATTCCAGAAAAAGTTGAAAGTACGCTTAAGCTTGACAAATCGGTAAAAGAAATTTCTAATATTTACAAGGACTCATCCAATGCTTTATATCTTGGAAGAGGAATCAACTTTCCTGTTGCCTTAGAGGGAGCACTTAAGCTAAAGGAAATTTCTTACATCCATGCTGAAGGCTATCCTGCAGCAGAAATGAAGCACGGACCAATTGCGTTAATTGATGAAGAAATGCCTGTTTTTGTTATAGCTACCAAAGATGCTAGCTATGAAAAAGTTGTTTCAAACATTCAGGAAGTAAAAGCAAGAAAAGGTAAAGTAATTGCAGTTGTTACTAAAGGAGATCGAGAAGTTAAAGAAATTGCAGATTATGTAATTGAAATACCATCTACTGATGATTTATTGGTTCCCCTACTGGCTACCATTCCTTTTCAGCTTTTAAGCTATCATATAGCGGTAATGAGAGAATGTAATGTTGATCAACCCAGAAATTTAGCTAAATCTGTTACTGTGGAATAAAAATGACGGACTATCCCCTTCTGTAATTTACAAAATAAAAACTTCTTACCTCAAATTAATTTTCAAATTAGGGTAGAACTCCTTTGCTATTGAATTACACCATTTTTCCAATTTTCTTCTTTAACTAAGTTCCCTTTTTCATCCCACTGTTTAGACAACCCGTCTAAATAATGGTTTTTATAATTTCTTTCAGTTTTTAATTGTCCATTCTCATACCAATATTTGTATGTTCCATCATATTTCCCATCTTTATAATTTATTTCTTTTGTTAATTGTCCATTCTCATTGCGCCTTCTATAAATTCCATCAAGTTTTCCGTCTTTATAATTTTCTTCACCTTCTAATTGCCCATTCTCATACCACCTTCTATAAATTCCATCAAGTTTTCCGTCTTTAAAATTTCCTTCGTATTGTAATTGCCCATTCTCATACCACCATCTATAAGTTCCATCCATTTTCCCTTCTTTATAATTTTGTTCAAATCTTAATTGTCCATTCTCATACCACGATTGCTCTACTTCCATCTGCGAATAATTAATTAGTCCATTTTTAATGTAATATTCCTTCCTTAACTGCCCATTCTCATACCAGTATTTAACTAATCCATCCTTTTTCCCTTCTTTATATTTTTCTTCAGATTTTAATTGTCCATTCTCATACCACTCCTTACTTAATCCATTACGTTTTCCATATTCATATTTTATTTCTTGGAAAATTTGTCCATTGTGATACCACCTTTTATACATTCCATCATATTTCCCATCTTTATAATTTATTTCTTGTGAAATTTGTCCTTTTGAATGCCACAATTTATAAAATCCATCCTTTTTTCCTTCTTTATAATTTTCTTCTTTAACTAAGTTTCCTTTTTTATCCCACTCTTTATACAATCCATCCTTTTTTCCTTCTTTATAATTTCTTTCAATTCTTAATTGACCATTCTCATACCACTCTTTAAATAACCCATCCTTTTTTCCTTCTTTATAATTTCTTTCAGTTTTTAATTGTCCATTCTCATACC
>CETG01178822.1_pt1 | contig 16082 bp, 17 predicted proteins | sample 361471 | NCBI WGS metagenome assembly CETG01 (sample SAMEA2622696, study PRJEB7988) | marine metagenome | isolation source: saline water (ENVO:00002010), including | reverse complement strand
CTTGGGCGAGGATGCTCTGGGATTGGATGAGCTTCTAGTTTAATCACCTCTCCATTAATAAGCCTTTTTTTAGCTCTCTCTCTTATTCCTTTTTGGAGGCTATTTATAAGTTTTTGATTGCCTTGCATTGTCCCTGTTCCTACTGCAACATGATCATATTTAGGGAAAACCCATCCATAAAAATCTGGCGAAACATCTGTTCCTACATACATTTCAGCTAGACTTTCATAATATTTCATTTCTTCCTTTGGAAGTTTTATTCTTTCCTGAACAGCGATTGCAACATTGTAATCACCTGCATCCATAGCTTTGGCTACTTTACTATTTGCTCCATCAGCTCCGATTATTACATCTACTTCTAAAACCTTATTTTCAGAATCTTTTTGTCCATTGCTGAAATCTGAGTATGTCAATTTATATGGACCTTGGCGCTTTAAACCAGTATCTATGTTGGTTACAAATCCATTGATTAAATTTGCTCCTAAATCTGCAGCTCTGTTTCTCATAAAAGCATCCATAACCTCTCGTCTGCACATACCTATATATTCTTTTTCATCATCAAGGTTGATATCCACTTCCCTATTTGAGGGAGAGATCATACGCATATTTCTAACTTTTCTATCAATGATTGAATCTGGTAGATCAAATTCAGAGACCATGCAAAGGGGAATCGCACCTCCACAGGGCTTTGCATTGTCTAGTTTCCTTTCGAAAAGCCATGTTTGAATTCCTGCCTTTGCAAGTATTTCGGCGGCGCATGAGCCACTTGGGCCACCACCGATCACAGCTACGCGCAACATTCCTTAAGTCCAAAAAATAATTTTTGATAAATAAAAAATAACACCGACTTAGTATTTTTTGTGCAAGTTTTGTCTTCCCCGTTACGATCGAAACAACATTGTTTCACTTTTTCGTGGCTCGGGCTCGTTCTGCTCAGAGCAATTCACCTGAAGAAATCCCTCTCGCAAGAAGGTCTAGTCCTATAAGACGGCCAACAAAAAAGGAGGGAAAGTTTTTGTTACTATTTTTTATTTCGATATTTATATCAGCAATATTTTTAGGTTTTTATTTTTCTGATATAGGTTCTCAGTCAGAGGTTGCGCCAAATAAGTCAAATAATGACTCATCGTATGAAAGGTTACTTGGTCATTTCCCTTACCCTGAGGCTGCTAGAGATCTTTTAGTAGAGGTTTTTCCTGGATTATCATTGCATTCTGATACATATAATGCACTTATAAAAATGCGTTCTGCAGCTAGTTCAGATGGAATTAAATTAGTTCTTTTAAGTGGCTTTCGCTCTCATGAGCTCCAAAGACAAATTTTTTATGGACGTAAAGCCGACAGAAATCAAATCGCAATCGAAAGAGCCAAAGTCTCCGCTCCCCCTGGTTACTCAGAACACAGCACTGGATATGCTATTGATTTAGGGGACGGGTTTCGGAGGGAAACCGACTTTGAAACTTCTTTCGAACAAACTTCAGCCTTTAAATGGTTGGAGCAAAATGCTCCGAGATATCACTTTGTTCTTTCTTTTCCTAAAAATAATCCTCAGAAAGTAAGTTATGAACCTTGGCATTGGAGATTTGAAGGAACAGTCGATGCTTTAAAACAATTTCAAGATGCTAATGAGTTTGTTAGATCAAAGACTATTTTGATAGATGATTAGCCAATCACTAGAGATTTTTTGCGAACAAAAGGCGTTTTGTCCCTAAAAGGAAAAATTATTTCACCTCCTGATATAACCTAAGAACAATCGCTTAAAGAGCTCCAAAACCTTAATTACTACTAGAAAATGATTTCAACCACAAAAGCGATTAGAAATATTGCAATTATTGCGCATGTTGATCATGGCAAAACGACTTTGGTGGATGCACTCTTAAACCAATCTGGAATATTTCGAGACAATGAAGATATTCCTACTTGTGTTATGGATTCAAATGAACTTGAGAGGGAAAGAGGTATCACAATATTGTCTAAAAATACAGCAGTTACTTATAATGAAACACGTATTAATATTGTTGATACACCTGGACATGCTGACTTTGGAGGTGAGGTAGAGAGGGTTCTAGGTATGGTTGATGGTTGCTTACTAATTGTCGACGCCAATGAAGGGCCCATGCCCCAAACCAGATTTGTTCTTAAAAAGGCTTTAGAGCAAGGATTAAGACCAATAGTTTTTGTTAATAAGGTCGACAGAGCTAGAGTTGAACCAGAAACAGCTCTAGATAAAGTTTTAGATTTGTTTTTAGAGTTGGGAGCAGATGATGACCAATGTGATTTTCCTTATCTATTTGGAAGTGGTTTAAGTGGTTTTGCAAAGCATGAGATGTCTAATGAAAGCAATAATATGCAACCTTTATTTGAAGCTATTTTGAGACATGTACCGCCACCTGTTGGGGAAGAAAATAAACCTCTTCAATTACAAATTACAACCTTAGATTACTCTGAATTCCTAGGTAGAATTGTGATTGGTAGGGTTCACAATGGTGTTATAAGAAATGGTCAAAATGCGACTTTAATTAAAGAAGATGGTTCCTTAAAGAAATCAAGAATATCAAAACTTTTAGGATTTCAAGGATTGCAGAGGATTGAGATAGATAAGGCAATTGCTGGAGAAATAGTTGCAGTGACAGGTTTTAGTGATGTAAATATAGGAGAGACAATTGCTTGTTCTGATGAACCTATAGCTTTACCCCTTATCAGGGTTGATGAGCCCACTTTGCAGATGTCATTTGTTGTAAATGATTCTCCTTTTGCTGGAAAGGAGGGTAAATTTGTTACTAGTAGGCAGTTAAAAGAACGTCTTGAAAAGGAATTACTTACAAATGTTGCTCTTAGAGTTGAGGCTACAAGTTCACCGGATAATTTTTCAGTTAGTGGTAGAGGTGAATTACATTTAGGGATACTTATTGAAACGATGAGAAGAGAAGGGTATGAATTCCAAGTATCTCAACCTAAAGTAATTTATAGAACTATTAATGAAAAAACATGTGAGCCTGTGGAAACTCTTGTTATGGATGTTCCTGATCAATCTGTTGGTGCCTGTATTGAAAAACTTGGTACAAGAAAAGCTGAGATGCAAAATATGCAAACAGGAACTGATGGAAGGACTCAATTGGAGTTTGTAGTACCTTCAAGAGGTTTAATTGGTTTCAGAGGAGAATTCATAAGAATCACTAGAGGTGAAGGAATAATGAGCCATTCGTTTTTTGAATATAGGCCTACGATGGGAGAATTAGATGCAAGAAGGAATGGTGTATTGATTTCATTTGAAGAGGGTGTAGCAACTTTTTATGCATTGAAAAATGCTGAAGATAGAGGACAATATTTTATTAAACCAGGTACAAGTGTATATAAAGGTATGATTATTGGTGAGAACAATAGGCCGCAAGATTTGGAGATTAATATATGTAAGACAAAGCAATTAACTAATATGAGATCCGCTGGTGCAGAAGAATTGGATACATTACAATCTCCGGTAGAGGTTACTTTAGAAAGAGGCTTAGAATATATAGGACAGGATGAAATGTTAGAGGTTACTCCTCAATCGATAAGATTAAGGAAAATCAGTAAAAAAAGGAAACTTAAAAAATGAATATTAATCATAAAGACAAAGAGCAATCGGTTATTAATGATGAAAGATTTACAAGAGGACTAGAATTATTTAATAAGGCCCAATGGTATGAGGCTCATGATATTTTCGAGGACCTATGGCATGAGTTACAGGGACCTGAAAGAAAATCTATTCAAGGCATTCTGCAAATAGCTGTTGCACAATTGCACCTTGAAAGAGGTAATTTAAAAGGTGCAACAATATTATATGGAGAGGGGCTAGGAAGATTAAGATCATTAGGAACTCCAAATCTAGGATTAAATATGGAAAAATTATGTGATTTTATTCAACAAAGATTAAAAAGTCTTCAAGAGTTTAAGAAAGTCAAATATACATTAAATCCTAGCTTAGACTTTATTAGCAATTCATCTTTCAAATTCGACCATAACTAGAAAGATGAAATATAATATATCTTTAATTAATTTTAAACTTAATAAGTTAACAAGTTATTACTTTATTTTATTTTATTTTCTTATACATAACAGTATCTCATATGCATCAGAACAGTTGGAAATTGATTTGAACAATTCAAAAATCACAGTTCAATCAAATTTTCAGACAGCAGATTTATCAGAAGGAACTTTTTCTGCTAAAGGTTCAGTAGAAACGATATTAACTGAGAATGATATTAAAGTGCTTTCAGACAATCTGACTTTTGAAAAATCACAGAACACTTTAGTTTTTGAAGGTAACGTCTCTTTCTCCCGTACTAATCAAGAAATTATAGAAGCTGAAAATCTTAAATACTTTATTGATTCTGATAGACTTCTAATCAAGTCTGATTCTGCTAGACAGGTCTTCACTAGATTTTTAATTAATTAGTTTAGTTCTATGAGTATTTCTTTACAAGATGTTGACTTATATATTCAAGGTAGACCTCTAGTTAAAAATATCACTCTTGACGTGAGACCAGGAGAAGTTGTTGGCCTTTTAGGGCCAAATGGTGCTGGTAAGACAACAACATTTAATTTAGTCATTGGGATCTTGAGGCCTAACAATGGTAATGTTTATTTAGATGGGAGAGATGTAGCTAACTTGCCAATGCCAAAGAGAGCAAAGCTTGGTATTAGTTATTTACCACAAGAACCAAGTGTCTTTAGGCAAATTACTGTAGAACAAAATCTTGAGATTTCATTGTCTCAAACTAATTTAGATAGATCAACTTTTAATGAGAGGAAGCAACAACTCATTGATGATTTTAACTTAAGTTTATTTATTGAAAGGCTTGGTTATCAATTGTCTGGTGGAGAGAGGAGAAGGTGTGAAGTAGCTAGAGCTCTTGCTTCAGGAAAAACAGGTCCAAAGTATTTACTTTTAGATGAACCATTTGCTGGAGTTGATCCTATTGCTGTATCTGACTTGCAAATGTTAATTCAAACCCTTCGAGGCAAAGGTATGGGTATTTTGATAACCGATCACAATGTCAGAGAAACCCTTGCTATTACAGATAGAGCCTATATTCTTAATGAAGGTAAAATACTATCTTCTGGTGCCTCTATTGATGTAGCTAATGATCCATTGGTTAAAAGGCATTATTTAGGAGAGGGGTTTACACTTTGAACAATTTTTCTTACAAAATTAGAAATAGCTTTTTCTATATTAATTTTAAAAAAAAATATTTTAAGTTATTCAATCATATTCCTTTGCTTGATAGATGGCTTGTAAGTGAAATTTTACCACCACTCTTTTTTGCAATAGCAGCTTTTACGATTGTTTCTTTATCTGTAGGAGTTATGTTTGATCTAATTAGACAAATAGTCGAATTAGGATTACCTCTTCAAATTGCAATAAAAGTACTTTTATTGAGACTACCAAGCTTCTTAGTTTTATCTTTTCCAATGGCGATGTTGATGGCAACTCTTTTAGCCTTCAGCAGACTAACATCTAATAGTGAATTAAAAGCATTGAGGAGCCTTGGCATATCAACAAAAAGAATAATTGCGCCAGCTATAATTGTTTCTATTTTGATGACTGGTTTGACATTCTTTTTTAATGATAATCTTGTACCGAAATCAAACAGGCTTGCTGAATTAACACTTAGAGAAGCTGTTGGTAAATCATTAGCTACTGAGCAGGGAAAGGATATAATTTATTCTAAGTTTGGCTTAGTAGTTAATTCAATAACAACTAAGAAAATAGATGGATTAACCCATTTATTTTATGCTAAACGATATATTAATGAGACAATGCTAAATGTAACTGTACTGGATTTCTCTAACCAAGGGAATACTCAAATGTTAGTTGCTGAGAAAGCTAAGTGGAATAAATCCGAAGGAAATTGGATCTTTCTAAATGGTAAAGTACTTAATTTGTCAGATGATGGTACATCCTCAACTATTAAATTTGATCGATATCTTTATCCTTTAGGTGATGGCCCAATAAAAATTGCAGAATTACCAAAAGATGCAAATGATATGACTGTTTCAGAAGCATTAAAAGCAAAAAAACTATATCAGGATGTTGGGAATGTCAAAGAAGCAAGAAGAATGAGTGTACGTATTCATGAAAAGTTTACTTTACCAATGGCATGTGTAGTTTTCAGCTTAATAGGAAGTAGCTTGGGAGCTAAGCCAAATAGTAGAACAAGTAGAAGTCAAGGATTTGGTCTTAGCGTTGTTCTTATCCTATTTTATTATGTTTTAAGTTTTAGCTTTAGTTCCTTAGGTGTTAAGGGTACAATTTCCCCTTTATTAGCTGCATGGTCTCCAGTTTTCATATCAATGATAGGTGGATTGGTTTTATTGAGAGAGGCAAGTAGATAACATTCCAAGCTTTTCCCTCGGAAACAAATTATATTTGGGTATGGCTCTTACTAATTTGAATTTTGAGATTGTTGATCCCGTAATAGGTTTGGGTTTAGTAGCATTCTTTTTTTTGTTAATAGCTTTACCTCTTTCTTTTTGGGCAGCTTCAAGTAATAAATTATCTCCAACTGTCACACTTTTAGTAGCAACTTCAAATTTAGCTCTATCTGCTCAATTAATTCTGCGATGGTGGGAATCATCTCATTTCCCCATTAGTAACTTGTATGAATCTTTATGTTTTCTTTGCTGGGCATGTACCCTAACGCAACTTCTCGTACAGAGATCTTGGGCTTCGCCTCTCTTAAGCGCTTTAACAACTCCAATGGCCTTGATATCAATAGCTTTTGCAAGTTTTGCTCTGCCTGAAGATTTACAATCTGCCTCTCCCTTAGTTCCAGCTCTTAGATCCAGTTGGTTGGTAATGCATGTATCAGTAATTATGTGTAGCTATGCAGCCCTACTTATTGGCTCACTGGTTTCGATTGGTGTTTTGATAACAGATAGAGATAAACCTTTAATAATTCGAAGCAATTCTCTTGGTGTTGGTGGTTTTAGAGGCGATTCAATATTAAAAGCTAAAAATATAAATAAAAAAAATAATAGTATTTTCAAGTTATCTAGTATTAAATTCACAAATTCTCAAGAATTAGACACTATTAGTTATAAGACTATAACTGTAGGATTTTTACTACTTACTGTTGGGTTAATAAGTGGAGCTGTTTGGGCTAATGAAGCCTGGGGCAGTTGGTGGAGCTGGGATCCAAAAGAAACTTGGGCATTAATATGCTGGCTTGTTTATGCAGCCTATTTGCATGCAAGATTAAGTAGGGGTTGGCAGGGGAGAATACCAGCTATTATTTCTGTCTTTGGTTTTCTTGTAATTATCATTTGTTATTTAGGAGTAAATCTTCTTGGAGTAGGTTTACATAGTTACGGTTGGTTCCTTTAATATGGTTACTTATTTTTCAATTAAAAGAAAAATAGGAAAATTTTTTCTAAATAACTCTAGTTCGAATATATTTTCTATACCATTCTATAAGAATCATTTTTTCATAATTACTATTTATAGTTTATTTATATCTCTTTTAGGTGTTTGGGATTCATCCAGTCAAAGTTTAATAGCGCATGATGAAAGTTTATATTCAGTTAGAGCAAAAACAATCAATGAAACTAATGATTGGTTTGTTCCATTCTCAGAACCTCATCATAAGACTATCGGTAGCTATTGGTTAATAGCTCTCTGTATAAGATCTTTAGGTTTGAATGAATATTCAGTTAGATTACCAAGTTCAATATTTTCATTACTTTGTTCATTAATTATATATTTAATAGTTAGTGATTTATTAGATAGAAATAAAGCTCTATATTCCTCTCTGTTCTTATCAAGTATGCCTCTTTGGATCCAATATTCGCGTTATGCAAGCCCTGATATACCATATATTTTCTTCCTTTTATTATCAATTTATTTTCTTAACAAGACATTATTTATTACAGATAAATCAAAATTAATTAATTTCTTGTTAATTTTTTCTGGTTTTAGTTTAACTATTTGTTTTACGCTTAGAAGTCTAATGATTCTTTTACCTATAATTTCCCTATCACCTTATTATTATTATGTTTTAAAAAAATATAGTAATAAAGGATATTATTATTTTATTTTTGGTTTGTTTATTGGTTTTTTACTAAATATATTTCCAATATATTTAGCTTACTTAAAATTTGGAAATTCAGCGATAACAACATTATTCTCATTTGCATCAAGAAAAGCTATAGGATCTTCAAATTTTAATGGTTTTAGTTTTTATCCTTTAAAAGTTTTGTTGATGGGGTTTCCTGTCTCACTCTTATCGATTTTTGGATTTTATAAATTTATAAAATCCAAAAATTTAGTTTCAATACTTTTCTTTATAATTTGCCCTCTTTTAATGCTTGTTTTTCTTTCGCTAATGTCTTCTAGTTATGCTCACTATTCCTTACCTGTTTATCCTTTTTTAGCTGTGTTATCCTCTCAAGGATTTATCTATTTGAAGGATAATTATCATAGGATTAGAAATATATCTAAATATTTTATAGTTTTTTACGTTTTAATTTTATGTATTTTATTAACTTCAGTGTTTGCGTTGGCTTCCGGAATTATTGAATTCAACGTCATTACTCATAACATAATCTTTAAATCAATTATTATTTATACATTTATCATATTTATTCTTGTTATTTACTCTAGCTTTAATCATTTTCGATTACAAAATTCTAAATTGATTCCTTTTCGCTTACTTTGTCTATTCCAAACTATTCTACTAACATCCTTATATAGTACTGGTTTTATGGGAAATCCTAATAGTGCACTGAAAGGTTATGTTAGGCAAAATAGTAATATATTTTCGTCAGAAAATAAAATAATGTTAATTGACCTAGATAGTAAAAAAAGAAATTTATTTAAGTTTTATCTACCTAAATCTATGGTTGTTAAAGAACTTATATCTCCTATATTCAATGAGTATTTTGTTCTTATAAATTCTTCAAAATTAGACAAACTAAAGAGCGATAGTAAATTAAGATTTAAATATATAAATAAATTTCAAGATATTTCCTTAATTAAGATTCTAAATTGACTTATAATATGGTAAAGTTTTATTTATGATTAAATCATTATCGTTCCTATACGAAAAACTTTGGGCCCCTTTTTTTGGTAGGTTACTATTTCAATTAAGTTCTTTAATAGAAGGACAAAAGATTAATGATAAACCTACTTATAAACTAACTAATAGCCGACCCAAATCTAATTGATTAATTTATTTGTGATTGATTCGATTAAGACTAATGTCGATAATCCAATTAGTATTTATAGACAAGTCATCCATTAGCTCAAGTGGATCAACATCGAATATATCCCTGTCAGGGCAAGAGTGATTTAAAACAATATTTTTACTTATATCGTAATAGAAGTTACCTGGGTATACTTTATCTACGCATATATCAGATTCTATTTTTGAATAACCTTGTTGGATCAATTCATTAATTAATTCTTTCTTAATAGTTATTTTTATATAATACACATCATCAAATTTGCCATCATACATATCGTAAAATTCTTCCCAACTGGATTCAATTTTTGTTGAATGTATTTCCTCGTCCTTGCTAAGAAAGAAAGTATTTGCAATATAACATTTTTGTTCTATTGGCCAGTTCTTAATGCAATCTTGCACCTTCTTGTTAGATGTACATTCCTTAAATGCTTCTATTAATTCTGGATTTAGATTGTTAAATATGTACTCAATATTATTATCAAAATAATTCGATAGTTCTTTTTTGTTCATACTTTATTTGTTTTAGATGTCTCCTCCATTGCAATACCTATGAGCATAGCTGCGTAGGTCATTAATTATTCTCTTAGATTGAATTTTCATTGAATTGTTTTTCAATGATTTAACTGTATTATTTAGGCAATTGTTATGATATCTAGATTCTTTTATCGTTGGACTGATATAACCTATTGTGAATAGTATAACCAAGGCATAAGTAATTCGTTTTTGGTTGCTTATTATTAGCTTTTTACAGTTTTTCTTTGTTTTTAATAATTTCCTTAATAGTGAGTCTGGTAATCCTATTTGAACAAATAGAAGTTCAACCCACCAGGGCAATGGTAAACTTTTGGAATCTTTCTCAGCAATGGATCGAGTTCCCATCCCTTTGACAGACATCTTTAAATTTCCTTGTATTATAATGAATAATTTACTAATGAATCTTGATATCAAGAAATCCATACCATAGGGATATTTCCCTATTAGCTGAAACGACAGATCAAGATAAACACTACATATATCTTTAAAGAATCTAGTTATTTTGATAATTAACTTATAAAAAGTCTACTATTTTTTGAATTCATTAATAAATATATTATTATAAAAGGGTATTTGTAATATACCAATGCCAAAAAAAAGAAGGAAACTAAACAAGGAAATGGAATCAAATATATCTACTGGTAGCAGAACAGTAGAACTCATTCAAGCTAAGATTAATGATATTGACGAGGATGATATCCAAGAGGAGTATAATGCAGCATTCCATAATATTAAGATTACTTTTTTGACTTTGGTCAGTTTATACAACGATTATGGATTTAATGATGAGAGTCAGGATACATTTGATAAATATATTTCTTTGCTAAAATCGTTTGAAAAAGATTATGAACTTTAGTTCGCTCTCCTTTAATTCTATTACCATTATTTCAGTGTTATATGCACCAATTCTAAAAGCTCATGAACTTCATGAATTGCATTCTATTTGTCATCTTTCTCTAGACTATAATAAGTGTATTGAATATAACGAGAAAGAGCTAAATAAGATTATCAAAAGGCAGTCTGATGACATAAATTGGAAATCTTATGGTCCGTTAGTTGTTTACTGGCCATCCTGGGAGACTTTAGAAGGTAATAGTATAGCTTTAGCAAAGAATACTAATAAACAGATTTTTTATCTTGCTATAAACTGCAAGAATAAATTAATAAATGCAACTGGTGAAAATAATTCCTGGAAGGGCTGGCTTAATCCCACTTTCGTTTTCGAAAAAAATCTAGTTTTTGATTACTGTTCAATGCAATAAAATCGTCTATTTAATTTTCCATACAGATTGGATCAATACAATATTCTTTTTGTGATTCTATTCTTTTTTTATATTTCTTTCGCTTATAAGGTATAACTTTTATCGGTATTGGCATACTATTTCTTTTTAAAAATCTTGGATCGATTAGGGGAGGAGGAGGACTGTCAATTGAAATGTATATGTTTTTTATTTGATGATTACTATCTATAGGAAATTGTACAATGTTAATCATTGGATTGAATATGTAAATGAACAAGTTAAATGTACTTATCATAAGTTTTTAGTTTTTATAGATCATAATAACCTACTCTTTACTGAATATTAATAAATAATTAAGCGATCGAATCGTTTTCTTCATAATTTCTTACTGTCTAGAATCTTATTAAACCTCCAATTTCTTTTTTTTTTGGGCCAGAATGAAATCACGATTTATAAGTTCTCATGTCCTTGTATACCAGCACAGATTTAGAGGATGCAATGAACGCAATAAAGGAGGAAATGCTTAGAGACATATCAGATTCATTGGATTTGATAAATGATAAATCCAAGGGAGATGCCACTTTAAACAGTACAGAAATTTATTCTTGAGAGTTAATTAGACTCTCTCTTACCCTTTTTATTCCTTAATTCTTCATTTATTTTATCTTCTAGAATAGCTCTATTGAGGTTTGTAACTATAAAAACCTCCTGCATACTAAAACCTTTTCGTGCTATTAGTTTATATCCTCCAATTATTTTTACAGATATTCTTAATTGTAAATTATTGCTTTTTCCTTTTACTTTTTTTATTATCCCAGGTGTAACAGTTTTTATCCCATCTATTGATGAAACTTTCTTCAGCAAAGGAATTAAACCGTCAATATAAGTGCTGTGGGTCCTAACTAGTCTACCCATCCTTTTCATCTGTAATGTTCATTTTTAATTTCCATGCGTTAGAAAGAATAGTATTGCCTTCAGATACGCAAATCATCGGATTAGCTTTTAGAGGAGCTCTGAAATCATCAGCTAAACTTATAGGTCTACAATGTTCTAACTGAATGGACCTTCATTCTGAATAAATTGGTTCTTTTTATATCATGTTGTAATTTTATGTTTGATTGAAACAAGTGCTTTGTTTTTGTAGGACTAATGCTCAGGATTTTGATCCATATTTCATGTGATTTTAACTTCAGATTGAATTTTAAATTTTTAGGTCCTTTCAAGTGGGGCCATAGTCAAGCCTAGAGCCCCTAACTGTTGGTGATATAGCTCTGCTTGTTCTAATGGGCCGCTCCAAACCTCAGCGGCCCCCTCGCTGTCTATTTTATTAGCTAATTTCAGAGCTCTATCCTCATTCATTGCAGGAAGTACTTTGCATAGACATTTGACTACGTGACTGAATGTATTAATCTCGTCGTCTAAGACTATTACTCTGGCTTCTGGGTAGCTAGTGGTCTCTTTGACTTTTTCTAAAACTGTTCCTGGTGAAGGAGTTGATGACAACATGTTTTTTTGTTCGCGTTGACAATTAACCTTGGTTTAGCCTATAGCTTAAGGGGATCAAATTGATTTTATGCTATTTACATTTGCTTGGGCGGCATTAGCTGCAGTTTTCACTCTATCTATCGCAATGGTTGTATGGGGGAGAAATGGGGATGGTTCAATCGATTTTTGAGCAGCTAACTGCTAATTCTCAGTATATTAGAGGTCAGGTCCTCTCATTTGCACTAGTCTTTCTCCTTGTATTTGTAACTATTTCAACTATATATTTGACCTTTATTGAATGGAAGGACAAGCAGCGAAGAGCAAAATAAAATATTAAAAGTAAAAAAAAAATTATTTAATTACCACCCTCTCTTTTTTTTCTATCATGTGTAATTGTCTCTTCCATTAATTCTATGGCCTGATCAAGCTTCATAAGGTTTGATTGGTAGATTTGGGTGTCTTTATCTACTCTTTCAGTTGGCATATCTACTAATTTAGAAACCTTGATAGAGATTTCTTTTAACTTTTCTCTGGAAATTTTAATATCATTATTGTTACTTATTAGATGAATTATTCCTATTACCTGAATTCGTGAGTAATATTTTTTGTTTACGTCGAGTTTCTTGATATTATCCAAAAACTTAGGGTCAATTTCAAAACCATCATTTTCTGAGTTAGTCGTTTTTAAAGTTGAAATTGCTTCAAATAGTTTTATCAGTTCTGAGGCTTTATTTTTAATTGATAAAGGATCAAAACCATTACTCTTGCATAATGCATTAAATAGTTCATCTACATGTTCTTTTGGTTTATAGCCAACAGTAAAACTCTTAAAAAGACAATTCAATCCTACTGAGAATAAGTCATCAACCTTGAAATCCCTTTGGTGACTTAGGAGATTAAGTTCCACCAAAAGTTCATCAGAAAGTCTTCTGTAAATAGGTGGGATGACATATGAAAAGGATTTGTGGAATTCCTTCTTACTTTCTGCAATAGTCAAATTTTCACTCAATTGAATAATTCGAGTTAGCTCTTAATTGACCATAGCTCGCGCATGGCACCGTTAAGATCGTATTAACCGATCAGTGAGATTAGTTTAAAATGATTCCAATTGTCATCGAAGAGTCTGGAAGGGGCGAAAGAGCCTTTGATATTTACTCTCGTCTGCTAAGAGAAAGGATTGTTTTTCTTGGGGAGCCCGTTACAAATGACTCTGCAAATCGAATAGTTGCACAATTGTTATTCCTTGAGGCAGAGGATCCAGAAAAAGATATCTTCTTATATATCAATTCACCTGGGGGATCTGTTTATGACGGCTTGGGTATTTTCGATACCATCCAGCACGTAAAGCCTGATGTTCATACAGTTTGTGTTGGACTTGCTGCAAGCATGGGAGCATTCCTTTTATGCTCTGGGTCTAAAGGAAAACGAAGTAGTCTTCAACACTCACGAATAATGATTCATCAACCTCTCGGCGGAGCCAGGGGCCAGGCAAGTGACATAAGGATACAAGCAGACGAAATACTCTATTTGAAATCAAAATTGAATAATGAATTAGCTGAAAGAACAGGCCAGCCTTTAGAGAGAATTCAAGAAGATACAGATAGAGATTTTTTCATGTCTCCAGATGAAGCTGTTAAGTATGGGATTATAGATTCTGTTGTAAGTAAAAGACCTATAAAGCCTGTTTAGATTCATCCCTTCTTAATTCAATATTGGAGTAGTTCTATCTTTCTCAGGTATCTCTGTGAAATCCTTTAATATTTCACAAAATTCTTTACCATCAATTGTCTCCTTCTCTACAAGAACTTCTACTAATTTATCCATAGCTGATCTATTGCTCTCGACTATTTTGACTGTTTCTTTATAGCAATGTTTAACCATATCTCTTACCTGCTCATCAATTTTCCTGGCTATTGCATCTGACATATCACTTCTTGTCATCAAATCTCTCCCCAGGAAAACTTCTTGGCTATCACCTTCTAAGGAGACAGGACCAAGGTCACTCATACCAAATTTAGTAACCATTTGCCTTGCCATTGATGCAACTTGCTGAAAATCCCCACCGGCTCCTGTTGTGATCTCTCCATGTCCAAAGACAACATCTTCTGCAGCTCTTCCGCCAAGTGCCCCCATTATCCTTGCTCTTAATTGAGCCTTGCTCACTAACATTTGATCATCATCAGGGGAGAACCAAGTTAGACCTTTGGCTTGCCCCCTAGGGATAACGGTTACTTTTTGAACTGGGTCATGAGCTTTAACGAGAGTTCCTATGAGTGCATGACCAACTTCATGATAGGCAATTAATCTTTTGCTCCGACCATCTATTAAAGGCTGGCCTTCCATTCCTGCAATTATTCTGTCAACAGCATCATCAATTTCTTTGATTGATATTGCATTCTTTTTTCTTCTGGCAGTTAAAATTGCTGCCTCATTTAATAAATTTGCTAAGTCTGCACCTGTGAAACCAGGGGTCCTCCTGGCAATTCCCTCAAGGGAAAGACTTTCTTCAAGCTTTTTATTTTTTGAATGTACTTTAAGGATTGATAATCTTCCTTTAATATCAGGAGCATCAACTGATACTTGTCGGTCAAATCTACCTGGTCTCATTAATGCTGAATCCAGTACATCAGGACGGTTAGTAGCAGCAATTATTATTATGCCGCTGTTACCTTCAAAGCCATCCATCTCTGTTAATAGCTGATTTAATGTTTGCTCTCTCTCATCATTACCTCCTCCTATTCCAGCACCTCTTTGTCTACCAACAGCATCAATCTCGTCGATGAAGATCAAGCATGGACTATTCTCTTTTGCTCTTTTAAATAAGTCTCTTACCCTACTGGCTCCCACACCTACAAACATTTCTACAAATTCTGAACCTGATAATGAAAAGAATGGAACTCCAGCTTCTCCTGCAATAGCTTTAGCTAATAAAGTTTTTCCTGTTCCTGGAGGTCCCACTAAGAGAACACCTTTAGGGATCTGTGCACCTACCGAGGTAAATCTTTCTGGCTGTTTTAGAAAGGTGACTACTTCCTCTAGATCTTGCTTGGCTTCTGATACACCCGCTACATCATCAAATTTAACTCCTGTTTCTGCTTCCATAGCAAATCTTGCTTTGGTTTTTCCAAATTGCATTGCTTGGCCAGGTCCACCAGGCATTGAATTCGATCTTCGTGCTAATAAAATTAGACCACCTATTAATAAGGCAGGAAATAAAAGATTCCCTGCTATACCAAGTGCAGGTGGCGTTGTCTTGGCTGGATGAATGTCAAAGCTTATCCCCTCTTCTTTTAATGAATTGACTAGTTCTGGAGCTAGTCCAGGTAAATCGACTCTTAATCTTTGTACTCTATTGTCTATTTCAGGATCTATTGTTTCTACTACTGCATTTCTTCCCCCTTCGTAGATGTCAACAGAAGTTATTCTTCCAGAGTCCAAATATTCTAGAAATCTTCCGTAACTCATTCTTGCAACTGCTGCATTCCTTGGGGCAACAATTGTGCCAGATGAAGTTATTTCGTTTGTATTGGTCCTGTTAGTAAATAATTGCAATGAAAGTAAAATGACCATTCCGAGTGGTAGTAGCCATAAAGCTATA
>CETG01171531.1_pt1 | contig 16096 bp, 12 predicted proteins | sample 361471 | NCBI WGS metagenome assembly CETG01 (sample SAMEA2622696, study PRJEB7988) | marine metagenome | isolation source: saline water (ENVO:00002010), including | reverse complement strand
GCATAATTGATGAAATTGAAGTCGAAATTCGACCTACCTTACATTTACTGGAATAAATTTGCTTGAAATCGTAAAAGGTCTTTATTTATTACTCAATAGAAATTTATGGAATATCTGTTCTTAATCTTTAATCTTTCTTGCAAAACCAGTAGCAGGTATGGTTTTGCGAATTCTTGAAAAAACAACTAAATTTTCTTGAAATTACTAAAAATGAAAAAACCCCTCACAAAAATTGTGAGGGGAAAGCAAAATTCAATTTTAATCAACCAGCTCTCAATTAAGAGTAATTTTTGCACTATCCAGATTAGCAACAGCAGTTGTAACTCGCCTAAAATCAAATCCCAACGCTCTGATTGCATGCCACAGATGACCTTGCAAGAAGAAGAATCCAAAATAATAATGGACATTTGTTAATGCCGCTCGTGTGGTATGACCTAGAAATGCTGTGCTCTCACTTGCATCAACAGTGTCAATCCAGTAAGGGGAAATACCAAATTTCAGAGCCAAAGGCTCTCCATACCATGCCTCTGGATATACGGTTGTATTTGTTGCACACCAAAATGCTGCCACAATTGCCATCCAACCAATACCTGCCAAAGACCAAGAAAGAACAGCTTCAGCAGAGAGAATATTTTTACCTTTAAATTCAGTGTATTCACCAACCTGCTTGGTAGCGATATGGAATGCTCCCCCAGCGATCTCAAGAAATGCTAAAAAAGCATGCCCCCCCAAAACATCTTCGAGGCTATCAATAGCCAAGAAATCAAATTGATGATTCCATATGTTGGTCAAATTCAAATTGTATTCAACTTGCCGAACTGCTCCTATCGCAGGATCGTAAATACCGTGAATCCTAGCCCACTCAACAAACGAAATACATGCAACACCAAAAAAAAGTAAATGGTGACCAAGAATAAATGTCAGATTATCAGGATTATCCCATTCAAGCTTGAATTTTTTAGTTGTAGGTATAGGTCCATCAGCTAGATCTCCATCAAATAGTAATGAGTGAGAAAGAGCTCCACCAGCATATACAAGTGAAGCAATAATATGGACAATTGCGACCGATGCAACGTTTGCTCCAGTCCAAACTCCTGTTTCATCAAAACCAATTCCAATTGAGGCTAAATGGGCAAGAAAAATTGAGCTTTGATGTCCCATTGCAATTGCAGGATCAAATCTCGCGAGCTCCCAAAGAGTACTAGCTCCAGCAGCAAAAGATATAAGGCCTGTATGCCCAGCATGAGCGGCAATGAACTTACCAGCACGGTTGGTAACCCTTGAATTACCAGCCCACCACCCATAGGTGACATCTGGGTTTCCATAGGTCTGCATATAAAATCAGGGGGGAGATATATTTTCAGACTACAAGTTAGAAGACTTTTTAACTATCAAAAACTTCAATATATAGCCTATGATTAATAATCAAATATCATTTTATACACATAGATAAGTTCTACTTAACAGTTAAATATGTATAGAAAATTACCAAACAAAGCTTATATTATAAAAGAATTTTTTGGATTTTGATATCACACATAAGAATAGCTTAACTATATTTACCTCGGGTAAATTATTAATAGGAAGAGCGCAAGCACTCTTCCAGTGCTGATAGTGAAACGAACTTCGACTTCAATTCCTATCAACAAGACCTGTCATAACAAATTTCAAACCTCAGTGTGAGAATTGATTCACTCTTTTCCAATATCCAAAACAAATAGATGGACAATCAAGGTACTCAAAATCAAATAGGTAATTAGGGAAAAACGTACGTCGAAAAAGAAATACTTTCGATATGATTTGAGAGATTTTCTTTAATGAACCATAACTCAAAACTTAAATTCAATTGACATCGATCGAATAATTGAGATGGCTTGGGAGGATAGAACACCTTTCGAGGCAATAAATTTTCAATTCAACCTCAGAGAAAAAGATGTTGTAGAGATAATGCGTTCAAATCTCAAAAAATCTTCTTTTAAAATGTGGAGAAAGAGAGTATCTGGAAGAAAGTTAAAACACGGATTCCCAAAACAAACATTAAAGTTCAAGTCCCCAAATCAAAAATGAAAATCAAGCCAACCAAAGAATGCCCAAAGTGCAAAAGAGATTTCCAATGGAGAAAAAAATGGGGCAAAGACTGGGAAAATGTTATTTACTGCTCTGAAAGATGTAGGCGTAGAAAAAAATAATTAATAATGATAGTTATTGAATATCACGATATTAAAAGCTCATGGTTAATATGATTATTTTTTATGCTCACTCTGACTTAATTATTGTTGAGAAAATTAAATGAGAAAGTTATTACTAATATTTCCTAATCAATTATTCAGTTTGTCTAACACCTCAATCAAAACTGAAAAAATTGCTTTAATAGAAGACAGTCTATTCTTTGGTTGTGATGCACAATGGAAACATAAATTTCACCGTCAAAAAATAATTTTTCATAAAGCATCCATGGATGCCTATCAAGAAGGTCTAAGAGCATTGGGATATTCTATTATTTATATAAAACACAAAAGAGGGACTAGAACGGAAGACAATCTTAATTTCTTACTTAAAAAAGGTTTTAATTATTTCATTACATTTGAGATATTTGATTGGTCTTTAGAAAAAAGGGTCAAAGGCTTTTGTACAAAAAATAATTGCAATTTGGAAATAATAAGAAATCAAATGTTTTTAACTAATATTAGTTTAGAAAAAGAACTTATAGAACAAAAAAGAATATATGGAATGCAAACATTCTACAAAAAACAAAGAAGAAATCTCAACATTCTTATCGAGAGAGATGGATCCCCAACTGGAGGTGAATGGAGTTTTGATAAAATGAATAGAAAAAAATTACCAAATAAAATTATTGTTCCAAACTTACCAACTGTAAGAACAAATAATTTCATAGAAAAAGCGAAAGAAGATACAACCAAAAGTTATAGTGACTATTTTGGAAATGATGAAGAATTTAACTACCCCGTAACTCATAAAGATGCTGAAGAATGGTTAAATAATTTTTTAACTGATAAAATTAATCTATTTGGAGACTTTGAAGATTCAATAAGTTCAAATCATAGATTACTTTGGCATAGTGTTCTTTCACCATTAATAAACATAGGCTTACTAACACCAAAACAAATAATCGATAAAACTCAAGATTTTTACAAATCTAATACAATAGGAATCAATTCTTATGAAGGATTCATAAGACAAATTATTGGTTGGCGTGAATTCATTCTAATAATTTATAAACGTAATAATATCGAGCTTAGGAATGGAAACTTCTGGGGTTTTGAAGACAGACCAATACCTTCAAGTTTTTATACAGGTAATACAGGAATCAAACCACTAGATGATTCGATCAAAAATATTTTACATACAGGTTATGCACATCATATTGAAAGATTAATGATAATAGGAAATTTAATGCTTTTATGTAGATTTCATCCAAATAGAGTTTATCAATGGTTTATGGAATTATTTATTGATTCCTACGATTGGGTAATGGTTCCAAATGTATATGGTATGAGTCAGTTTTCTAACGGTGGATTATTTACAACTAAACCATATATTTCGGGCTCTAATTATATCAGAAAAATGTCCAATTATAAAATAGGAGAATGGAGCAAAACATGGGATAGTCTTTTCTGGACATTTATTGACGATTATAAAAATATCTTCAAAAACCAATATCGCCTATCAATGATAGTGAGAAATCTTGAAAGGATGGACAACAATAAAAAAAGGAACCACAGAAAAAATGTTGACAAATTCCTATCTCAACTTAATTAAATCTTTTTAAATCATAATTTTGACATTTAGTATCTTTTGTATAGGTGTTGTTCTCTCTCCATATGACAACTCCCGAAAAATTTTAAAATTACTATAATTACGTTTTTAGAGTATACGTGTGAAGTTACGAGTAGGTGATAAAATTCCATCCTTCTCTTTGAAAGATCAAAATGGAAACATCAGAACATCAGTTACATTCAATCAACCTTTAGTACTTTTCTTCTACCCCAAAGACGACACACCTGGCTGTACCATTGAGGCTTGTGGCTTCAGAGATAAATATGACTTATTTAAAATTTTAGGAGCTGAGGTATGGGGAATAAGCAATGGCGATAGCAAAAGTCATCTAAAATTCGCAAATAAAAATAAACTTCCCTATCCATTATTATGTGATACTAAAAATATACTTAGAAAAAAGTTTGGTGTTCCTAAAACACTTGGTTTTATCGAAGGTAGAGTTACTTACATAGTAGATTCAAAAGGAATAATAATACATATATTTGAAGACTTGTTGAATGGTCCAGCTCATATAAAAGAAGCAATAAGAGCATTAAAGAAACTTCAAAATAACTAAATTAATAAAATTGAATAATTGAAATGAATATTTTTGAGGAGGCTAATTCTAAATTAGAAACTTTTATCCAAAAAGATCTTAATTCTTATCACCTATTAAGAAATTATGACTATGGAATTAAAAATAGAACAAATGTATCTAAAATCTCAAAATATACAACACATAGAATCCTTTATGAATATGACATCATCAAAAAACTAAAAATTTTTGATAAGAAAAAAAAATTCACTGATGAAATACTTTGGAGAATATATTGGAGAGGATACCTTGAAAATCACAAATCCATATGGAATGAATATAAGAATTTTAATCGTTATTTATATAATTCAAATTCATTAAAAGCTGCAGCGCAAGGGGAAACAGGTATTGAATGTTTTGATAATTGGATAGGAGAGCTTAAAGGAAATAACTACTTACATAACCATTCAAGAATGTGGTTTGCAAGTATTTGGATATTTGCGTTGCGCCTACCATGGCAACTTGGAGCGAGTCTATTCATGAGATACTTATTAGATGGCGATGCTGCATCAAATACACTTAGTTGGAGATGGATTGCTGGCATGCATACAAACAAAAAACCATACATAGCAACAAAAGAAAATATCAAAAAATATACATCTAATAGATTTAATAATATTTCTTTCAACATATCTAATAAAGCTAATATAATTAAGCCTATCAAACATCAATCAAATGATCTTCCAACTATAGAAAATAAACCTAGGAGTGACTTTTTAATAATGTTTGATAATGATATGAATATCCATGATAGATATGAATTATTTAATTCATATTCAAAAGTTTATATCTTATTTAATAGACATATTGAACATAGGCTTGAACTAAGTGAGAGTGTTAGTCATTTCAAAAAAGAAATAATTGCAAACATAAATAAATTAATTCCAAATTCAGAAATAATAGATTCATCTCATCTAGAAATCTTCTTAAATTGTTTTAAAACTATTGATGTAATTTACCCAGGAATTGGTAATAATCTAGATTTATTAAATGAATTTTCACGCCAAAAATATATTAATATTAATTATATATATAGAAAAGATGATCTTATGTATTGGAGTTTAGCGACATCAGGGTTCTATAAATTTAAAAATTCATTTCATACCATCTAATAGAATTTGAATCGCTCACATATCAAAAAAAGTATTATTAGAATCAAAGTATTAATTTAAAACAATCATGATTAAATTAAATAAAATTGATAGACAAGACGAAAAGTTTTTTTTAATTACTGGTGCTAATAGTGGTCTTGGCTATGAAACATCTAAGTTCCTATTAGAAAAGGGAGCAACCGTAATAATGTGTTATCGCGATGCATTAAAAGGAGAAAGTGCCAAACAAAAACTTTTAAAATATAATTTTCCTGGAAATATTGAGCTTCTTAACTTAGATCTAGCTGATTTAACAAACGTAAAAAATGCGGCTCAATTAGTAAAAAATAAATTCAATAGACTGGATGTATTAATCAATAATGCAGGAATAATGGCTCCGCCAAAAACTTTAAGCAAGCAAGGATTTGAAATACAGTTTGCTGTTAATCATCTAGCTCATATGCTCCTAACATTAGAATTATTGCCTATGCTTAAAGAAAAAAAGAATTCTAGAGTTGTAACAGTAACCTCAGGTGTTCAATATTTTGGAAGAATTCAATGGGATGACCTACAAGGAAAACTAAAGTATGATCGATGGGCATCTTATGCTCAAAGCAAACTGGCAAATGTAATGTTTGGTTTGGAACTCAATTTAAAACTCAAAGAAAATAATTCAAAAACATCCTCACTACTTGCTCATCCAGGATTTGCTCGTACTAATTTACAGAGAAACTCAGTAAAGGCAAATCAATCATGGTCTGAAGAACTTGCTTATAAAATCATGGATCCTATGTTTCAAAGCGCAAAAATGGGAGCACTGCCTCAAATTGCAGCAGCTACTTTGCCAAATGCAAAAGGAGGAGAACAATATGGACCTAGATTTAATTTCAGGGGGTATCCAAAAATTTGTAAAAATGCCACAAAAGCCCTAAATCAAAATTCAAGAAAAAGATTGTGGGAAACAAGTGAAAATCTGATAAAAAATTTTTTAAAATGATTCATAGTAAAGTAAGCAACTTTTCGCCTTTATCGCATATTTCCTGCTGCGAAGGACAATCTATATTGCCAGTCCATGCAATAAGACCTTTTCTAATTGGACAATTGCATTTAGTACTTTTATTTAAATCATTCAGTTCTTTACCAGTCCAAGGTCTGGCTTTCTCTTCAGTCATTATTTCTTTTAAGCGCTTAGTAAAACTTTGACTTAAGTGAGAATATTCGTCTAGACACCTAACAAAATCATCAAATGCATCATTCTTATTATTAAAATTTCTTATTGAAGCTTCTTTATCAAAAACACCTCTCATAAATTTAGAGCAATTCTTCGCTTCTTCATCTGTAAATGGTTTTAACTTTGGGTTTAAATACTCACGATTTTTGACTATTGACTCAATAGTCAATAGTCTATGCTCCAGACATTTTATTCTTTCAGAATAATTAGTATTATCATTATTCAAATTATTTTCTTCTAAAGATCGGACAACTAAATCCGTTATGTGTTCAGTCAAGCTTTTTCCAGACATTGTTGCTTGTCGCTTGATTTGTGTTAACAAATCCTTTGAAATCTTTATATTAAATTGACTTTTAGTCATTTTTATTTTCAAACAACCTCAAATCAATTATAATCATATTTTTTATTAAAAAGCCATTGATTAAAGTTGAAAAAATATTTAACAACTAAGAATAAAAGGATAGAATATGAAACCTAGACTTAATAGAAAACCTAGTAAAGACTATAACGACTACAACGACTAGTCAACAAAAGAAAAATACAAATTTAAAATCTAAATTTGTAATAGTAGAGACCTAAAGTATAAGAAATCAAAAACCATCTCTTAATTCTTTTTTTAATTCATTAGAAACTCTAACAATAGTCTCCTTCCAATTATTCCGTTCTTTTTGCCGAAATAATCTCATAGATTTATACCAAAATGTACTTTCTCCTTTTTTGCCCCATGTCCAAAAAGGTACAGATTTAAGCAATAACCAAACTTTCTTACCCATTCCTCCAGCCAAATGAGCTATCGACGTATCACAAGTAATAATCAAATCACAGTTTTTTATAATTGCTGCATTTTCAAGAAAATCCCAAGTTAAATCAATTTGCGATTGACATTCGATAAATTTTTTTTTGAAAGAACAATACTCTAATTGCTCTGATCCATAACCCTTTTGGAGAGAAACCATAGTTATATCATTTTGTTCTAAAATTATTGCAAATATCTCCAAAGGAATAGAACGTCCTTGATAATTCTGTTCCATATTTAAATTACCTTGCCAATTAATACCAATTATTGGTCTTTTATGCTTAGAAAAAATATTTTTCCATTTAACTGCTAATTCATTACTTGTAAAGATATATGGGTCAGTAACCAAAGGATTTTGAGGTGTGATTTTTAAATATTTAGGTAAAGACAGAAGAGGTATCCATTTGCCATCTAAAATAGTATTGGTTTGTTCTGGATTTAATGGATTTGGATCAATCCCTGATGCCTTAATCAAGGAATGTAGCTTTGTCTGAGCACAAAAAGAGATATCAAAGCCTTGATTTCTAAGATAAGGCACATACCTCATATATTGAAGTGTATCTCCTAAACCTTGTTCAGTTATTACTAGAAGTTTTTCTCTTTTATCTAACTTTTCATCATTAACTATTTTTATATTGGCATTCCCATGGGGAATAACAGGTTTTTCTTTTTTAAATCTATATTCATAGTAATCAAAACCAACTATATAATTTTCATTAAGCAACAAAATTAAAGCTAGGTTGAAAAATGCATCTGCAAAATTTGGCTTAAGATCGATAGCCTTTCTAGTAAATATTTCTGCCTGAGTCAAATTTCCAAGCTCTCTTAATGAATTTCCCAAGTTAAGATGAGCTTCAGCATAATCAGGCTTAAGTTGAATCGCTCTACGATTGAATGTTTCAGATTGCTCTAATTCACCTAGAAGCTTAAAGACACCTCCTAAATGACAATATGCCTTTGCATAATCAGGTTTAAGTTGAATTGCTTTTAGTAAAGATAATTTAGCCTCTTTTAATTTATCAACATCTCTCAATATATTACCCAAATAAAAATATGCAATTGAATTCTCAGAATTAAGTTCTATAGATTTACGTATAAACATTTCAGCTTTTTGTAGATCACCCAGATCTCTTAAAATGTTAGAAAGATATAGATAGTATTCTGATGAGCTAGCGTTAAGTTCAATTGCTTTACGAAATAATATTTCTGCTTCATTTAATTTACCTTTTTTTTTTAATATAAGTCCAAGTATAAAATAATTATTATCACAATCAGGACTAAGTTTAATGGCTTTACGAGCGAATATTTCAGCTTCTTCTAGTCTGCCTAGATCTCTTAATAGTTGACTATAATTATTATAAAAATCTGCATCATTAATACCTTGGTTAAGATAATATTGATGATATTCAATTGCTTTAGAACTTTGACCTTTGTAATAGAATTCTTTTGCCTTATTAATAATTTGTTGATTTGAAGTATTAATATGATTAATTGTTGAAATAGAAATATCATCCTTAAAATCTATTAAGTCGTTTGGAATAGGATAAGTTAATAAATCAATTTCATAATGATTTGAATTTTTACTACTTGCATTTTTATTCTGCATAGCTAATGAAATTCACGAAAATGAATAAAAATAGAGAATAAAGAAATTAATAAAATTTTAATACATTGAATATTGAAGTAATGCATAAAAATTCATTTTTGTAGCTATGGGTAATATCTTTATAAAATTATTTAAGAAAATTTGTGGTTCTTATATTTCTCTGACTTTTTTAAAATATCGATAGCTGGCATAAGCATATCTTTATAATTTTTCCAACCCCCAATAGATTTTGCATTAATGGGAAAACGTGCTTTAACACTGCTTGCAGTAGAAATCGAGCGAGAATTAAGATGGGGAGATAAATATGAACTCTTCCACTCCCATCCCAGCCAATTAATTAATGATTTAACTTCTTGACTAGGATTTGAAACCAACTTATCATAATTCAAATCGTATATATAAGTGGAATAATTTTTTTTAAATTTATTCATTTTTTCTTCATAGTCTAAATAAACTTTGGCACAATCAACTAAAGACGAAGAATATTCATTTCCATTGGCAAAGTGTGCTCTATAAATTGAAAGAATATTATCAAGTGGGTTCCTAAAACAATGTATGATTTTACTGTTAGGGATATGACCCACAATACAATCTATGTATTCATAATTATATAACCATTTATTTGTTGTTATGGTTGATTTATTAATAATATAATTAGTTTTATTTAGATATAACTCAGCAATTGTGATTCTCTGGTTATTTTTTTCATATCTAATCCAATCTAGTAATGAATCCTCAAGAAAATTAACTTCACCTAATGCTCTAACCTCTTTATTAGTACTTATAATGTTTTCTACTAATGTTGATCCACTTCTAGGCATCCCTACAATAAATATACTTTCAGAGGAACGTCTTGTTTCCTTCGATAAATCAGAATTCTCTCTAAGATCTATATTTAAAAGATTTGATCTTGTTAATAAAGAATTAGCTCTAAGTGGCTTATTTTTTAGCTTTATTTGATTTGCTAGTTTTAGATATTTGGCACTTTTCTTATATCTCTTTTCATTGTGTAAAATGTTAGCTCTTGCAAAGTATATATCAACAATTTCACTCTGAGACATATTTTGTATAATACTTTCTGAAAATAGCTTCTCTTTCCAAGTATTTTTATTAGAGAAATTAAGTATTGATAATAGTAAATAAGCTTTCGCACAGTCGAATTTTATTTCTAAAGTCTTGAGAGCATAGAATTCAGACTCTTTTAATTTACCAAAATCTTTATATAGATTTCCAATATTCAAATAATAATGAGCTTCGTTAGGATTTATATCTATAGCTTGGAGAAAACTAATTTCTGCTTCTTCTAATTGACCAAGCTCCTTCAAAATAAAACCTAAACTTATATAAGCATCAGAAAAATCTTGTTTAAATTTAATTGCATTACGTTGACAAATCTCAGCTTCTTTTAATTTTCCATTTTTTTTCAAAATTTTACCAAGATTATAATAGGCTTCTGCAAAGTTATGCTTAAGCTCAATAGCTCTTCTCAGAGATAATTCCGCTTGTTCCAATTGACCTAAATCAGTCAAAGTATTACCAAGATTAAAATGATAAACTCCAATATTTGGTCTTAATTCAATAGCTTTTCTTTGAAATAATTCTGCTTGTTTGGGATTACCAAGATCATTTAATAAATTCCCTAGATTTGCATACGCCTCTGGACTATTAGGAAATAAATTAATTGACTTATTATAAAGAGTTATTGCTTTATCAATTTTTCCTCTTTGTCTGAGAATTATCCCCAAGTTCGAGAAAACTCTTGGATCATTATATCCTTGATCCAAAAAAAACTCATAATATTTAATTGCCTCATCAACATCTCCTTCTGCATGGAATTTAGTTGCTTCTTCCAATATCTCTTCTTTAGAAGAAATAAAAATGATATTAGTATTAATATTGTCTTTTACTTCACCCAATGAGAATGGGACAGGAAATGAATCAATAACTGCTCTTTTTTTCTTTTCATTCTTAATATTTTCATCTTTACTATTCATGATTTTATTAATGGCAAGCAAAGCTCGTTAAATTATAAACCAAAAGATACCAAGCAAATTGTTTTATAGATATAGAATTTACTTTTAGGCAAATTCAAACTAATTAAATACTTTCTATATAAACAATATATTAAATCAAAAACCTTTCCTTTCATATGTTAAATGTCTATTTAGGTACTCTGAGAAGAGGAATAAAAGAAAGAGTACTAAATTGCAAGAAATACATAAATTCCTTTGCTTCATTCGTTCTAAAGAAAACATGCGTTTGAAGCTAGCAAAACTTTAGATTACATAGATCACCAAAAATAGGTATTTGAATTCAATAAATCAATTTGATAAGGGAATAAGTTTACAAAGCTATAAAAAAGCAAGAATAAAACTGTTTACTAGAAATAAATAGAGGATCTGGAACTGACAAGAAGAAAGTCGAGTAAAATCCTATATAAATCTTAGCTTTAAAACTTATTTTACATTTCTTATACAATTTAAAAAATATAATATATATAATTACGATTCAAAAGATTTACATAATAAAACAGGCAAATCACTTACTATGAATAAGACTTAGAACAATAATTTTGCAACAGATAATTTCAAAAATAGCTTAGTTATTTTTCATATCAAAGCCAGTTACTAAATTAATTTATTTTGCAAAATCAAAAATTTCTAACAAAATGATATTAAGACTTCCGTTTAGAAAAAATAATATTAAAAATTGATAGTAGTTTATGTTTAATTTTAGGACTTTTTAATTAGTTGCATACTTAATAATTGTTGCCGCTCAATCAAATACCAGCTAAAAAGGTAACGCTGAATACTTCTTCGACTTCAAACCAATGATTAATGAAAACCTTGTGGAAATCCTTCTGGCTGCGATTCTTGTTTCTAATACCTATGACAAGGATCAACCTGTTATTAAATGGGGTGGTTTAGTTATTGCAGTAGCTGGTGTTGCCTCAGCTCTATTTGTTTAGTTATTTAAATCTTTTGATTTGAATAGATTTTCTAAGATAGTTTACTCATAAGCTGCAAAATAATTTGCAGCTTTTTTTTTAAGCATTAGTGTTTTTAAAATTCTTATCCTTTCTTAAAACCTTAATAGCAGGCTCAAGCATCTGTGAATAGTTTTTCCATCCTCCAACTGACTTTGGATTAATAGGAGAACGTACCTGAACGCTGCTGGCGGTTAAAACAACTCGATCATTTAAATGTGGAGACAGATAATGATCATTCCACTTCCATGACAACCAGGAAATTAACTTTTTAATTTGTATAGCAGGTTCTTTGACTAATAAATCATAATTTAAATCAAAGATTTTAGATCGAAATCTATTTTTATAATGGCTCATTACGTCTTGATGATCTAAATAAACTCTTGCGATATCAAATAAAGAAGAAGAATATTCATTGCCCTTGGTGAAGTGAGCTCTATAAATTGATAATATATTATCCAAAGGATTTCTAAAACAATGTATAATTTTACAATTACTTATACCCATTGCAATCATTCCTGCATACTGATAATTATATAACATTTTATTAGTAGTAATATAAGGAGATTTACTAAGTTCTCTGATTTTAGTGAAATAAAGTTGATTAAGCTTTTTCTTCTCTTTAATTTCTCCTTTAAATCCACTCTCTAAATATGATTCTTCAAAAATATTTACTTCTCCTAAGTCATCAACTTTACTGTTCATAGTTAAAATAGACTCCAATAATGTGGATCCACATCTTGGCATCCCGACTATGAAAATACTCTGATTACTTTTGGTATTAATAACTTCAATGGGAGCAACTCCTTCAATTACTCTTAAAAGTTTCTTAGATTTTGTTAGTAATAATTCTACATTAGATGGTAAGAGCTTAGATGAAATTTTATTTGCCAAATCTAGATTAATAGAACTTAGCTTATATTTTTGCTCATTATGCAATATATTAGCTCTTGCAAAGTAAATGTCAGACTTATCTTTCAAAGACTTATTATGCAAGATAGTTTCTGAAAAAAGATGATCTTTCCAAATTGAATTTTCATTAGAATATGGAAGCATAGAAAGAGAAAAGTATGCTCTGGTTAGATCTGGTTTTATATCAATAGATTTATGTATTAGTTTCTTAGCTTTATTTAGTTCACCTAAATCAATAAGTATAGAGGCCAAATTATTATAAGCTTCGGCTAGCTTAGGGTTTAGAGATAAAGATTTCTCTATCGATTCTCTCGCCTCTTTCCTTTTTCCCAAGTCAATTAAGATCGATCCCAAATTATTATACGCATCTGAAAAGTTTGGATTCAACTGAATAGCTATACGAGTAAAGTATTCTGCCTCATTATATTTTCTAAGGTTTTTCAAAATAATACCTAGGTTATAATAAGCATTAACAAATTTAGGATTAAGCTTAATTGCTTGACGTGTATGCTTCTCAGCTTCTTGAATCTTTCCTAAATCATTCAATATTATTCCGTAATTAGCAAAAACTCTTGCATCAATAAAGCCTTTATCTATAAAATATTTATAATATTTTATAGCTTCTGAAATATTACCTTTTGAGTGATATTTAAATGCTTTGGAAATAATTTCATCTCTATATCTATCATTATATCCATTTAAAAGAATAGAAAAATCGTCTTGGATTTTATTTAAAGGCAATTGAACTGGAAATGTTAGAACGTTCAAGTCATTATTTTTTTTCCTATTATTAATCTTTTGATTCCTTTCCATAGAAAAAATAATGACAAATAATTTACTAAATGTTACTTCAATATCAGCATAAAGCTGCTATCTATTAATATTAATCCTTTTCATGGAAACGTGCTACTGATTAATTTGAAAGTTATAAGAATTAATGCATTAACTATAATTAATAATATAAAACACTACTTACTTCGTTTGAGCATATTTATTATTAACTGATTATATATATAAATATTTATTAAAATATTTTTTAATCTTGTACTGAAAGTCTATTTCTCAATATCTATTTGAAAAATATAATAATTCACAAAAGAAATATCAGAATTACTTTTCTGGAATCAAATCAAAAGCTAAAACTATCCTGTCAGTATTCGTTGTAAAAGGAATAGTCCTATGGTGAAGAGAGGAAGGGAAAAAAACAATATCTCCTAGGTTAGGTTGATAAATTAATTCAGGAGAATTGGCATTGGAATAATTTTCCCCATTCAAACTAAATTCAATTGCTCCTTCATGCTTATCTAAAGGGGGCACAACTTTAAGATAAATTACCCCACTTAACCACCCCTCGGGATGAATATGTGCTTTCTGAAAACCTTGTTTTTTTAAAATGACATGCCATCCAACAAGATTCCTTTTAGCTGGCCATTTTTGAATAAATGAGCAGGATTCATTTTTAAATTTTGAATAATATACATCTAATTCATGAAAAATAATTGATTTTAGCCGTGAAATATTAACTGAGGGATCAGAAAACAAATTTATATGAAAAGGTGTTTGGAAACCATTACGAGTAGTTTTCTCTAAAGGCTGCCAAATAGTCTCCACATTAGACAAGTCATTAATAATATTTTTGATAAAATCTAAATATCCTTTACCATGAAACTTAAGATTTGAATAATATAAATATGAAAGAGGATTTGGACAAAAATTATTAGAAGTAACTTTTTTTTCCTGTGTTGAAATAAACGATGAGAATGCAGCCAATCTTATATTATTAGCATCAAGCTTTGATGTATTTTTTATTCTCTCATAAATCTCATCAATTTTTCCTAATGAATAAAGGATTTCTAAAGCAAATGCTCTTGTATTTTTGGTATTACATGCATCCGCATCCTTTAAAGCAAGATCAAATTTTTTCATTTCAAAAAAAACTTGGGATCTATTATTTAATGCAAGAGTAAAGTCATTTTTTAGGCTTATCGCTTTTGAATAATAGATTTCTGCCTCTTTTAATTTTCCAATATCTCTTAAAATATTCCCTAAATTTAAATATGCAGTAGCGAAATTAGGTTTTAGTTTAATCGCATTACGTACTGATATTTCAGCCTCTTGAAATTTTCCTTGTTTTTGTAAAGTATTTCCAATATTAGAATGAGCCTCTGCAAAATTAGGTTTTAAGTAAATAGCTTTTCGTAATGAAATCTCAGCTTGCTTAAAATCGTAAAGCTCTGTCAGTATATTACCTAAAGTATTATGAGCACTTGCGAAATCAGGCTTCAATTCAATAGCTTTCTGCATTAACTTTTTTGCTTTATCCAATTCACCTAAACCTTTCAATATACGACCAAGGTTTGAATAAGAATCTGCACTATTCGGGAAAAGTGAAATTGATTTTTTAAATAAGATTATAGCTTTATTAGTAAGACCTAGTTCATCAAGTATAACTCCATAATTAGAAAAAACTCTTGGATCTTCAAATCCCTTATTAATAAAATATTGATAATATTTAATCGCTTCCTTTATTTTTCCTTGTGAATGAAATATAAATGCTTGATTAATAATCTCATTTCTAGACAAATTTGAAAGTGTATCATCAGTAGTAATATTTATATTAGTTTTAATTTCTTTCAAAGGAGATTTAACTGTAAATGTTTTCAAACCAGAAGTTTCATGACTATCATATTTTTGTTTAGATTTAGTCACTTTTATTACTTATAAAGAACATTCACCCAAATATACTTTACATTGAAAAAGTGATCTAGCTACCTTAATTCAAATATATATATTTAACTAAATATCATAAAACAATATTAAAACAAAACAAAATTTGAAACTCATGTTAATGAAAAAAATAAATTTAAATTCAAGAGTTAACTATTTCGATAAGAAAAGTTTATTATTTCAAATAGTTTTACTAATTGATAAAAGCCAATGCTTGGAGAGTTTACCGATCATACAAATCAGACAAATTAGCTAAATTTAAACGGTCAGATTAGTTCTGATCTTACTTAATTGTCCTAATTTAGGGCAAGAAAAAAACGTTTTTATCCATGACCACCATTCAGCAGCAGCGTTCTTCGCTGCTCAAAGGTTGGC
>CETG01016057.1_pt1 | contig 16100 bp, 18 predicted proteins | sample 361471 | NCBI WGS metagenome assembly CETG01 (sample SAMEA2622696, study PRJEB7988) | marine metagenome | isolation source: saline water (ENVO:00002010), including | reverse complement strand
TTGATTTTGACTGCAATTTTTCAGATTATTGCTAATTTCAAAATATAGTACTTAGATTATTTTGAGTCGTTCTCTAGATCTCCCCTCAACTGAAAAGGTTGATACGCTTGCTCAAGAGCTCGCTAAACTACAGGATAACGGTAAAAGAAAAATTGCATTTCTGGGCAGTAGGCATGTACCAGTAGTAGATATTCATCTAATTGAGCTTATCGCTAGGTCTCTCGCGGAGGAAGGACATTCAATTATTACGTCTGGATCACAAGGAGTTAATGCAGCCGTTATTAGAGCAGTATTAGATATTAAGCCCTCTTTATTAACTGTATTACTGCCTCAAAGTTTAGACAGGCAAGTGCCAGAAATTAAAACACAACTAGAAAGAGTAATCCATTTAGTGGAAAAAACTGAGAATAATAATCTTCCTTTACCTTTGGCTAGTAGCCTATGTAACCAAGAGATCATAAATAGATGTGACCAGTTAATTTGTTTCGCATTTCATGATAGTGAGACACTCTTGAACAGCTGTAGATGTGCTGAGGATATGGGTAAATTGGTAAGTTTATTATTTTTTGATTAAATTTTTGAAGAAATTTTTTAACTGAAACTTTATTTAAGGTAATAATTAAAATAATTTAATTAAATAATAATGGCTGAAAACTTTTCTTTCGACATAGTATCTGATTTTGATAGACAAGAATTGGTTAACACACTTGACCAGGCTAGAAGAGAGATTTCACAAAGGTATGACCTTAAAGATTCAGATACTTTAGTAGAGTTAGATAAAGAAAATATATCTATAACTACAAATAGTGAATTAACACTTAATTCTGTATTAGATATCATTAGACAAAAAGCAACTAAAAGAAAGTTATCATTGATGATTTTTGACTTTGAAACTATTGAAATAATTAGCGGGAATAGGATTAAACAAAATATAAAACTAAAAAAGGGACTCAATCAAGACGCTTCTAAAAAGATTAGTAAAGAGTTGAGGAATCAAATTAAGAAAATTAACGTAAGTATTCAAGGAGAAAGTTTAAGAGTTTCAAGTAAAAGTAAAAATGATCTCCAACAAGCAATCAAAATGTTAGAACAATTAGAAGAGAATTTAGAAATACCTTTGCAAACTAATAATTATCGTTAAGATTTTTAATAAATAATTAATTAAATGACGGATTATTCAGATTCATTAATTAAAACATTATGTTCAAGAATAAGAAATTATCCCAGATTTAGTGATAAAGAATTAGAGAAATTTTGTTGGATGGCTGCTCATGAATATAAACATGATGTTTTGCCAACTGAATATGACATAAAAGAAATTGATGAAAACCTTTACTTATTATTGCTAGAAGAAATGAAGACTAAATAACAAACTTTTCAAAACAATACTTTAATCAATTATTAAAAATATATTTAATTTAAATAATTTATTAATGCAATACTTAATTAATTTAAATATGATCAATAAAAAATCTTTTAAATGTCTACATCCTTTAAAAATGTCACTCCAAGTGGTCCAGGAGGAACTGCAACCTTATTAATTGTTTTGTCTTTCACTGGGTTTCTTTTACTAACACAAGCACTTTTTGTTGTTCCTTCCGGGCAAGTGGCGGTAGTCACAACCCTTGGAAAAGTTAGTGGTGGATCAAGAAGGCCAGGATTAAATATAAAAATTCCTTTCATACAATCGGTTTTTCCTTTTGATGTTAAAACTCAAGTTCAACCAGAAAAGTTTGAAACATTGACAAAAGATCTTCAAGTCATAAGAGCAACTGCTACTGTTAAATACTCTGTTAAGCCAAATGAAGCAGGTAGAATTTTTGCAACAATTGCTAGTAGAAATAGTGATGTATACCAGAAAATAGTTCAGCCTTCTTTACTTAAAGCATTAAAATCAGTTTTCTCTCAATATGAGTTAGAGACAATTGCAACTGAGTTTAATGTAATTTCTGAAAAAGTCGCTGATACTGTTGCTAAAGAATTAAATTCATTTGATTATGTTGATGTTAAAAGCCTAGATCTCACTGGATTAGAAATAGCTGAAGAATATAGAGCCGCAATTGAACAAAAACAAATTGCAGGACAGTTACTTTTAAGGGCTAAAACAGAGGTTGAAATTGCTGAACAGGAAGCTTTAAGGTATGAAACTTTAAATAAAGGGCTTAATGATCAAGTACTTTTTAAGCTTTTCCTTGATAAATGGGATGGTAGAACACAAGTAGTACCTGGTTTGCCCGGATCTTCAGGTAGTACACCTCCTGTAATTGTTGGAGGAAATAGATAAAAATACTAATTTTTTATTGCCTTAAAAGATTGGTCAAATGCCTCTAATGTTTGATCAATCTCTTCTTCACCATGAGCTAAAGATGTAAATCCAGCCTCAAATGAACTAGGCGCAAGATATATTCCTCTATTTAACATTTCTCTATGTAATTTACCAAATAATTCAGAATTGGTATTTTTTGCCTCTTCAAAATTTCGAACCGGTCCCTCGCACAAAAAGAAACCAAACATTGCACTGATACTTCCGCCATTTATGGTTATTCCATTATTACAAGCAGCTTGTTTTATTCCCTCAATTAATCGAGAAGTTGTTGATTCAAGTTTTTCATAAGTTCCATCTTGTTTAAGCAATTCAAGAGTTTTAATTCCTGCAGTCATTGCAAGTGGATTACCACTTAAAGTACCAGCTTGATAAACAGGTCCTGATGGTGCAATCATTGACATAATATCTTTCCTCCCACCATAGGCTCCAACTGGAAGTCCTCCACCTATAACCTTTCCTAAAGTTGTTAGATCAGGGGTAACACCGAACTTTTGCTGAGCGCCACCATAACTAATCCTAAACCCAGTCATCACTTCATCGAATACAAGTAATGCTCCATTCTCAGTAGTTAGTTCTCTTAAACCTTCAAGAAATCCAGGTTCGGGAGTTATGAAACCAGCATTACCAACAATAGGTTCTAAAATAACTCCGGAGATTGCATCAGGATTTTCAGAGAATAGCTTTTTAACAGCTTCTAGATCATTATAGGGAGCAGTCAATGTGTTAGACGTTGTAGTCCTAGGAACTCCTGGAGAGTCAGGCAAACCAAGAGTCGCGACTCCCGAACCAGCCTTAACTAAAAACATATCAGCATGACCATGATAACAGCCATCAAATTTAATAACTTTATCTCTTCCTGTAAAAGCTCTCATAAGACGCAAAACCGCCATACATGCTTCTGTCCCACTATTTACAAATCTAACCATCTCAACTGATGGGACGGCTTCAATAACCATCTGTGCAAGTTTGTTTTCAAGGATGCATGGTGCTCCAAAACTTGTTCCCTTTTCTATAGCTTCTTGGAGTGCAGTTATAACTTCTGGATGAGCATGGCCACAAATGGCTGGCCCCCAGCTCCCAATATAATCTATATATCTATTACCATCTATGTCCCATGCAAATGGGCCTTTAACTCTATCAAAAACGATAGGTTGACCATTGACTGATTTGAAAGCCCTCACGGGAGAACTTACACCTCCTGGCATTAATTCTTGAGCGGAAGTAAATACTTGGTTGGAATGAGTTAGATTTAAAATATCAGTCAAAACATGAACAATTGAATTTTTTTAAAGAGTGTCATGACCTAAGTTAGAAAGAAGCGAAAAATTTGTCAATCAACTTGAAATTCTACATTATGATATTTTTACCGCGATTAAATGTTTTGTAAATAAATTTTTTTTTCAAGGATTATTAAAAATTTAAATTCTTATTGAATTTCCTATAAATAAAGGGCTTTAAAGCTTTTATAGAGAAATTATATTTTATTTCAAAGTTCAAATAAGGAAGCATCATAATTGTCATATTCTCCAGATAATTCTTCGAGATTTAAGTTTATTATAATTGGAACGTGGTCGCTTGGCTGTTCATTTTCTCTTTGAACTCTTGATATTACTGAACTTTTTAGGTTCATTAAAAGATTGTTACTAATATATATATGATCAATTCGCCAACCTTTATTTAATTCATATGAATTGTTACGGTAATCCCACCAGGTCCAAAATCCTGAATCTTTTTCGAAAACTCTAAAACTATCAATAAATTTATTTTTAATAATACTCTTTAGTGCTTCCCTTTCGTAACTTGATGCCATAATACTTCCCCTATATTTGTCTGGGTTAAATATGTCCTCATCCGTAGGAGCAATATTAAAGTCTCCTAAAAGACAAGTTAATTCATCTCTATCACTTTGTTTAGACAAATAATTTGATAGAAGTTTAAGCCAATTGAGTTTATACTGAAATTTTTCAGAATCTAAAGATGAGCCGTTAGGTACATAAACATTTATTATTCTTACATCATTTATAAGTGCACTGATTATTCTTTTTTGCTCAATATATTTTTTTTCAACTTCATCCTCTTTAAGTTCCCCTAAGAAATCTACTCTAAAATCTTGAAAATCAAATTTACTAATAATTGCAACTCCATTATAAGATTTTTGACCTGAGAATTTAACTTTGTAGCCCATAGCTTCAAAAGGTTTTATTGGAAAATCTTCATCTGAAACTTTTGTTTCTTGAAGACAAAGAATATCTGTTTTTGAACTCTCAAGGAATTTTCTAACTTGATTGAGTCTCGTTCTGATTGAATTTACATTCCAGGATGCTATTAACAAATTGTTGACTAATTATGTAAAATTAAGTTAGCAGATTTTTGTTTCTAAAAATAGTTTTGAATCTAAAAGAAAAAAAAATTATCTTAAATAATAAATTATTTCAAATTCCCATATTTGTGCTTTTATTATTTGAATTTTCTAATTTAAAAATCCATTCTGAAGAGAATTATTTAAATGAATTAGAGATAAATCATACTACTAAATCGGATGGAGATAAGAGCGGAGATTTCCCTTCTAATCCTTTTGAACTTGTAGAAATGATAAGAAAAGCTAATAGTATGAGTGATGCTACTAAACCATCAGATGCTATAGATGAAGCCATTAAATCATTTGATATGATCAATAAGAGAGAAAGTTTATAAATAGCTTTTAATTTTTTATCAAATTGATTATTGATACCAAAAAAAAATTTATGACTAGAAATCCAATTCAACAAGTTTCAAATAAATTACAATACAGAGCTATTGGAATCATTTCTGGTGTATATAAACCATTCAATGAAAAAGATATAAATAAAGGCTCAATAAAGGATGAAAATGGAATAATTTTGGATACTGTTGTTCTCGGGAAAAATATTCCATTAATAAAGAAATATATTGATTTAAAAAAGAATCATTATTGGATTGTTTATCCAAGAAATAAAAATACTGATAAATTGCACTTACAAATAGCTGGTATTTGGGATCCTAAGAACTTAAATAATGAAGAAGCTGATGTTTCAAAAAACAATGAAGAGTTGTTAGATTCATTGAATTTAAAAAATAATTTTTTTTCCATTCGCGGTAAATTAGTATATGTGAATGCACGGGAAAAAGAACTTATTATAAAAATTAAAGCTTCAAAAAAAAATAAGAAACCAAATAATTCTTTCAAGATTACCTTGAAGGGAGAAATATCAATGGATTCTATTAACTCTTTCGTTAGTTTAGATACAATGAGAGAAGGAAATGCTTTGAGTTTAAAAAGTTACCAAGTCGTTGAGGGTAAATCCTTTGAAAAAAATTAACTATTAAATTTAATGAAAGATTTTTATTAATCAATTTGGAAAATCATGGAAGAATATTTTATTGATTGTTCTCCTGGAATCTCTGGAGATATGCTGCTTGGAGCATTAAATGATTTAGGTGTTACTAAAGATATTATTGAAAAACCATTAATTTCTTTAGGACTAAAAGACTTTTATGATCTTTCTTTTATTAAGGGCAAAAGCTCATCTATTAGTGGAATTAAAGCAAAAGTTAAAGTAATTGATAATTCTCTCTGTAGAGATTGGAGAACGATAAGAGAGTTAATAATAAAAGGTGGTTTGAAAATTGAACTCGAGAAAAAAATTATAAGTGTATTTCAGAAATTAGCAGAAGCAGAAGGCAAAGTTCATGGAATAGATATTGATGAGGTGCATTTTCATGAAATTGGATCAATTGATTCTTTGGTAGATATTATTGGGGTCTGCGCAGGATTTAATTATTTAAAACCAAATTTTATTTACACTAATACGCCAATAATAGGAAAAGGTTTTGTTCAAACAGAACATGGCAAAATGACAGTTCCATCTCCTGCAGTTATAGAACTAATAGCTAAAAATAATTTGAGAGTTCGTGATGAATCAGATCCAGAAGATGGTGAGCTCTCAACACCTACAGGTATAGCTCTTTTATTGTCCCTAGTAGATTCTTTTCAGCCTCCTTCTGAATATTTTATAAATTCTTATGGAGTAGGAATAGGAAGTAGAAAGCTTTCTTGCCCGAATTTAACAAGAGTTTTAAAGATAAGTTCTTTTAATAAAAACCGATCTTTTAAAAGTAATTTTAATGGTCTCAAATTTGAAGAAATTTGTATTCAGGAGGCCTGGATTGATGATCAATCTGCAGAAGATATTGCTTCTTTTGTTAAGATTCTCAGAGATGAAGGTGCACTAGATGTTTCATATCATGCAATAAATATGAAGAAGGGTCGTGTAGGATATTCTTTAAAATTGCTCTTACCAATTGAAAAAGAGGAATATTTTCGAAATATTTGGTTTAACCAAACTAATACAATAGGTCTAAGAGAGAGAAGGCAAGGTCGATGGACCTTGTACAGAAGGAGAGGCCATTGTCAAACATCTTTTGGTAAATTAAATTTTAAACAAGTCATGAAATTCAATGGGGAATTTAAACTTAAACCTGAGAATGATGAGATAAATATACTTCAAAAGAAATATAAGAAGCCAGCTGATGAGATTAGAAGAATAATTAATGAAAGTATGGAGGAATTTATGCCTTCTGAAGAATGGGAATGAACATTAATTTAAGAAAGAAAAACAATAAAGAACTTTTGGCGAATTTTAATTTTTTTAGATTTAAAAAATTCTTCTTCTTCCTAAGTATTATTTATTTAATTTATTGTTTGAGAATTAATTTTAATAAGATTTCATTAGGATTTGATTTTGCCACATATAAATTTCACATAATATTTTCTTTTATTTTTTGTTTCTTAAGTATATATTTTAATGCTTACGCATGGTCTTCTATTGTATCCTGGCTTGGTTTTAGAAGAGGTTCTTCCAACTTAATTTCTTTTTATATATTAACTAATAGCCTTAAATATGTTCCAGGTGGAATATGGCATTTTGTAGAAAGATTTAATTATTTAAAAAAAATAGATAATCAATATTTGTCATTTTATGCAATTCTTTTAGAGCCTTATATTATGCTCTCAGGATCATTATTAATGGCATCGTTGGGAGTTTTTTATTCTCCAATTTTTATAATATTTATATTACCCTCTATTCTTTTAAGTAAAAAGTTCATCTATTATATTTTATTTAAATTAGTATCTTATAAGAAACAAGGTATTAAATTATTTAAATTACCAAATTCAAAATTTGAATTTGATTCAAAGATTAAATTCAAATCTCCATTTCCAATCAAACCTTTATTTATAGAAATTTTATTTATTTATTCAAAATTTATTGGTTTTTTTATTTGCTTAAGTATCTTTAATGACAATACTATTGAAAGTAAGTTTTTTTTATTTATAGCTTTTTGTTTATCATGGACTATAGGATTGATAGTTCCTGCAGCACCAGGTGGCTTAGGAGTATTTGAAGCTAGTTTTCTTTTTATTACGAGTAAATATTTTTCGCAAAGTTCTTTGATAGAAAGTTTGATTTATTTCAGATTGGTATCTACCATTTCAGATCTGATATTAAGCACTCCTTTCTTTATAAAAAATATCTTAAAGAAGACTTAGTCTTTTTGATGCTCTAAAGTTGGGATTAAGGTACTTGATGCTAAAAGGCCTACAATTGTTATTAAAATCGCTGGCAAAATAGCTTCAGCCATTCTCTCGTCTCCGGCATATTGATAAATTCTTACTGATAATGTATCAAAGTCGAATGGTCTTAGTAAAAAAGTAATAGGTAGCTCTTTTATTGTATCTACAAATACTAATAGGCTCCCTACTAGTAAAGGTCCCTTTAAAATTGGGATATGAATTTCTTTAATTACTTTTATCCAATTTGCTCCTAGGCCAGTAGCAGCTTCGTCAAGGTTTGGAGAAATCCTTTCTAAACCTGAATCTAAAGATCCTTTTGAGATAGTAAGGAAACGAGCCACATAGCCCCAAAGGAGTAAAACAATAGGCAATGAAATAACTTTTGTGTTACTTAAAGTTAATAATGATATAGCTAAAACAGTACCTGGAATTGCATAACCAATCCCTGAGGCAAAAGTAATAGTTTTCATAAAGAAACTTTTATTCCATCTATTGGCGAAAGATACAATCATAGAAAAAATAATTGTTATAGATGAAGCTATTAGGCCAAGCATAATTGTTCTTATAGTCAGTATTACTAATTCTGATGAGAGCCCTCTTTGTAATTGATCAATATTAAATAAAACCCAAATAATTGGTATGCCAAGAGAGAATAGCGCAGGAAAAGCAGATATTATTATCGCCAAAAAAGATCTCAATTTATTTAATTCCCATCCTTGAGAATTACTTTTTGAGGGATTATCGCTCCAACGTCTTGTTTTATTTCTAGATAATTTTTCAATTAATATTAAAGAAAAAACTATTAATAAAGCTAATAAAGAGAGGCCTATAGCTCCTGTAGGATTACCATCAACATTCCAACTTTCTGTTATTCCCGTAGAAATACTAGGAATGTTTAAAAGCTCAAAAGTACCTAATTCGTTCATTACTTCCATACAAGAAAGACTTATACCAGTTACTAAAGCAGGTAATGCCATAGGTAATGCTATTCTAAAAAAGCTTTTCCATGGACCCACCCCTAAACTTCTACTCACATTGATCTGATTAACTCCAAATTTGTTAAAACTCTCATTAGTTAATATGAAAACATATGGATATGTAGAAATAGATAAGATTAAAGTTCCCCAACCAATCCCAGTGAGTTGATATCCTAAAATGCTTGCCAGATCTTGTAAAATTGCAGTAATTAAATAAGCTGGAGCAGCTAAAGGAATAAGCTGACAAATTCGAAGTGTTTTTCTAAATCTGAATTCGCAGTTTGAAAGTAACCAACCATTTATCGTCCCAAGGCCTCCTGCAATTAGGCTTGTAAAGAATAAAATTTTTATAGATCCTGTAAGTTCTTTTTGACCTGTTAAGCCAAGGTTGAACTGCCCTTTATAGATAATTAATAAACCTTCTTTAAAGAAATTAATAATAGGCAGAAGTATAGATAAAGCGATAATAATAGCGGCTAAATCTAATAATTTAGATTTATTAGATTTTAAATCAAATTGTTTAAGTATTTTATTCAATAATTTATGTATTTTTCTTATTTTGCTTCTTGTGATATATATCTGCAAGAATAGAGTTGATGTTTAATTTCCTCATGATTTAAATTTTTTCCAATTAAGACAATCTTATTTGATTTTTCATCTTTCCATTCATCATCATCTAGCGAAAATCTTTTACCTGATAGATGAAAAATATGTTTTCTCTCGCTTTCTAAAAACCATAAAATACCTTTTGCCCTGAATACATCATTAGATAATTGATTATCAAGAAAATTTTGGAATTTCCTTAGAGAAAAAGGTTCTTTGCATTGAAATGATAAAGAGGTAAAACCCTCAATTGTATTCTGAGAGGCGTCATCATGAGAATGATGCGAATGGTCATGAGTATGTTTCGAAGATTTATTTGTGATTGATTGCTTCTCTGGATATTCAGATAAATCATATTTATCAGTCTCAAAAAGTCCAACACTTATGATTGTGTCAAGGCTGACTTTACTATTAATAGATCTCAAGATTCTTGGTTCTTTTTTAATTTCTAATATTCTTTTTTCTATTTTATTAATTTGATCCTTTTTAACTAAATCACATTTATTAATAAGTAATATATCACCATATAAGATTTGAGAGTATGAAATGTCAGAAGGTCTTATTTCGAAGTCAAAATTCTCCGCATCTATAAGTGTAATTATTGAATCTAATCTTACTTTATCTCTTAGGTCGCTACCGGCAAATGTCATTGCAACTGGTAATGGATCTGCAAGACCTGTAGTCTCAACAATAAGATAATCTAATTTCTTCGATTTTTTTAAAACTTTTTCTACTGTATTTCTTAATTCTCCATTAATTGTGCAACATATACATCCATTATTTAATTCAATCATATCTTCTCCTGTCTCAATAATTAAATCATTATCGATTCCAATTTCACCAAATTCATTTACCAAAACGGCAGTTTTCAGACCGAATTGATTTTTTAAAATATGATTTAATAGAGTAGTTTTACCTGAGCCTAGAAAACCGCTTATAATAGTTATGGGTAAAAGATCTTTTGACATTTTATTTGATTATAAAAATTTAAAGTTTAAGTTATTAAAAATTTAGAATTAATTAATTAGTTTATTTATCTCAGAAGCTACTAACTGATCTAAGCTTGAGATGCCCCCAAGATCATGAGTGGTAAGTGTTATTGATACTTTGGAATATACATTTTCCCAATTAGGATGATGATTATATTTTTCAGAAATAAAAGCAACTTTTGTCATAAAGGAAAAGGCATCAATAAAATTATTAAATATAAAATCTCTTTTAATATAATTTGATGAAATATTCCATTGAGGTATCTTTGGTGATAGTTCTTTGAGTTCTTCTTCTTTTAAGAGATAGGGTTGCATTAATTTATAAGTTTTTAATATTATAAACGCTCTACATTTTTTCACCAATAACATGAATATTTAAAGTTCTTATTTTGATACCAAACCTATGTTCCCAGAGATAAATAGCTTGCCAAGCTCCCAAGATAAGTTTTCCACCTTTAAAACTTAAAGATAAAGAAGTATTTGTTAGGGCAGTTTTAATATGTGCAGGCATATCATCTTCACCTTCTTGATAATGCTCATAATAAATTTCTTTATTATTTCTAGTTAAATCGCAATAAGATTTAAAGGGAATTATAGCCTTGATATAGTTTTGCAAATCTACTAAAACATTAGGATCAGCGTTCTCATTTATTATCAAACTGCAACTGGTATGCAAAGAATTCAAAATTAAAATACCTGTTGATAAATTATTATTGTTTAAGAATTTATTTAAATTATTTGTAATTTCAGTGAATCCTTCTCCTTTTGTCGTAATTTGTATAGTTGAAAGAATTTGTTCCATAAATAATCAATTCCAAAGTTTCTAATCAAGTATCTCTTTAATATAGGTTTTAAATTTCTTGCTTACCATAAAAAATTTGTCCTAGTATATAAAAAATTAGGGAGATTATCTTGAAGAATGATGCTTGGAATAGTCTTGGATCCTATTTAAAGGAAACACAAATTTTAGGTTCTATACAAAGCACCCTTTATTGGGACCAAAACACATTAATGCCTAAAAAAGGTTCTTCCTGGAGAGCTGAACAACTAACATATCTTGCAAAGAATTTACATAAAAGAAATTCATCTAAAGAATTGGCTGAACTGATTAAATTAGCTTCAATTGAGTTGAATGAATGTGAAAATAAGGAGGATAATGAAAAATTCTCAAAAAATCTAAATATTAAGTTGCTTAATCAAGAACTTGATAGGCAAAAAAAATTAGATCCTAAATTAGTAGAGAAATTAGCTAGGGCAAAATCAAAGGGATATGAGAGTTGGCAACAAGCTAAGAATGAATCAGATTTCTCGATATTTCTACCATTTTTTAAAGAACTCATTGATTTGCGAATAGAAGAGGCAAATCAACTATCAGAAGAATATTCACCATGGGAAACGCTAGCACAACCTTATGAACCTGATATTACAAAAGAATGGTTGAATAAGGTTTTTAGACCTCTAAGAAAATCAATACCATCACTCCTTGAAAGTGTAAAAAGATTTAAGAAAAAAGAATGGGATACTGATCATGATTCACAAAAAATTCTTTGTTCAAAGTTACTAGATGAGTTTGGGAGACAAAAAGAATTAGTAGCTGTAGCAGAATCGCCTCATCCCTTCTCTATTACTCTAGGTCCAGGAGATTTTAGAATAACTACAAGAATCGTAAAAGGAGAGCCGTTCTCAAGTTTCCTTGCCACAGCTCATGAATGGGGGCATTCTATTTACGAACAAGGTCTACCCGCTCAGACTCATCAATGGTTCTCATGGCCTCTTGGACAGGCTACATCAATGTCTATTCATGAAAGCCAATCATTATTTTGGGAAAATAGGATAGTAAAGTCAAAAGCTTTTAGCAAAAGCTTTTTTCGAAACTTTGCTGATATTGGTTGCCCTTTGGAAAATTATATAGAATTCTGGAAGTCAATAAATATTATTAAACCAGGTTTAAATAGAGTAGAGGCTGACGAAATAAGTTATGGGCTTCATATCTTAATAAGAACTGAATTAGAAATTGAATTAATTGAGGGTAATCTTGATCCAAAAGATCTCCCTAATGAGTGGAATCAAAAATACCAGGAACTTTTAGGAATTAAGCCCTCAAATGATAGTGATGGATGTTTACAAGACGTGCATTGGAGTGAAGGAGCCTTTGGATATTTCCCTTCTTATTTAATTGGTCATCTAATCAGTGCTCAAATATCATACTCATTAGAAAATGATATTGGATTAATTGAGGATATAATTGATCGCAAGGAATATATAAAAATAATTCAATGGCTTAAAGGCAATGTTCATTGTTATGGAAGATCTCTAAATGCTATGGAATTAGTAAAAAGTGTTAGTGGAGAAGATTTATCACCTGATTTTTTTATAAATTATTTAAAAAATAAAATAGATTCACTCAACAAGAATTATTTGGAATAATAACTTTAAAAGATTTTGATTGATATTAAGTTGTAAAATATATAAAATTTTAATTAAAAGATGGCAAATTTGAGTCAATCTCCAAGTCGTATAACACCCAATTTATTGCATATTTTAGATGCTTTTATAGATAAAAAGGAATATCTAGTAAATACCATAATAGAGTTGAATTCTAATACCATAAATAAATATGAATTAATAACAGAAACAGGACATTTGAAATTAGATAGGGTTGGTTATTCATCCTTGGCATATCCTTTTGCTTATGGATGTATCCCTAGAACCTGGGATGAAGATGGTGATCCATTAGATATTGAAATTGTTTCAGTTGCGGAGCCTCTTATCCCAGGTTCAATAGTAGAAGCGAGGATAATTGGGGTAATGAAATTTGATGATGGTGGCGAAGTTGATGATAAAATAATAGCCGTATTATCAGATGATAAAAGAGTAAGCCATATAAAAAATTTTAAAGATTTAGGAGATCATTGGTTAAAAGAAACCACTTACTATTGGGAACATTATAAAGATCTTAAGAAACCAGGAACATGCAATGTTAATGGTTTCTTTGGCGTAGAAGAAGCCGTAAAAACCATAGAAGCATGTGAAATAAGATATAAAGAGGAGATTGATCCTAAATTAATTAATTAAAATTTAATCAAAATCATCTAAACTTTTCAAATATTTCTTTAAGTATTTTGTCTGCCCCCTGATTTTTTAATTTTTGGGCTAAATTTTTACCAACCTCTTCTGGATCTTCAACAGAACCTGATGCTTTATCTTTTATAAGTTCCTTCCCATCAATTGATGCGACCATCCCTATTAAATTTATTTCTTGATCTTTTACTTCACTGTTAACACCGATTGGGACTTGGCAACCGCCTTCTAGTTCTCTTAAGAATGATCTTTCAGCTAAACATTTTATGCTTGTAAAGTTATCATTTAAAATTTCTATTATTTTAAGTACTTCTTCATTATTCTCTTTACATTCTATTCCTAAAGCCCCTTGACCTACTGCATGAAGTGATATTTCGCTAGGGATTACTTGATGTATCCTGGATTCATATCCTAGCCTTTTGAGTCCAGCAGCAGCGAGAATAATACAGTCAAATTCTCCTGAATCTAGCTTTTCTAAACGAGTAATTACATTTCCTCTAATATCTTTGAAAATAAGATCTGGAAAATTAAATCTAAGTTGTGCGAGTCTCCTTAATGAACTGGTTCCCACTACAGAACCTGCTGGTAAGGTATTAAGTTTATATTTCTCATTTTTTTTATTAACTACCAAAGCATCTGATGGATTCTCTCGCTCTGTAATACATCCCAAAGTAAGCCCCTCAGGTAAATTAGTTGGTAAATCTTTTAGTGAATGTACTGCTATGTCAGCTCTGTTGAGAAGCATTTGTGCCTCAAGTTCCTTAGTGAAAAGACCCTTATCCCCAATTTTTGCAAGGGCGACATCAAGAATCTTATCTCCTTGAGTTGCCATTGCTTCTATTGATACCTCAATATTTGGGATGTTTTTTTCTAATTGCTCTTTAACCCACAATGTTTGAACCATTGCTAATTTGCTTCTTCTTGTTGCTATTCTTAGTTTTTGAGTGGTCATTAAAAAATAGTTTTAATTAAGATTAAAAGATAGAAGATAACATTTAAAGAAATTTCTCACCAACTTAACAAAGCTATTAAATAAAACTATTTTTTATTTTATATATTCCTTTAAAACTCCGTTTCTATTGGGATGTCTTAATTTTCTTAATGCTTTTGCTTCTATTTGTCTAATCCTCTCTCTTGTAACATCAAAAATTTGTCCGATTTCTTCTAAGGTTTTCATCCTTCCGTCATCAATTCCATAGCGTAATCTTAAAACATCTCTTTCTCTAGGACTAAGAGTTGCTAAAACCCCCTCGAGGTCTTCTCTAAGGAGAGTTTTTGATACATCCTGCTCTGGATTTTCTATATCTGCTTCTATAAAGTCCCCAAGCCTAGAATCCTCTTCTTTACCAATTGGAGTTTCTAAAGATATTGGAAGTTGGGCACTTTTTGCTATAAATCTTAATTTTTCAATTGTCATTTCCATGCTTTCAGCAATCTCTTCTTCACTTGGTTTCCTTCCAAATTCTTGGCTTAGAACTTTAGTGGTTTTTTTAATTCTTGAAATTGTCTCATATAAATGTACAGGTAATCTAATAGTCCTACTTTGATCAGCAATAGCTCTTGTGATTGCTTGGCGAATCCACCAGGTAGCATAGGTTGAAAATTTATATCCTTTCTCATGATCAAATTTTTCTGCTGCTCTAATTAAGCCTAGACTTCCTTCTTGAATTAAATCTTGAAAAGAAAGTCCTCTATTCATATATTTCTTGGCAATTGATACAACTAGTCTTAAGTTGGATTGAACCATCTTTTCTTTAGCTCTTCTACCTAAAAGGAGTCTTCTCCTGAACTTAGAAAGTGGCATATCAATTAATTCGGCCCATTCTCTAACAGAAGGGAAATGACCTTTCTCAGATTCATATTGTGTAGCTAATTCTTCTAATTGAAGTAAATCAGCAATTTTTCTAGCAAGTTCAATTTCTTCATCTGGTCTTAGGAGTCTAATTCTGCCAATCTCTTGCAGATAAACTCTTATTGAATCCTCTGTATATGTACCTTTAGGTCCAAGCTTTATATTAGATAAATTCTTTGCTTCTTCGTCGGAAATATTAAAGTCATTATCATTATTAGATAATCCAATTTCATTATTTGTAGATTCTTTTGCTGAGTCTTCTTCCTTTAATTGATTATTAAAACTTTCTGCTTCTTCTGATACATTAAGAGCTTTATTGATTTTCTTCTTAGAACGTGATTTTGAATTTGTAGACTCTGCAGCTATTGGAAACATAGTAGACTCCTTTCTAGGGTGAATTTAACTAAATAAAAATTTAATTACGGCTATTCCGTACATTTAGTAGTAAAAATTTGTCTTTAGGGAAAAACTTTTACAATTTTGAAAAAATAATGTGCTTGGAAATGTTGAAAAATTTTATTAGTGTTATAAATTACCTAGAGCAAAAAGTTTAGGGCTTTCTCAGACTGGCAGATCAATTTTGAATAGTAAACTCAATGATCAAAGCTTCATGTCTTTCCTGAGAACTTAATGCAAACAATGTGCAAAAACACTTTGTGGAATGTTCAACAATCCAATACTA
>CETG01001067.1_pt1 | contig 16101 bp, 8 predicted proteins | sample 361471 | NCBI WGS metagenome assembly CETG01 (sample SAMEA2622696, study PRJEB7988) | marine metagenome | isolation source: saline water (ENVO:00002010), including | reverse complement strand
ACTCCAGAGAAGTTGTGCCGAAGGAAGGAAGTCATCTTCCTCTCTTCAGCCTCTCTCAACATCCTCTGTAATGTGCCAAGGTGAATCCCATGCGGATGCGGTTTTATCTCCTTCACAACGGTGGGTAATCTATCTGTGGTTCGTGGCCAATGGCCTTCCTCGATGACTTCTCCTCCACGATCTCTTACCACTAGACTGATTGATGCGTGAGGATTGACTATGGAAGTCATTCTGAGATACTGGTAGACAGACTGCCTTCCTCTCTGGTACTTGGCCTTCATTTCAGTCCTAATTTTGAGCCCCTGAGCAACCTCCTCGCCAGTGACCTCATCTATCCATACATCTCTACGCTCACCCGACTTGATTGCCTTGTTCTTGCGCGTATCAATTCCTAAGTCCACATAGACCGCAGACGAATCCTCTTTCACCTTCGAGATAACACTGGTCTTACCACCAGTAGTGAGTTGTGAGTACATTACGACGCCAGTGATTCCAATCCCCTGCTGACCCCTAGTCTGCCTAATCGCATGGAATCGGGATCCCAGCAAGAACTTCCCGAAAACATGCTCAATGGCTCCTCGCGGTATGCCTGGACCATTGTCCTGGGAAATCATTTCCAATTGGTCTCCCTTGAGCCGATTTATCTCGACTTTGATATCCGGAAGGATTCTTTCTTCCTCACATGCGTCAAGAGAATTGTCAACCGCTTCTTTCACTGCTGTGATTAATGATCTCTGTAGAGAATCAAACCCGAGAAAGTGCTTGTTCTTCTCGAAAAATTCGCTTATTGCAATCTGCTTCTGTTTTCCAGGTGGTGGATTTTCCTCACTCATTCGCAACCCTCCATTAGGTCCTCCCATGCCCGAATGGCATAGGGCCTCTTTTGGATGACAGACCCCGGACTAGGAACGCTCTTAACTCTGTGCAAACAATTCGGGATGCCACGCAGTAATCTTGCCTGTGAAAGCACTGGCCATAACTGTGAGAGGACTTGCGAGATACAGTCTACCCGGGCCAGAACGGCCCTGGAAATTGCGATTGATTGCAGACACTGTCACCTGGTCTTCTAGCTCAGAAACACCGGGCCCAGCCCCAATGCAAGCACCACAACCCGGGTCAATCAATTTGACACCAGCGCGCTCGAACAATTCACTCCATCCATTGCGCTCTGACAAATCCTTTACCGCCTTTGATCCGAATTGTATGTAGCAATCAACATCATCTCCTATTGTCAATCCAGCATCTAGGGCAGCCCGAGTTACCATTGCATAGTAAGCAAAATCATCATCCTTACCGGCAGTACAGGAGCCAGCATATGCAATGTCAATCTTGACGTCTCCCAGATCCTCGATGTATGCCCCGTTTGTTGGATCGGATGGAATTCCAGCATCAGGGTCTCCCGGATGTGCAACCATGGGGCGAATTGCGGACAGGTCAATTGTATGTACTCCTCCGTGATAGACTGCACCTTCATCTGGTAGAACGAAAGCTGAACGAATAGCCTCTTCCGTCAACCCTTCGCGCCTTTCCAACAACCATTCCACAGTCAAATCATCGGGTTCACAGATTCCAGTCTTTGCAGAGCACTCGGTGGCCATGTTGCATAGGGTCGCTCTCTCATCCATGGATATTGAAGCCAATCCAGGGCCACCAAATTCCATCGAACGGTCTAGTGTGTCTGACTGTGCTGCGTACTTCCAAAGAATATGAAGAATCACATCTTTGGCTGTACATCCAGGATCCAGACTTCCAGTCAATTCGAATCGAATGCTTTCCGGAACCTTGACGAATGCGAATTGGTTGTGAACCAAATTGGCGTACTCAGTCGACCCAACTCCGTATGTCAGAGCATTACTGGCACCTCCCATGCAGGTGTGACTATCCGTTGCTTGGATGAAATCCCCTACATCGATGAATTCCTCACGCGCGACTTGGTGACAGATACCCGGACTAACACCGTTCTCCGCTGAGTAGTCTCTCACTCCGGTGTGTTGTTGGAATAAGACCTGTAAGTCGCGCAATGTCTGGATTTTATCTTCGAAGCGAGCGAATCTTGCAACTCCCGTTGCATACAACAGATGATCTTCGAATACTGCAAACTTTGGGGGGTTTGGCAATGAGTAATCCTCGCCATATTCTGCGGCTAGGAAGTTGTGTACCTGAGCGGTGGTAAATTCGTGAGAATATCCTCCGTCTACCTGCGCAAGCACTGCATCTCCCGGCTTCACATAACCACGCATCTCATTCTGACCGAGCAACTTGTTCGAGATCATTTTCTCAGCCATTGTCATTGGGATTTGCTCATTACTCACAACTGGTAACTCCAATTCTCCAGCCTTCATTCGCTTAGCAAAGGAAAAGATTCCACCATTCTCTACAATCAGTCTAGTCACAGGATCATACTTTCCTGTAAACTCAGCTAGTTCGATACTTTCTCCATTCTGTAAACGCTCAAGCATTGCATGGTCACCCATCAATTGACCGAGATTGATGTTGTTACGCTCGTGAATAGGAGCAAAAGAGGCGGCAATCACAATTCGAATACCAGACCACCTCTCGCATTGAGCAGCGGTTTCTCTACTACTACCGGTTCCCTTTCGATGACCGCTCACTATGACTTCGAAGCCACCATCCATCAATGCTCTCGACTCGAAGACACGTCGACCTTCTTGTATCAGGCCAGCGTACGCATTCTCTGCCAAGATTGCTGGATCGTGGTCGAAACAGACCCATGCAGGGGTCATCACATCAGTGTTGATATCATCTAGAAGATCGTCTACTTCAAGATCCTCCATCTGTAGATCCAGTCCTTCGTAGAGTTGCTTCCGGATGAGTTCCAGATCCTTTGTTAGGAATAGCACCCTCTTCCCAAGAGTCAGAGAAACCTGCTCGGGGGGCCAACTTTCCGACATTCACACACACCGTCCTAAATCTATGTCAATACAGGGCTCTATTTCATTATTCTCAATGCTCATTTCTGAGTATATTGGCTCCCAGTCTAACGATTTAACCACTTTTTATTATACTGTCACGCTTAAATAACATGGTCTTTCGGGTTTTATTACCTTTGCTAGCGAAGGTAAGGTGATGGAATGGCAAATGATGATGGCTATTTGGTTGAAGACACAGTGAAGTGCAATGAATGTGGAAGCAGAAACCTGAACAGAGACGAGACCCGCGGAGAGGTCGTCTGTGAGGATTGTGGACTGGTTCTAGAAGACAATGTAATCGATCAGGGTGCCGAATGGCGCGTGTTCAGCCCCGAGCAGGGCGACCAACGCGCCCGTACTGGCGCACCGATGACCGTCATGCTACACGACAAGGGACTGTCAACCGACATAGACTGGCAGAACAAGGATTACTCAGGCAAAGCAATCTCGAGCCGTTACCGAAGCCAATTCTACAGAATGAGAAAGTGGCAGAAGCGTTCTCGCGTCAGTAACGCCACAGAAAGAAACCTCGCCATGGCCCTTGCTGAACTAGACCGCATGGCAAGCCGACTCGACCTTCCTAAGTCGATTCGCGAGTCAGCTGCTGTCAACTACAAGAAAGCAGTCGAAGCCAGACTTATCCGCGGCCGCTCGATTGAAGGCGTCGCTGCTGCAAGCCTATACGCTGCCTGCAGACAGTGCAACAACCCACGCACTCTAGATGAGATTGGAGAAGCTAGCAGGACCGGCCGCAAGGAAATCGGCCGAACCTACCGGTTCATGGTTCGCGAACTCAAGATGAAAATCCCTCCCACCAAGCCGGAGGACTACATACCGAGATTCTGCTCCGGCCTACACTTGGACGCTGAAGTCCAGTCGAAGGCATACGAGCTAATCGCCGCTGCCCAAGAGAAGGAACTGACCAGCGGACGGGGCCCAACTGGAATCGCTGCCTCAATCATCTATATCGCTAGCGTTCTTTGCGGCAAGCGTAGAACCCAGCGCGAAGTTGCTGAGGTTGCTGGAGTGACTGAGGTTACAATCAGAAACCGATACAAGGAACTGATTCAGAACCTGAACATAGAACTTGAGATTTGAGTTCAAAGACTCAAGAGCAGCCTGTGGTTGAACCACAGTCATTGCACTTCAGACAGGTGCCGTTGCGGACCATCTGACTGCTACCACAGTCATCACAAATATCTCCGGTGAATCCTCTCTCCCGGGCCGCTTGTATTGCAAGGGCATCTGAATCTTGTTCCTGAAGAGGAGCAACTGCTGCATCAAGCGTCATCTGAACTTCCATCTTCTCCCCCTCAGATCTTACCACTCCAGCTTCGGTCAACTCGGGCTTGCTAATTGAGAATTGATCAAAGTCCTCTGCAGCTACATGAGCCAAATCGTCTCTTCCGGCGTACTCGATAGCGAGTTCTCTGAAGATCCAGTCAACTAGACTTGACGCCATCTTGACTCTTCCACTTCCTCCTTCGACCATACCACTAGGCTCGAATTTTTGGAATGTGAAGACCTTGATGAAAGCCTCCAGAGGCACGCCGTGCTGCAAAGCAATTGATACTGCAATGGCGAACTGGTTTAGCATGGCTCTCCAAGCAGCTCCTTCCTTTGAGGTCACTAGGATGATTTCCCCTAGTTTTCCATCAGGGTACTCGCCAGTGATTAGCCTCACACTGTGCCCCCCAATTCTTGCCTTAGTCGAGGTCGCCCTCTTCTTGTCAGGCAGAGATCTTCTGGTTGCGACGAAGTCAACGAACGACTGAGCAACAGGCTGAGCTACTGGTTCGGGTACTGGCAAAACCTCCACAACTTCCTGAACCATCTTCTGCTTGACATCCTCTTCCGATGATTCATCATCCTCAAGTTCACTCGCATCTACCAACTGGTTCATCAGTGGCTGAGATAGTTTGGAACAGTCACGATAAACTGCACAGGCCTTGTTCATTGTAGTGTGACTGAGGTTGTATGCCTCGCGCACATCATCTACGGTTGAGTTGGATGGCATGTTAATCGTCTTAGAAATCGCACCGGAGATGAACGGCTGAGCAGCAGCCATCATCTTCACATGCGCCGGCCAAGCGATTGATCGAGTCCCTTTCGCTCCACAGGGTGTAGCGCAGTCGAACACTGGCAGGTGCTCTTCCTTGAGTCCAGGCGCCCCCTCAATCGTGAGGTTGCCGAAGATGTGATCTTGAGCCGCCGTAATTTCATCGGGAGTGAATCCTAGGAATCCGAGCGTGTCGAAGAATGGATCTTCAAATTGCACATCACTCATTCCTAGGTCTGTGCATACATCCTTTCCAAGTAGGGAGGGTGCGAAGGCCGAGCGCAGATCAAAGACATCTGCTAGGCTTCCTTCAACAGTATCCAAGCTAGCCTTGCTGAAACCAACACCCATTAGACGATCCATCGTAATATGTGGGCACCCACCAAGTCGACCGGTACCGATGATATACTCCTCGATTGCCTTACACTCACTGTCTGAGTAGCCAAGTCTGCGCAGTGCACTAGGAACTCCCTTGTTGACAATTCTCAACGAACCTCCTCCTGCTAGAGTCTTGAACTGGACAAGCGAGAATTGTGGCTCGACACCAGTCGTATCTGCACCCATGATTAGGCCGATTGTGCCGGTTGGAGCAATTACAGTAGTCTGAGCATTTCTGTATCCATGCTCCTCGCCGTCTCTGAGGGCACGGTCCCAGGCCTCTCTTGCTGCCTCAAGCAAATCCTTTGGACACTTGCTGGCATTGATTCCCATGGGTGGAACCGTGAGTCCTTCGTACTCTTCTTCAGGAGCACCATAAGCGGCTCTCCTATGGTTCCTCATCACTCTGAGCATGTGTTCTGAGTTTCTCTCATAGTCGTCGAATGGCCCCAGAACCGAGGCCATCTCAGCGCTGGTAGCATAAGTCTCGCCGCACATTATCGAAGTAATAGCACCGCAAATTGAGTAGGCCCGCTCATCATCATAGGGTATTCCCATATGCATAAGCAGCGAGCCGATGTTACAGTAACCTAGGCCCAATGTTCTGTATTCATACGACTTTCGTGCAATCTCCTGAGATGGGAACTGAGCCATAAGTACGCTAATTTCTAGAGTCATTGTCCACAATCTTACACTGTGTCTGAAATCATCAACCTGGAATGTCTGAGTATCCTTATCGTAGTAGTGAAGGAGATTGATGCTCGCAAGATTGCACGCAGTATCGTCTAGGAACATGTACTCGGAGCACGGATTGGACCCGTTGATTCTCCCGCCCTCGGGACAGGTGTGCCACTCGTTGATGGTGGTATCGAACTGAACCCCCGGATCAGCACATGCCCAAGCAGTGTAGGCGACTTTGCCCCAGAGATCCTGAGCATCAAGAGTCTTGCAAGGTTTTGGATCTCTGTTCTGAGCCTCGGCCTTATCCAATTCAGTTCTGAAGTACAAGTTCCAGTCAGTTCCATTGTTGACTGCCTCCATGAATTCATTTGGAACGCGAACCGAGTTGTTGCTATTTTGACCCGAGACAGTGAGATAAGCCTCTCCCTGCCAATCGGTATCGAAGACCTCGAAGTCTACGCCCTTCCATCCTTGTTTTGCGAGGTCAACAATCCTCTGGATATGAGGCTGAGGAACATGCTCCTTGATGGCACCCACCATCGCTCTGCGAAGTCCAAGATTGGTACTCTGATCGAATCTCCCTTCATCATCTCCGTAATCCCAAATCGCATCCATCAGTGAGTTGGCATGCTTCTGCAAAATGGTACTTCCAATCACGAGCGAGGACACCTTTTCCTCTTCACTCGACTTCCAATCGATGTATTCCTCAATGTCAGGATGGTCGAGATCTAGTGTAACCATCTTGGCGGCCCTGCGGGTGGTTCCACCAGACTTGATTGCGCCAGCAGCCCTATCTCCAATCTTCAAGAAAGACAACAGACCACTTGAAGTTCCTCCGCCAGACAAAGGCTCCCCTGCCCCTCTGATTCTCGAGAAGTTTGAGCCTGTTCCTGAACCATACTTAAACAACAAAGCCTCCCTATTCCAAAGGCCCATTATAGACTCAGTTCCCCCGACTAAGGAATCTGAAACAGACTGAATGAAACAAGCATGTGGCTGCGGATGCTCGTAAGCATTTGTGGAGTACTCTAACTCGGCAGTATCGGGGTTGACGAATGAGTGACCTTGAGCCGGCCCCTCTATGCCGTATGCCCAATGCAGGCCTGTGTTGAACCACTGGGGACTGTTCGGCGCAGATCGCTGACTTGCAATCACATAGCACATTTCGTCGAAGTACGCGCGGGCATCAGCCTCGCCGGCGAAGTATCCGTACTTCCAGCCCCAGTAGGTCCAGGTCCCTGCGAGCCTCCGGAAGAGTTCTCTTCCATCGGTCTCCCCACCCATTCTGTCATCAGCCTCAAGCGTCTGAAGCTTCTCATGATCCGGCTCACTTCGCTGTAGCCAGACTGGAACATCATCCTCAGGCACCTTTCTCAGGTGCTTCGGAACTCCTGCCTTTCGCAGATATTTCTGAGCGCAAACTTTGCCTGGAACTCCCGTGAATCCCGATGGCAGTTTGACGCCCTCGATAGAATCAGCCATTGACCCATCTGGGTTTCTGATTTCAACATCCATTTCGATCCATTCGAATGCATCGAATGGGTCATCACCGGAGGTGGTGAATCTTCTCTCAACGACCATGCCGGTTTCTGCATCTCCGGTTTCTGCGTCGCCTTTGATTCTGGTCTGCATCCAATTCCTCCTAATTTTGGCCTCGCCTTTCGCCTTGCGCAACGCAAGGGATTCCGTCTTCTGGATGGGGGGTGTTTAATGATTGAGGACGAGAAGGGTTTCATGGTCGACCAAATGACAAATAATCACCAATCGACAAACTGACAAAATTGTTAGATTTCCCTAGGGATTCATTTCCAAAGTCCAACCAAGTGTCGCCCCAGATCTGGTAATCATTATTCCAACACTACAGAGTTTCTCATGGCTATTCTCGATAATTCTGCGAACCAACTTCTCAGGAACATCTCCTCTCACAATGTATCTCATATTGACACTGGTGAATATCTTAGGACTCTCTGCCGCCCTCTCGGCTTCAACTTCCACAACCAATTCCTCAAGGTTGCCAACTCTATCTTTGAGCCCTCCAACAACATCAATCATCGAACAGGCGGCATGACCATACATCACCATCTCCATAGGGCTGGGAGACGACTCGTCATAGATGCCGAAACGCTTTCCCCCGGAGGTGGTTCCGACATATCCTTCTTCATGGGTCCAACTGACTTCGCCCTTCATGCACCCCGACTCGGGTCATCATGCTTCAAGGGTTGTCTTGAAAGAGGGGCGGCAGGTCGCCCGTATGAGAGCCATGGGAGCAGGCAGTAAAATCACAATGGACGACGGCCGACTTAATGTCCCAGACGATCCAATAATTCACTACATCGAGGGAGATGGAATCGGCATTGACATCACTCCCGTAATGATTGCAGTTGTAGACGCTGCAGTGGAGCGCGCATATGGCGGCGAGCGAAGGATTCACTGGAGCGAAACTCTAGCCGGCCAGAAAGCGTTCGACAATACAGGCGAATGGCTTCCGGAGGAAACCAAACAATCTATGCGCGAGGGATTGGTTTCAATCAAGGGTCCATTGACAACTCCAGTTGGCGGAGGAATCCGTAGCCTGAATGTAGCACTACGACAGCAACTAGACCTCTTCGCGTGCGTGAGGCCAGTTCGCTGGTACGCCGGAACTCCCAGCCCGGTCAGGGATCCGGGAGCCGTCGACATGATCATCTTCAGAGAGAACAGCGAGGATGTCTATGCAGGAATTGAGTGGGAATCAGGCAGCGAAGAAGTTCGCAAGGTAATCGACTTCCTTCACAATGAGATGGGCGTCGATAAAATTCGATTTCCAGACACCAGTGGAATTGGAATCAAACCGATTAGCAAGCAGGGAACAGCTAGAATTGTGCGTGCGGCTATCAATCACGCAATTGAGAATGATTGTGACAGCGTTACCATCGTTCACAAGGGCAACATCATGAAGTTCACAGAAGGGGGCTTCCGAGACTGGGGTTACCAACTGGCAAAGGACGAGTTTGGTGCAACCGAACTTGACGGAGGGCCCTGGTGCACAATGACCAACCCAAAGACTGGCAACCAAATCACCATCAAAGATGTCATCGCCGATGCAATGCTCCAACAAGTCCTCACACGCCCGAGAGAATATGGGGTACTGACTACGATGAATCTCAATGGCGACTACATCTCAGATGCTTTGGCAGCCCAGGTTGGTGGTATCGGTATTGCCCCGGGAGCCAACATCAACTACGACACAGGGGTCGCCATCTTCGAAGCCACTCACGGCACCGCTCCGAAGTATACTGGCCAAGACAAGGTCAACCCTGGCAGCCTCATCCTATCTGCGGAGATGATGCTTAGACACATCGGCTGGTCCGAGGCTGCAAATCTAATCGTCAAGGGAATGGAGGGCGCAATTAGCGCCGGTACCGTGACCTACGACTTTGAGCGTCTGATGGAAGATGCTACTCTGCTAAAGTGCAGTGAGTTCGGTACTGCCATTATCACACATATGTGAGTTGAATCCATGGATTTCACTTCACTTAATCTATGCCAGCCCTTGCAGGCTGCTCTTGATGAGATTGGGTATGTATCGCCGACGCCTATTCAGGCCCAAGCCATACCCGACCTAATTGAGGGCCGCGACATGCTCGGTTGTGCCCAAACTGGCACGGGAAAGACGGCAGCATTCGCCCTACCAATTCTCAATTCTATGTCTCAAGATTCGCAGGACGGCCCGCGCCGCATCCGCAGTCTGATCATGTGCCCAACTCGCGAGCTTGCAGCCCAGATTAACGATAATATCGAGCAATATGCTAGATACCTCAATATTCACTCTATGGCTATGTTTGGTGGAGTATCGCAACGCCCTCAGGAAAGGAAACTAAGTCGCGGTGTTGACATCTTGGTAGCCACCCCTGGTCGCTTGCTTGACCTCATCTCACAGGGATATGTTGACCTCTCCCATGTGCGATTCCTTATTCTCGACGAGGCAGACCGAATGCTCGACATGGGTTTCATCCGAGACATTCGTAAAATTCTAGCACAAATCCCAAAGAAACGCCAGAGTATGCTGTTCAGTGCTACAATACCTCCTTCAATTGTCGATTTATCTAACGATATGCTCCACAACCCAGTAAGTGTCTCAATCACTCCCGAATCAGCTACCGTAGAGGTCATTGAACAATCTCTTATGTTTGTTATGAGGAGCGATAAGAGAAATCTATTAACTTACATTATCGAAGAAGAGAGCCCCGAAAAGGTGCTTGTATTCTGTCGCACTAAACATGGTTGTAATCGCATTTCTAGACAACTTGGCCAAGACGGCATTGATGCTCTCCCGATCCACGGCAACAAGAGCCAGGGCGCGCGGGAGAACGCACTCCGACGTTTCCGCAATGGAACTCTTCAGGTACTTGTCGCCACCGATGTGGCGAGCCGCGGTATCGATGTCTCCGACATCAGTCATGTCATCAATCTAGACTTACCTAACGAGCCCGCGGTCTATGTGCACCGCATTGGACGTACTGGGCGTGCAGGCCGAGGAGGAACCAGCATCGCTTTTTGTGATGAGAACGAAGGTGAGTATCTGCGTGGTATCGAGAAGATGATTCGTCAGGATATTCCAGTAGATGAAAACCACCCCTTCCACTCTGAGAAGGCCCGGTCACGCAAGGGTAACAAGGCACCTAAGAGGCATCAGAATCGAGGCCACGGTCGGCGCAACCATCGCCATCACAAATCCAATGGCAACCGCTCGAATGTGAAATCAAATCAACAATCCAAGGGTGGTCGTAATGGCCGACGCAGGGGCCGGGGCCGGGGCCGTAAACAACAGAAGCATAGGAAAAACAAATCTTCAAGAAGAGAGAATAGAACTACTTGAAGAGCTTGAACAACTGATTGGACTACCAATTCATTCGCCTAGTTAGTACTGTAATTTCACACCGCAGGTGTGATTATTCACACTTTAGATTTAATTATGGAAACTACAAGTCGAGAACATGCCCGCAATAATCGCAGGTTATGCCCGCTCACCATTTACTCCAGCCAAGAAGGGAGCACTGGCTAAGTCTAGACCCGACGACATTGCTGCAGCGGTAGTTGATGAGTTGCTATCTGATACTGGCATCGATCCTTCATTAGTTGATGATCTGGTGGTTGGTTGCGCCTTCCCTGAGGCTGAACAGGGATACAACCTAGCTAGAATCATCACCTTCCTAAGTGAGCTACCAGAAACCGTTCCAGGCGTTACAATCAACCGCTTCTGCGGCTCCTCAATGCAAGCAATCCACGACGCTGCTGCTAGGGTAAACGCCGGCCATGGTGATGCATTCATTGCAGGCGGTGTTGAGAGTATGACCCGAATCCCGATGACAGGATTCAATCCCATGCCTAATCCAAATCTTCCTCCTGTGACAATGACTTCGATGGGAGTTACTGCCGAGAATCTGTCTAAACTGCATAAGATTGGAAGAGACGAGCAGGAACAATTCGCTATCGAAAGCCACGCTAGGGCCAGCGCTGCAAGGGATTCGGGTTCCTTCGCAGAAGAAATCGTCCCAATCGAGACTCCTAATGGTACCGTTGCCCAAGACGGATGCATCAGGCCTGGCACAGATTCCGAGACATTGGCCAGACTACGTCCTGCCTTCGATTCCAAAGGTACCGTAACCGCCGGCACATCATCTCCTTTGACGGACGGAGCAGCATTCGTCTTCGTTTGCTCAGAGGAGTTCGCTGCTGAGCACGGTCTTGAGTCAATGGCCCGTATCAAGAGCGCAGCCGTATCTGGATGTGCACCGGAGATTATGGGAATCGGACCAGTCGAGGCTAGCAAGATTGCACTCGACAGGGCCGGATTGTCTATGGAAGACATTGATATCGTTGAGTTGAATGAGGCCTTTGCTGCCCAATCTCTTGCAGTTATTGGTGAGTTAGGTCTAGACCATGACAAGGTCAACCTTGAGGGCGGAGCAATTGCACTCGGCCATCCATTAGGTGCAAGCGGGGCTAGAATCACTGGCAAAGCCGCTCAACTACTCAAAAGGAACGGCGGCAAGCATGCACTAGCGACTCTCTGTGTGGGTGGCGGAATGGGAATGGCGACTGTATTGGAACAAATCTAGGTGAGAGTATGTCGGCCAGCATAGATCGCGTAGCCGTTATCGGTAGTGGAGTGATGGGTGCGGGTATAGCTGCACACTGTGCAAACGCTGGTTGCGAAGTTCTTTTGCTTGACATTGTCAGAGATGATAACGATCGAAATTCGGTAGCCAACTCTGCAATTCAGCAGATGATGAAGTCGAACCCCGAGATGCTGATGCACAAGCGAAATGCAAAACTAATCTCCGCCGGCAACATCGAAGATGACTTGTCAAAACTTTCCGAAGTTGACTGGGTAGTTGAGGTAGTAATTGAGAACCTCGACATCAAGAGAAACCTCTACACAAACATGGCTGAACACATCGGCCCAAACACCATCGTCTCGTCAAACACCTCAACACTCCCACGCTCCGAGTTGGTAGGAGGTATGCCCGAACACATGGCATCTCGGTTCCTGATTACGCATTTCTTCAACCCGCCGCGATATCTACCACTCCTCGAAGTTGTCACCGCCCCCGAGGTCGACGAATCCGTAACCGAGAGACTTTGCTCATTTGCAGATCAAAGACTGGGTAAGAGAGTTACAATGTGTAACGATACTCCAGGATTCATCGGAAACAGACTCGGGATTTATTTTATCCAGAGAGCACTCAAAGCAACCCTTGATCATGGCCTTACTGTTGAGCAAGCAGACGCCATGTTGGGACGACCAATTGGTGTGCCCAAGACTGCAGTTTTCGGATTGATGGACCTAGTCGGAATCGATCTCGTTCCTCATGTCACCTCTAGTATGCTCGAACATCTCCCTTCCGACGATCCATTCCACGATATTGCCGGGTCTGGAGGCGACATTATCGAGGCGATGATTGACGAGGGATACACCGGTAGGAAGGGCAAGGGAGGATTCTACCGCCTCAATACCGAAGACGGCAAGCGAGTCAAAGAGGCTCGCAACCTTTCCACCGGTGAATATGCTCCAGCCAATCGAAGGGCAGCATTCTCATCCGCGAAGATGGGCAAGCAAGGTCTTGCACATCTGATGGATTATCCTGACGAGGGCGCCCCCTTCGTTGCCGATGTCCTGCTAGACACACTTTCTTACGCCGCGCACATAGCACCACAAGTTAGTGACGATATCTACTCTATTGACGGTGCTATGAAGGTTGGATATAACTGGAAGAAAGGGCCGTTTGAGATGATGGACTCAATTGGAGCTAGCAACATGGTCGAGCGATTAGAAACATCCGGGCGACCTGTTCCCGATATGCTGGCTAAGGCCGCTGCTACTGGTTCATTCTACTCTATAGAAGAAGGAGAAATCAACCGTCTTACTGCAGACGGGGCTATGGTCACAGTTGATCGACCTGAATCCACACTTACAGTAGCGGATCTGAAGAGGAGAGGTAAACCTCTGAAACGCAATGGTTCTGCAAGTATTTGGGATATGGGTGACGATGTTCTCCTCGTCGAATATCACTCGAAGATGAACGCAGTTGACCCCTTCATTATCGAAATGTTGGTAGATGCAGTTGATATGGCTGAGTCGGGCGATTGGAAAGGAATCGTAATCGGTAACGACGGCTCAAACTTCTCTGCCGGAGCAAATCTAGGATTGGTTTTATTCGCCGTCAATTTAGCCGCATGGAAAGATGTCGAGGACTTCATTTCTGCAGGTCAAGATGCCTATCAGGCTCTGAAATATTGCGAAATCCCAGTTGTTGCAGCTTCTGCTGGTATGTGCCTTGGCGGCGGCTGCGAAGTTCTCATGCACTGTGATGCAATCCAAGCTCATTCCGAATCATACATCGGACTCGTCGAAGTTGGTGTTGGCATCATTCCTGCATGGGGAGGATGCAAAGAACTACTCGGACGCCTGCGAGAATTCGGACTGGTTCCAGAAGGCCCTATGGGAGCGGTGATGAAGGCCTTTGAGACCATCGGAACTGCCCAAGTGGCTAAGTCCGCTGAACAGGCTCGATCCATGGGTTTCCTCAGTCCAAAAGATAAGATTACTATGAACAGAGACAGATTACTATCTGATGCCAAGCAGAGAGTTTTGGGGATGTCAGATGACTACGAGCCGCCTGAACCACACACCTACAATCTACCAGGTGAAACCGGATTTACCGCGCTTGAGTTAGCGGTCAAAGACCTCGCAATGTCGGGTCAGGCAACCCCGCACGATGTGGTAGTAACCAGGGAGTTGGCACGAATCCTAACCGGTGGAGAAACCGACATGACAGAGTCAGTTGAGGAAGATGACATCCTCGAGATGGAGAGGTCAGCGATCAGTTGGCTCGGGCGCCAGCCCGATACTCTGGCACGAATGGAGCATATGCTGGAGACGGGTAAGCCGTTGAGGAACTGAGGTGAAATGATGGTAGAATGGGACCCTCCAGTGCGCGAATACGATTTCTTGTTCAACGAGGTTTTCGATGCTATGGGCTCTATTGAAGGACTAGGCTTCGAGGATTTTGATTCAGACTTCCTAGCCATGCTAGTTGATGGTTGGGCTACACACGCAAAAGAAGTCTGGTTGCCAATCAATGAACTCGGCGATAAGGAAGGCCTCAATTTTCAGGATGGCAAAATCACCATGCCTCAGGAATTCAAGGATGCATACAAGAGAGGAATAGACGAGGGATGGCTAGGAACAGCATGTAAGCCCGAGCATGGAGGAATGGGAGTCCCAACTTTCTTCCAAACGGTACCATGGGCAGAATTCGGAACCTCATCTTGTATGGCTCTCAGCGTTCTCCCAGCATTGACCATAGGCGTGTATGATGTTCTAGATTCCCATGGTCGTCAGGACCTAATCGATTACTTCGCTTCAAACTTAGCAACTGGAGAATGGGCAGGAACAATGTGTCTAACAGAGCCCCATGCTGGAACTGATCTTGGGATCATCAATACTAGAGCAGAACCCCAATCGGATGGAACATACAAAATCTCAGGAACCAAGATTTTCATCACCTACGGAGAGCATGATATGTCTGACAATATCATTCATCTGGTTCTTGCCAAAGTACCGGGCGGTCCAGAGGGTACCAAAGGAATCTCTCTCTTCCTCGTGCCCAAGTACATGCCTTCAGAGTGGGAAGGGGACTTGGAAGGGATTTCTAATGACCTCAAGTCCGACCACAACGGGGTCACCTGCTCTGGGGCCGAGGAGAAGATGGGGCTACACGCAAGTCCCACTTGTGTGATGAATTTCGACGATAGTACTGGCTGGTTAGTGGGGCCACTACATGGCGGAATGCCTCTGATGTTCGAGATGATGAATAGAGAAAGGGTCGCCACAGGAATGATGGGTCTAGGACTCGCTGAGATTGCATATCAAAATGCACTTGCATGGTCTCTAGATCGTAGACAGGGCAGAGATCTCAAGGGAATCAGAGACCCCAACGAGACTGCAGACAATATACTGGTTCATCCAGATGTAAGACGCATGCTCCTTGAGGCCAAGGTCAACAACGAGGGCTGTAGGGCACTAGCTGCTTGGACAGGAATTCTCCTCGATCAGATGCACAGTGACGATCCTTCAGTCTCCGAGCCAGCGACAGCGCTCGTTGCACTATTCACTCCAATAATCAAGGCACACTTCACCGATTTGGCTTGCGAAACTGCCAGTACCTGTATGCAAGTAATGGGTGGTGCTGGATATTGCAGTGAGTACGGTGTCGAACAGTTCTATCGTGATGTCAGAATCTCTAAGATTTGGGAAGGGACCAATGGAATACAAGCCCTCGATCTAGCCGGCCGAAAGATTACTCAGGACTTCGGGAAGAATCTTCGACATCTCATGTGGCCACTATCCGAATTTATCGAGGAAAACAGGGCCGATCCTGAGATGGCGGAATTCAACAAACCACTACATCAAGGTGCCAGAGGCCTTCAACAAATCACCTTGCTAATGATTGCTGAGGGTATGGCCAACCCACATTTCCTAGCTGCTGGCGCTACAGACTACTGCCG
>CETG01183351.1_pt1 | contig 16113 bp, 15 predicted proteins | sample 361471 | NCBI WGS metagenome assembly CETG01 (sample SAMEA2622696, study PRJEB7988) | marine metagenome | isolation source: saline water (ENVO:00002010), including | reverse complement strand
TTTGCAGATAAGATAGCCTGAGCAGCATTGAATATAAGCGTAACATTAACTTTAATTCCCTCCTCGGATAATAATTTACATGCAGCGAGTCCTCCTCGTGTGCATGGTACTTTAATTGTAGCAACATCTCCAAACTTTTGAGCTAAACGACGGCCCTCGCTTAACATTTCGTCACCAGTACCTACAACCTCCATAGAGATATCTTGTAGACCAATGTCTGCTAACTCAGAATAGACATCCTCTGGATCTCTACCTGATTTCATAATAAGTGTAGGGTTTGTAGTGACCCCATCAACTAGACCTGTCGCATAGTACTCTCTAATAACAGAGGTCTCGGCAGTGTCTAAAAATATTCTCATATTGGAAAACCTTGTGCGTTTGTCATTTCACCCAGTGCTTCCTCCACAAACTGTCGTGTGCCAACAGGATCTGGTTTGAATTCTTCTGGACTTGGTATATCTATATTAGCATCTTCTCTAGTAACTGACGCAACAGGTGAGACAATACACACAATTCCATTATGCGTAGTTACTCTCAAGGTATGTCCTTTCTCTACTAATTTAAGTGAGAATGGTACACTCTCTTCAAATTCTGTTTGTGATAAATCTATAATATTCATAGGTACGTTATCATCTCCTCTGGTATATATTCGTTAAAGGTAGCTAAAGTCTCGGTGAAACCTTCGGTACCATCCTCATTAAAATGCCATTGTATAACTTCGTCAACCCCATCGTTTGCCATAATCTTGATGGTCCTCTTAGGGATGTTAACCCAGATGTGCTCTAGGTATTGGTCGTCATCATAGTCATTCATGGTTTAGAGAGTCGCTTCCTATCAAGTATACACTAGTTCAGGAGAACTGGCAAGCCATAAATTTGACAAGGACCGAAACCACAACCAGCAGCAAGGTATCCAGTTGCACATGAGTAGGATGCCATCCCAGTGACCACCTGGTTTATCAGGGATCCTGAAGGCACAAACTCAGCGATGACCCCAGTAGGTGCAGCTACGAAAGTGGCATGTAATGCGTTTTGTGAACCTGCTAGGATGTCTGCCATACTGGATGGGACTTGGGTACCAATCGAGATCCTAACCTGTGATGGTGGTGCAGCAGCAGGGAATGGTAGGTCACATGTGATATCCACAATAGCACCCTTAACCATAGTAAACTGACCAGTTAATGCAGCAAATGGATTGAATAGTGCAATAAACTCAAATCTACCTGCATTTAGGAATGATGTAATAAAGTTTGCTTGGTTAACTATCTCACCATCAGCAATATTTTCAATAGTATTACCTTCTATCTTAACGTTTTGTGAGTTAATCATTAACGATTCGATAGCAGCGATACTAACCTTAGCACCCTGTATCTTAATCTCACCAGTATATGCTATATCATGGTCTCCTTCCTTTCTAGCAGCAGACTTCTGCTCAGTAGTATCATTAAGTTTACCAGTTAATTGTGGACCTGTTGGTGTCCTACCAAATCTATCAGCATCAGGTGCATATGGTATCTGATCTACTGGATAGAAACCACCTACATTCTGCTCTTTAAGGACTCTATCCCTTTCTCTTGTTACAGCAGACGTATAGTTTAGGAAATTACCACCTGACCCTAGATTGTTTGCAGTTGCTTGTTTCTGTGTCTCACTAGATATCTGACCTGAAGTTACGTTAGTATCTGTCTCAGCAGTAGCACCACCTGTACCACTGGTATCTGGAGTCTCAGACTCACCACCAGATTCAGACTGTGGTCCTTGTGAGTTATGCTCATTCTTAGCACCAGTTATCTCTTCATGGTAGTTACCCATGACCTTAAGATAGAAATCACCCTCAACTGTTAGACAGTAGTTACCTTTAATAGTCTCACACTTATCCTTAGCAATGATCTTAGTCTGGTTATTTGGTACGTTAACGTGCTCATTACCATGAGAGTCTTGGAAACTCGTCACGCCACCTGGACCTGACGTTATCTGTTTCTCTTTACCTGGCGTAGCATCATTAATAACCTTAGCCCCATTAAGAGATGTCTTAGTCTCCATTAGATATGGGTTAATGTTCTGGAACATCTTATCGATGTAACTACCAGTCTCCTTTATCTTCTGAGTTACATTATCAATCTTATCAAATATAGAATCTCCACCACCATATACCTGGTCAACATTGTCAAAACCTGTGCCCTTAATAGCATCCTCTATATTATCGCACTCCGTGGATCCTATCAGTGGGAACCACGCCTTAGACTTCGGCCTCTTTATCTTCCTGTTACAACTCTTTTTAAATAGAGCACCTAGAATTGCTAATAGGATCTGTAAAAGAGATCCCCAATCCAATGATGTGAAGTCAAACTCCATAATCATCTGGACTGTATCACCCAACGCCCTTGCTGCCCCTGCCATACCTTTAGCAGTACTAACAGCACTTATGACATCACCCGCAACATCTCTTACACGATTCATTGATGAAGTGATACCAGAAAGGATACGGTTGCTTAATCCCTTAACAGCAGAATCGATTGCTGTTCCAATTGCAGACGTAGCTATCTTATTGACAGCTAACGCTGCCATCTGGTTCGCAAAGTTCACCGTATCCGACAACGCACTCTGCACCAGTCCCAACCACATTGGTTTCTTAGCACAGAATAGATCAAAGATCTGTGATAAGAATGACATCAACATGTTGATGACGACAATAGGAACAAACTGAGATACAATCTTAACAAGTATCGCTACAATCTCAGCAATTAGTTTTGCTAGTAATTCTTTTAAAGGTGCAAGGATACCAGAGATACCACTGGATAGGAAGTTAATAATCTTACCTAGATGCTCCCTTACCTTATCTCCTGCCATCTTATTACCTGTGGCAACAGAAACAAATCCACCTGGACCTGATGCCATGGTAGATGCCATCTCACCTAACTCAGTTAACATCCTTGTTAGGTCAGTTTCAAATCCTTTACCTGCTGGACCTGCAACACCATCACCAATACCATTAGCATTAACTGGTGGTTTAAATGGGTTAGTTACAGCATTACCTGGTAATACTTGTACCGCAGTGCTGATACCACCTCTTGCTTCTTCAAGAGCACCATTTGCATCGCCTGGTGAAATACTCTGGACTTTAGGGAATGGATTACCATTCATTGCGTCCTGACCACCTAGATCCTTTTGTGAGTTGGTATTAGTCTTATTCTTCTCAGCGTTCTTAGCGTCTGCAATAGTAGTCTTCTTATCTGCCTTCTCTTGTTGGAAACCTCTGAACGCACCTAAGACGCATGGCATCTGTGCTCCCTCACCATCGAGGAAGAAACCTAATACCCATGCACCTGGTTGTAATTCTGTTGATGTACCTGCACCTTTAGTCTGTGGTTGGTCACAAGGTAACAGTACAGTAGCCCAAGGAAGAATCTCCGTTGGGACATCTTTAGTATATGCTTCTTTACTCTTACTACCTGTATACCAACCTAGGATACGCACCTTGACACGACCTAGCTGTGAAGGGTCATCGACATGCTCGACCTCGCCTACCCACCAGGTATATCCATCTTTTCCTAAAAAATCGGTACCAGATCTACTCATTGTATATAATCTTTTCTTCTATTTAGCAAGTCTTGTGAAAAGAAATTCACCTTCTGTCTCTTCTTTACCCCAACGGAAGGCACCAGTTTCTAAGTCATAACCAGTATCTATTGCTCTATATTCTTGTCCGTTAAATCTTATCTTTGAGACCATCCGTGTCTTACCCTGTATGCATTCTCCATCAAGATTCCCATACCACCAGTTGTCCACATACTGCCATATGAAAGGACAAGAAGGCTTATCAGTAAGAATATTATACGTTTTGGAGTAAATAAGATTTTCATTTATCTCCTCCAGATCGTATCTTATTATATTATAGGGATCTTCCTCACCCTTATATTTGTACCAAGACTTCGCTTCAATCTGCCGTTCCGACAACATCGAAAGACGAATATCGATTTGAGGCCACCTCGAAGGGTTGCTCATCGCTTGTCTTTGGTTTCGATAATGACCTTCCATAAGGTCTATGAATTTCACAGTTACAGTAGTCATCACAAGAATGTTCTTCCTTATAATTATCTATCTTACTAATTAAATGGTCATAATCACGTATCTGAGATGATGACTTTACTGTGTTCTGAAAATTGATACAAGCTTCCCTTAACTGGTGAAGCTCTTGTTCATTGAACTGCATGCCGAATAACATTGGACTCCAGTGTATTTAGTCGTCGTAAACTAAGCACTCTGGCTCGTCTGGATGCATCTCGCAAAAGAGTTCAATTGCATTTGGATCATGGTGATCACCTGCCTCGATCTCTGCTGCATGGTGCTCTGCATACACTTCGAGTTCATGAAGTTCTTCTTTGAAGTGACGACGTGCAGCAGGATTCGTTTGTGGATCATCAACAAGATCCCTATCTCTTTGAATGTGCTGTTCGATTGTTTGCATGGTTCCTATCCCAAGCTGTATAGTTATTTATATGAATATTATAGCAATAATACTATTAACCGCCACTACGAGGTAGGGAATCCCTGACTAATTCTAAATCTGTTGTTATACCACTTCTCTTGTAAGTATGCTTCAGTCCTGCGATTACATACTTTCCACTAAACTTTTTATCTTGTTTTACGTTGGCACCTTTCTGTCTTGATCCTGGAATAATAAGTTTAACTATAGCTCCAGCAACCAGTCCAACGTTACCAGGAACTGAAATGTTTAACTTAATAGCACTCATTAATGTATAACGTGCAGATGCATACTCTGCTACTGCCATATAATCATCATCAGATCTAGTACCATTATTAGGTAAAGATTGATTAGACTGATTCTTTAGTCCAGGTAATGCACGAAACTTAATCCTAGTTGGCTCTGATTCTTGTAAAAATTCTGGTGTCTTAAATGGTGGTACCTTCTCAACAGTAGATGCCTTTCCAAATAGTTCTTCATATGTCATCACCATAGCTTCTTTCATAGTGCCACCTGGTTGATCTTCAGTCTTAGCAGACTTTGGTGCACGTGATTCTTTAGGTAATGGTAATGCTATACCTATAGCAGCAGACTTATAGACACCCATCCTCATACTCTTCAGATGATTTGCCTTATCTGGATACTGTATATTCTCTATAGTATATAATTTATTTGCTGGCTCAGTACCTTTCTGTACATAATTGTATGTGTATATGTTTCTAGTAGCACCACCTTCACATATAGAATCAATAGATCTAAAATTAAATCCATTTCCATTCTCCCAGAACAAGAAACCAGATTGCTTATTACTACCCCTACTCTTGTCTAGTCTGGTGATCTTATCACTAAGGAACATGATAGTATCTACTGGTTTCCAGCTGGGAGATATAAAAGTATACTTTGAGTGATTCTCAAATCCATTCTTCTTAATCTTCTTATCTCCTTTAAGATACTCTTTAGTGATAAACTTAGGGATATTATCTACATCCTTAGCACCCTTACCTGGTCCAAATGCTCTGAATACTTTAAACTGCTCATTATTATACATCTCTGGTGAGACAGTATGAAGGATATACATCTGTCCTCTCTCAGACTTAACAATACTACCTATCTTATAGACCTGCATTGTTACTTCTAACTTCTCATCCTTGAGTGCACTATCAGTCTGTATACTGACATTAATCTTCTCACCACCTTGAAGCATTAAGTTAAAATCAACTGCGTCTAAGATAGTGAAATCACAACGAAGGAAAGGAGACTCAATAGATTCTAAGTACTCAAAATCCATTACCATCTCTTCTATATTCCACTTCTTATCATCCATGGTAATAAGTTCAATCTTATTTACCGTCATCCCTCTGGAATTCTGGGATGCCTGACCCTTCAACTCCACCGTCCCAGGTGGGGGTGGAATAGGGGGTGCTGCTGATATCATTACAGGGGTGCTCATACTACATTAACTCCGAAGGATTAACCAAGAACTCATGTATAAGTCCAAACTTAGGTACCATATAGTCATGTGAATCATGCTTATCTTCACCTGGAATTGCTATTGGCACATCTTCTCCACCACCACCTGTCTCTATAGGTGGTGCATTAACTACATTAACACCTCCACCACCAGATAATGCTGCTGCTTGTAACTCTTTCTTCTTAGTAGTTTCATCTTGCTTTGCAGTCTCTAACTTAGCACCTGTTTCCATAAAGGAACTGTCAAAGGAAGAATGACCCTTAACCTTTTGTGCTCCTGTTTCAGGATCTTTATATACAAGTTGATGCTTCTCTAAGTATGCCTTATTCTTTTCTCTTCTCCTCTCTATTGATGCCTTATGTGCATCACTAGACTCTAGGATCTGAGCAAGTTTCTTCTGATCTATATCAATAGTTTGCTTATTAAGAAGCATATCTATTGTCGTACCTGGTGGTAACTGCTCTAATATCTGTTCCTTATGCTCATGTAGATGATTAACATCTATAGCATACATATGCTTAATCTTTTCCTTCTCCCTCTGTGTCTCCTTTCCTGGTTCCACAGTAGTCTTAGTTATAAACTCCTTATAAGCTCCAACTAACTGAGGTGGATCTACTTCACCACCCTCTGACTTCTGTGGTAAGAAACCACCCATCAATGCTTGACGCATCCTCATGGATGTTAATCCTTTATTCTTTCTAGTTGCTGGTGTATCGAATGGTACTACAAATGCACCACCACTAGACTTCTGAGCAACATACTCCTTACCATGTCCAATGAATGCTGTAGACTTACCACCATCAAGACTAACTGGGTAACCTGACTGAGGACCATTTATCCAACCACCCTTAGCAAATTCCTGATACCATCCACCTCTAGCCTTATCTGGTTTCTCTTTCTCTCCACCCTTATAGTTATTATCTGCAGTACGACTATCCTCCATCATATCTTTTAATTCTTTTCCACCTTCATGACTAAAGGTATCTTCAGTAGAAGTAGTTTCAGTTGTCTCCTCGACAGCACCTCCCTTGGGAGAGAAGAATTTCAATACAGTAGTTAATGCCTTCATTCCCATGAATAAGGGGAAGAACATTGCCTTAACACCTATTCCTAGTATCTTAGTGATTAATGGTAGATGAGGCTCTACAGCATCAAGTATACCACTCATAAAGTCACCCAATACAACAAAGAATTCACTAAAATTCTTCTGTATAGGCTCCATTACCTTATTAAAGACAGCACCAACCTGACCAACAAACTTCTTGATCGGTTCAATGACTGGCTCTAATGCTCCACCTATTGCTTTACCTGCTTTACCTCCTAAGAATCCTCCAGCAGCACCTGCAAGCATACCCATTCCAGGTATACCAGTAGCAGCACCCAATGCAGATCCTATTGCTTGACCTGCACCTGCACCAACACCTGCACCAGCTATCTCTGCTCCACTACCACCTTGCTCTTTAACTATCATAGCAGCAGCAGATCCAGCAGCTAGTGATCCTAGCATCATGCCACCTTTTCCTCTCATAAACTTACCCACCTTGGGTAAGAGTGATTTAGCTACACCTTTTATACCACCAGCAGCACCCTTGAACAGTTGAAATCCTTTCTTTATACCTGTTAAGGCTGCCTTCTTCATTCCTCCAAAGGCACCACCTAGTTTAGATATTACCCATCCTACCGCTTTTACTGTACCTATAGGATTCTTAAGGAATGCCAATCCTAAGAATAGTGGTGCTGCTGATAGAAGGAACTGTAATGCTCCAAACAATCCTTTCAGACTAATAGGATTCTCTAGGAATTTAGTCAATCCATCTAAGGATGATCCTGCTAAGAAACCTACTATCTTAAATACAAACTTACCTATCCGTGCAAGACCTTTAAATAATGCTTCTACCTTATCAGGATTCTTCTCAATCCATTCAAAGACTTTCCACCCTGCCATAATAGCAAATAACCACTTGGCAACCTTAACTATTCCACTGAATAGACCACCAAATGCTTTAGTACTTCCCTTTTTAAATGCCTCTGCTATCTTCTTGAGTGCTGGTTGTGTCTCTGACTTATTCTCAGCATCATCTCTTGCTGCCTTACCTCTTCTCTTCTTCTCATCTACTTGCTTTGCTTTATCTCTCTTCTCCTCATTCTGAGCTATCTGCTCTTCTTTCTTAATTAATGCTTTGTTATTAGATATCTGTGTGGCAATGTTAGTCCTCCATCCCTCAACCATTGCTTGAGAGTTCAAGGAAATACTGTTAAGGGTCTGACCCAAAGAGTTCATACCAGATATGACAGCCTGCATACCAGTATTGGTACCCTTATAAGATACCATCTTATACAGTGCTGCCTTCTTTACTTTAACAGTAGGTGCGTCTGCCATACTAACTTAACATTGATGACGTAGGTGAGTACACAGGAATAACGTTAGTACCACCATTGTTATTTATTACCTGTTCAGTAACAACTGTAGTCTCACCCTTCATAACTAATGGCATCATCTCATCATCCTTATCCCTAAATGCTTTATCTTTTATTTTCTGAGCAATATTCTTCAGATTAGCATGCTCAGGATCGATCTTGAGTTGAGGGATCACCTTCCCATAACTCTTATTCCAAAGACCAACAAGACCATCAAGTGCTTTCTGTGCACCCTTTCCAATAGGTTTTACTACATGTGGTGGATCAAAAGATAATTCCTTAGCTGGTTGAAGTTGATTACCACCACCTGATCCAAATGGTGCTTCCTTATCATAGAAATCAAGTGGATTTACCCTTGATAATACATTTGTCTTAGGTCTACCAGTGTCTTTTGGATCCAATGCCATCTCCCAGTGAAGATGGGGTCCAGATGATCTACCAGTATTACCTGTATATCCTAATATTGTACCTTTAGATGTCTTATCTCCCTTCTTAAGTGTTGGCATCTTATCAAGATGAGCAAAGAAATGACCATATCCTTTACTATCTACCCAACTAATCCAGAATCCATATCCAGCATCCTTACCTACTGCATCAACGAATCCATCTGACATTGCATGTATTGCTTCACCTACCTCTGTGGCAATATCAACTCCCATGTGCATACCAGGAGATAAAGCGAATCCCCTTTGACCCATCTTTGAAGTTATTATATGTCCTCCCTCTGCCATTGCTGGTGCAAACATTGAACTACCTGCCAGCATTGCTCCTGCTATACCTGCTACTAAACCGCCCATACTATAATCCTGTGGTGTTGTTACTGGATAAATGTCTTTCATTGTACCATAAACTGGTACAGCACCACCCTCTGATTTTTCTTGTCCCACCTGTAGGACTTTACCTCTGGTCCTTATAACCTTGTATGCAAATCCAATTGGATTCTTGGCAAATGCCATAAGGTTTTTAACACCATTGATAACCCGACTTATGATCCATTTAATTGCATCTACAGCAGCACCAAAAACGAAAGAGACAAATTCCCCTACCATTTTAGCACCTTTAATTAATAAATCACCTAGTCCACTAAGGAATCCCATCAATGCATCAAAGGTCTCTTTAAATGGTACAAAGACCTCCTTCATTACACCCCAGATCACCTGACCATACATCTTGAATGCTCTACCAAGAGGTCCAAATATAGGTTCTATGATTGGTCCTAGAGTCTTACCTACCCATTCACCTAAGAAACCACCAATAGCATTACCAACTATAGGTGCAAATGGACCTAGAAATGGACCTAGTAACGCAGTACCTACTGCACCACCTATCAAACCACCTGCTGCCTGTCCAACACCTGCACCTATAGCAGCAGACTTCTTCTCACCTGATGCTATACCTGATGCTATACGTGCAGCTCCACCCAATACAGATAGACCTCCTGCTGCTGCACCTGGTCTTGCCTTTGCAAACTTACCTATCTTACCAAAACCTTTCTTGCCGAATTTGAGTCCTTTTTTACCCATTATTCGACCACGTTGCTTCAACTTACTGAGTGGTCCTTTGTTTGCCCCTTTAAATTGTCCTTGGAATCTATCTTGTGCGTTTTTCTGATATAGATCAGACTTAAACCCTTTACCTGCACCCTTAGCTCTCTTAGCATCTGCTCTCTTAGCAGACTTCTGGATCTGATCGTACTCCTCCTTACTGTATATTACTCCCGTCTTTTTGTCTCTATATCCCGTCCGTCTTGCAGCAGCACTCTGCTTTATCTCTTCTTGTGTCTGAGTATTCCTAGCAAATGTCTCTCTAACACCATTAAAATCTTGTATTGCCTTCCATGGCATTATCAAGTATTGTGCTGTCTTAAATGCAGCAATACCACCTAATAACTGGAAGACTCCTAATAGTCCTCTTAGTCCTCTCTTAACAGGATTCTCATCAAATGCACCAAATATATTGGTGAGTCCGTTCATTATGCCATTGATACCAAATCCCAGTATCGCAAACGCAAACTTACCAATAGCAAATATTAATTTGAATATCTTCTCTGCCGACTGTGGCATCTTATCCATCCAGTCGAAGATACCGTACAATATAAAACCGCTTATAATGGCATCCAAAAACCCAAAGATCCTTTTCAGGAATCCCTGTACTGGTCCTTTAATCTCATTAAAGCGTTTCTTTACAGGTTTATCTGCTTCCTTCTCTGCTTCCTCTAATGTCTTCTCTACCTTATCTCTCTTCTTCTTTCGGAACATTCTCCGAAATGCATTAATACTCTTCTGCCATAGAGTCTTCTTCTTTTTATCCTTATCATCTAATTTCTCTGTCTTCTCTGCTATATCAGTGCGAAGCCAGTCACGTTGAAACTCAATGATAGTATTGGTTTCAAAGAAATTATTAGCAATGCCCTCTGTTACAACACCTGTACGATTGATTCCCTTACGGATCTCATTGAAGTCTGCATCTAACTTACTAGAAATCTTAAATGGTTTAATTGTAACAAACGATTTAATTGCCATTTAAAGGGACATCTTGTTTTCTTCCATTTTTTGCCTTCTCTCTTCCTCTTGTATATGAGCAATAAGAAGATTCACATAAACATCACGTTCCCAAGGCATCATATTTTCCAACTCTGTTAGAGAGTACTTGTGGTGTTGCATTAATGCGAAGTTAGTCTTGTAGTAATTCTCAAGACTATCATGCATTAGGGCTACTCGAAAAAAGATGCTAGACCTTCTAACTGTAGCTCACTGGTGACCTTAGTTTTAGGATTATAAACTGGAATAGTATACGCTAACTTAGGCATTGTTTGGAAGAAATCTTGTACCTTCTGGAATTGCTCAGAGTTGAGTCCTTCTAGGAAGTCAAGTGCTTCTGCCTTAGTAAAGGTATCATATACCTCTTCTTTATCCCATACTTGGTCTATACAACCAGCAGCAAGTTTAAAAATATCATCAATATCGGGATTATCAGTAAGATTCTGTTGAATGAATACATCCAATGATGGATACTTCATTTTAATACCTACATTACCATCTAACTCAATTTTGTTAGTATGTCCATCTGGTACAACTACTCCTACCTTATCTAATGGTATACTCACATCGACCTTTGTTGTATCATCATCTGGTGCAGTAATCTTAAATTCACTGACCTCACCAACTGCCTTAGATCTGATCTTAAGGAAGATATATTCAATCTCGAAAGTTGCGAGATCTTCAACTTTTCCTTTCAAACTGGTGCAGTTTTTAATAATTGTCTTCACTGCTTTAATCATCTCTTTGTCGTTGTTCGACTCCATAGCGAGATAAAGCAATTTCTCCTCTTTCACTAGAAAGGGACGGTATGTTAACTTCTTGCCTGTAATAGGCAATTCCATTTCATACTCAGGTATGGCTAACTTGGGTAAAGGCATAACGATTAATTATATTATCTTTATTTAGACACCATAGAAGGAAACATCTTTCTGCTCAACATCATATCCCATGATATTCGCACTTTCGTTAAAGAAGTTGATATGACGATCACCCGCATCAAAACGAGTACCCTCACCACCAATGGTATCAAATCTATATCTCTCATAATAGAAAGATATATCTAATTTCATAAGATCAGTTTGTCCATTATTAAAACTAATTGCTGACATATCATATGGGAATGCTCCAAACATCTGCCATACACCTGTCGCTCTATTTAATCTCTGTTCGTATTGTTTGCCTGATTGGGTTATACCATTCCAGACAATATTGGATCCTAGCTCCCATTTAGATATTAAAATATTAGTTACATATTCGTCGTATATTGTTACTCTATTCTCTGCATCACTAGCAGTATATTGCATCCACTTCTCAAATAATTCTCTATGTATTAGATCTTTTGTAACAATAAATGACACTTGTAGGTCTGTAGCAGCAGTATCAGTAGCAAAATTACGTTGCTGTCCTACATCTCTTATCTGACCAGTAGTAATTCTCTTACCTGGAACTGTTACATCATCAGCAAAATAATTAATAGACTCCCACACCTCTCTCTGTCTAGATCTTAATATACGATCGTTCAGCATAAGTGCTTGAGGTAAATCTATCCTCACTGAGTACAGATTACTCCTTGCTGGTTCTTTCGCTCCTGTAGCTACTAACTCACGGAACTTTGTAAATCCATTTGCCATTACTTAAGTCTACTCCATATAATCCGACTAGGTACTTCCAACGTTTTCCCTAATCCAGGCGGTTGAATAACAAACTGTTCCACAGGTAGTGGAGTCATATCCTCCAACTCCTCTTGAGGTACATTATATGCACTTGTCACATTACTCATAAAGTATTTATGATGGCAACGCATAGGATATGAAATACTACCAGCAGCCCATGTATTTGCCATACTTTTCCTACTACTAGGTCTCAGATAGTGTAAATTACCTCCTGAAAACTGCATCTTATCGTAGTCTACATCAGTAATCCTAACCATAGGAAATGTATCCCAGAATGGTAGGTTAGGTGTCGCTGCTGAGTAATTAAAAAATATAATGTCACCCAGAGTAAATGCACCAGTATATGATTCCAATCCATACTGCAACTGCTCTCGATACCATGACTTACTCTGCATGGCACCTCCTGCTAAATCTTTAACGTCTGTGAAAATACTCATACTCCTAGGTGATGCTCTGTCAGTACCAAGAATGTCATTCTACGATCTGCACAATATGCCCTCGCTGCTCTCCATTTTGCCTGATTCACGGTATATGTCTTTACCTCAGTTAAAAAGGTCTTAGACTTCTGCTTTTTACGTTTCGGTGGGAGAGTCTGTTTATAAGGTTTAATTTCGATAATGCTCTTTGCGAGTCTTCCGTCTTTTGTCCTCGCTTTAACATAGAAATCGGGATAATAACGATGAGGACGGTTGTCCACAGGACTACGGTAAGGTATGATAATTTCTTCACTTCCCCACTCCAATACGTTTACATTCTTGTCACACCAGTGCATGAATTTTTTTTCCCACAAACTCCTATAAATAATCCTAGTGGGATCACCTTTATACTTATGTCTATTTTGAGGTCTGTAGATTCCTTTATAAGCCATGACGTTAGTATTCCCAACAGCCAAACCGTTAGGAGCCAATAATCGCAATAGCAGAGAAGCTATTAAAGATGAAGCAGCTTTCCCGACGAGAGTGGTTGATTACCTTAAAATAGATATTTATGGTCACGAGCACGATGAAATGCTTGATACCGTATATTTGTATCTTCCCAACAAGTTAAGTGAGAAATATACAGCAGAGTATAAGAATGTTACATTAGGTCCAGCAGGTGCAGCAGCAGTTGGTGCAGCACAGAAGATAGTGCAATCTGGTGGTGATTTTGAAGGTACATCATTTAAAGGTGAATTGAAACAATTCGCAAAAGCAGCAAAACCATCATTGGCATTTGGTGCTGGAGCAAAAGCAATTAGTGCAACAGTTGGTGTAACTGGACAAGGAATGAGTAGTTTAAGTGGAAATGACCTATCCGCACTTACTCAAGGTAAAATATTCAACCCTTATGAAGAAGCAATCTTTAGTGGCACGAGTTTCAGGAATCACTCGTTCTCATTCAAGATGCAACCAAGAAGTACTACTGATGTCCAGACCATATACCAGATAATCGACACGTTCAGGAAAGCAATGCTTCCTGGAAAGGATGGTAATAACTGGTTGACATTACCTGAGTACTTTAGAATCGCTGTGGTACGATACACCGATAATGGTAAGGATGAAACAATATCCAACCCAGGATATGGTTCAGGTGGGGGTATGTTAAGTGCATTAATGCAATTCCCAACCAAAATGGTACTAAAAGGTGTAGATGTAGATTTAGCACCTGATGGGAATTACTCATCACTACAATCTTGGACTCCAGGCAATAATTTGACCGATTTTGGTCCTGCGTCATATAACATGACTCTCAGTTTCCAAGAAACTCAATTCCTTACGAAGGAATCCTTTGATAGTGTCACATCAAGGAATAGTGGTTATTTCAACATTGGAACTAACTCATTCCCATATCCAACAGTTACCCCTCCTGGAACTCCTGCCCCAGCAAGGGAAAATCCCAATAATGACAGATCTAGGTCAAATCCTAATTATTGGGCAAATCGTAGAGCATGGAGAAGGGGTGGTAGACGCAGAAACGCCCCAGGAGCAACATCGAGGAGTGATACCTAATGTCAAACTACTTCAAATTTCTACCTGATGTCTATGTAAGGACATCCAGTTATAGACAGAATAATGTAGATCCTTATACTTTAGGTAAGAATCTCTTTAGAAGGATTAAAATCAGAGATAACCTAGAAGACTCTATTTTGGGTTTTACTCAATATACGATTCCAAACGGTTTAAGACCAGATCAGGTTGCATTGGAATTTTATGGTGATATGTCAATGGACTGGGTGGTACTACTGACCAATAATATCATCAATGTGTATGAAGATTGGCCCATGGAAGAAGGGGAGTTATATGAATATCTTGTAAGTACCTATGGAAGTGATGATGAAGCAAATGCAATACATCACTGGGAAACTCAAAGAATTAAGGATACTCAAGGAAGAGTGGTTTTAAAGGAAGGGACTCAAGTGCCCGAAACCTTCACATATCGCTTTGCTGATGGTACCGTCTATGATAAGGAAGCAACCGTTAGACCTGTTTCTAACTATGAATACCATTCTGAGATAAATGAGCAAAAACGCAATATTTACCTTTTAAAGCGAGAATACCTAGGAGCGTTTGTAGAGGAATTTGAGTCATTAGTCCAATATCTTCCAAATCAAGAAACTGAAGAATTCGAGCAAATCAAGCTTTCTAAGGATACTGTCCAAGAGCAGTTTATCAACGTTAAACCAACATATAGCACAAATATCGGTCAGACCAGTTCTATCGAATTTGCTGCTCAAGAGGATTACTCATCTAGGACGTTTGACACTAATGGTGCCACTATTAGCGAAGGTGACGTTTTAGCGGATGGAAGCACAGTGGCAGTAACCACAGCAGGTACTGGATCACCCTCCACGTCAACAACTAATCAACAGGATAATACTACAAGTAACTCATTTGGGTCTAGTGGGTATTAATACCTAGCGACCCTCTCAGACAAAAAAATACCCCCGATTTTTTCGGGGGTTTTGCTTGTTCAAAAAGTCGAATAATATATCAACATCTGTACCAACGTATCTCTGACCACGACTTGACGTAGCCATCCACATAATATTCATCACCGTTGGATAACCTGCCCCAATGACCAGGTATCCACTTCTCATAATCAACTACTCTTTCACATCTCCTGTATCTGGGTCTATGATGGTGGTGATCGTACCTCCAATCTTGCCAGTGAGGAGACCCATGGGAATGTCCATGGTGGTAGGAATCCGCAAATGGCTCCCAAAACTCTTTCCATGTTAGTGCTTCTGCCTTAGCAGGAACCGCTAGTGGGAGTAATAGGAGCAAAAATGCGAATCGTTTCATCAGTCTTCGTTGGCTAGGGATGCGAAATAAGAAAGGTCTGGAGAATCCTCTGCCCCTTCTATTTCTTCTACTTTAGCACCAAACCCACTGGTTTTGGTGGGAGTAGGGTCCGCTTTAACAACTGGACTAGCAAGAGGTACTAAATCCTCTTCTTCCTCGTTGGTTTGTACTACAGGTCTTGCTGACTTGTTAAGCACAATATTCAGACGTGCTGATAACTCCTCATAACTCTTGAAGTTCTTAAG
>CETG01097474.1_pt1 | contig 16115 bp, 15 predicted proteins | sample 361471 | NCBI WGS metagenome assembly CETG01 (sample SAMEA2622696, study PRJEB7988) | marine metagenome | isolation source: saline water (ENVO:00002010), including | reverse complement strand
GTTAAAACCGAAGCTACAAAATGGTTGATCCCTGGTACGATGTGGGATGAATTTCATAAGGAAGTTGGGAAACTAATGACTTCAGAACTACTGAATCTTGGTTTGCTAGATAAAGCCGATGTACAAAATGAAAATCCCGACTGGCCGGCCTATAAGAAATACTTTATGCACGGCACCGCTCATAATATTGGTCTAGACACGCATGATTACGGTATCCTTACTGAACCGATGAAAGCCAATCAGGTTTTTACAGTTGAACCGGGAATTTATCTACCAGACGAAGGATTTGGGATTCGATTAGAAGATGATGTGGTAATTCAGGAAAAAGGGGAACCTTTTAATCTAATGCGTAATATTCCTATTGAAGCAGATGAGATTGAGGAGATTATGAACTCTTAAAAATTACAAAAAGGCCACAGAATTTGAAAATTAATTCAATTTTGCGGCCTTTTATAATGTAATGCTTATGAAAATACCGTATAAAAATACACAAATAAAGTTTATAACAAAGGGAAAAAATGAACCATTAGTGCTTTTACATGGATTTTTAGAAAGCAAGGAAATTTGGAGAGACTATTTGGAATTACTTTCGAAAGAACGCCAGGTAATTACAATCGATCTTTTGGGACATGGAGAAACAGGAAATATTGCACCTATTCATTCTATGGAAGATATGGCTGATAGCGTAATTGAGGTTCTTAATTATTTGGAAATCGAAAAAGCGAATTTTGCCGGTCATTCTATGGGCGGTTATGTCATCATGGCTCTTTTAAAAAAATATCCTGAAAAAATAACCAAAATTAGTCTTATCAATTCTACTCCGGCTGAAGATACTCCAGAGAAAAAAGAAAACAGGGAACGTGTTGCCGGTTTAGTATCAAAAAATAAATCGGCTTTTGTGAGTATGGCCATTTCCAATCTCTTAACTTCTGAAAACAACAAAAAATTTAAGTCTGAAATCGAGATTCTTAAAAATGAAGCACAAAAAATGTCGTTAGAAGGTATTATTGCTGCCACATTAGGTATGAAAAACAGAATGGATAGCACTGAAATATTTAAAGAATTTAAAGGAGAAAAATTTATTGTTGTTGGCATGCAGGACCCGGTACTGGATGTAGCAGATACTTTACAAATCGCCAAAAAAACGAATGCTGAAATCATAGAATTTCCCGATGGACACTTGTCTTTTATCGAAAATAGGGATCAGCTAATGCATTTCCTTAAATCAAAGGCATAACAACGGGGAATTATAAGGTAATCCTTGTCTAAAGTAGATCATTACCTAACTATCATCGGAATAACAAGAGTAGAAAACTTTCTATTTTAGTACCTAATCGTTCTCTTAAAATTGAATAGGCCTTGGTTAAATGTCCTTCTACTGTTTTTAAAGAAATATTGAGATAATCAGCAATTTCAATATTAGTGAGCCCTTCCCTTTTACTTAGTATAAAAACTTCTGCGCATTTATCCGGTAATAATGAAACTCCTTCAAAAACAATTTCCATTTTTCTTTCAAGAAGCTCGAAATCACTATTCATTGCAACCTGCTCTGCGTTCTCTAAAAACACTTTATCAAAGTAAGTAATTCCTTTATTTTTATTATAATTATTGACAAACTCATTATAACTGCTTCTATACAGAAAATTTTTAATTGAATAATCTGGGTTAAGCCGACTTCTATACTCCCAGAGTTTCAGAAATACATTCTGAATGATATCTTCCGCCAAATCACGATCCCTTGTTAATGTCACCACGTACACAAATAATTGCCTATGGTATAATTGTAATAAATACGAATATGCCGAATCTTCACCGTTTTTCAGGCGTTCTATAAGATCATGATTATCCTTATACATAAATTCTATAATAGTCAAAAAAACTGACTTAAATTTAATAAATGCTAAATAAATTTTAAAATTAAACAAGGGTTTTATAAAATTCAATTGTATTTATTACAAATACCCTTTTAGATGATGACCAAAACTATTGAAAAAGCCATAATTAGATATATCACCGGCACCGCTTCTGCCGATGAGCTAACGATGCTGTCTAAATGGGTAGAAAAACCTTCAAATCAAAAACAGTTACAAACTTTTATCGAGGATTATTATGCTATCCAGTATAACATTTACGAACCAAATACAGATCGTGCGGTACACCGGTTATTATCGTCCATCAAAAAGCGTAAAACCTTAGACTACAAAAAAAAGCGCCACTATTTTATAAAGTATGCGGCGGCTATAGTCACCATACTAAGCCTGATTGGAGGATATACATTTAAAGAAAATTTATTTACAAACGAGCTATCCCAATCTGCTAAAGAAGAGATAAAAGCAGGCACAGACAAAGCCATTTTAACCCTTGGTGACGGATCTAAAATACAATTAGGAGAGCAAGAAGTATATACATCTGAAAAGTTTGGTAGTAACGGAAGTACACTTGAATATTTTGACCATGATAAACATAGCTCTAATACCACAAATTATCATTATTTAACTGTTCCCAGAGGAGGGAAATTTATGATCAAACTATCAGACGGAACTAAAGTTTGGCTTAATTCAGATAGCCGTTTAAAATATCCAGAGAAATTTAAAAAAGGAGAATCACGAAAGGTTGAACTCGTGTATGGAGAAGCTTATTTTGATGTTTCGTCATCTTCTAAAAACAATGGAGCCGATTTTAGGGTCTACAATAAAGGAAAGGAAATTCAGGTATTAGGTACCCAGTTTAATATCAAAGCATATAACGAAGAACAACAAATATTTACCACCCTGGTAGAAGGAAAAATATCATTTAAATACGAAGATCACGAGAAGATCCTGTCTCCTGGACAGCAGGCCATATATAATTTGAAAAACAAAGTTATCCTTACGAAAACGATTGATATTTACAATGAAATCTCGTGGAAAGATGGAATTTTTAGTTTCGACAACAAACCGCTTGGCGACATCATGAAAGTATTATCAAGATGGTATGATGTGAAATTTATTTTTTCTAATGAGCAAACAAAAAACGAACAATTTATAGGCATCCTAAGTAAAGATCAGGAAATAGAAAGCATTCTGCTACAGTTAAAAAATTCAGGAATAATAAAAAACTATAAAATCAAAAACAGTGAAATAGAAATAGAATAATAGAAGAAAGAGAACGAAGTCAAACATTTGGCGATGCACTCAACTTCGTCTCTCCCATACATAAATATTAGATAATTATAACTAACAAATACCTAACAAATTTATGAAAATTAAATTACTCAACTCGCATTTCCGATACCGGAAACTGCTGCTCTTACTTATGAAAACATTCCTATTATTACTCTGTACCACAGTATTCGGGTTTTCACCAAAGACATCTTTCTCTCAGGAAAATATCGTCATTTCAAAAGATCAGAAGGCCAGCATAGATGATGTTTTTCATATTATTAGAGCACAAACAGATTATACGTTCATTTACGCTAAAAGTCTTTTCGAAAATACGCCTGAAATTCAACTAAAAAAAGGAGATATTAATATTGACTCATTGCTAAATCGTATTAGTAAAAATGCTGATGTTTTTATAAGAAAAAACCCTGACCATACAATCACCATTAAAAAGAGTGACAGAAACTCCAGGAGCAGGAGTGATTCACAAACAGTCTCCCAACAATTAGAAATAAAAGGTCGTGTTATTACGGCCAATGATAAGCTTCCATTACCAGGGGCCAGTATTATAGAAAAGGGGACCATGAATGGTGTTGTAACCGATTTTAATGGTGATTTCTCCATTAGCATAACCAATAAAAATGCGATACTGGTGATTTCGTATGTAGGCTATGCAACGAAAGAGATTCCGGTTAATGATCAAACAAACTTCGAAATTGTACTGGAAGAGGATACTGATAGTTTAGACGAAGTAGTTATCGTAGGTTTTGGTAAGCAAAAAAAGATATCCCTTACCGGTGCGGTATCTACAGTAGATGTAGAAGACATGAAGCAAAACCCTACCTCAAGCATCTCTAACGCACTGGCAGGAAATGTAGCGGGTATTATGGGAATGATGCAATCTGGACAACCCGGTAGAAATATATCTGAATTCTGGATTCGAGGGATATCTACTTTTGGCGGCGGCACCAATCCTCTTGTTTTGGTAGATAATATAGAACGGGATTTAAACGAACTAAATATAGAAGATATTAAATCCATTTCTGTTTTAAAGGATGCCGCCGAAACTGCCATGTATGGTTCCAGAGGTGCCAACGGAGTAATATTGATTACCACAAAACGTGGGAGCGCCGGCAAAATAAATATTAACTTCAAAGATGAATTTATATACAATACCCGAACGATTACACCAGATTTTGAAGATGGGGTCTCTTATGCCAATCTCTTGAATGAGGCACGTATCACCCGTAACGAAGGCCCAATTTATCAACCGGAAGAATTAGAAATTTTACGATTGGGATTAGATCCTGATTTATATCCCAACGTAGACTGGAAAGATGAGCTACTAAGAGATGGAGCCATGACGTACCGCGCCAATTTAAACATGAGTGGTGGCGGGGAAACCTCCAGGTATTATGTTTCAGGCAGTTATATAAATGAAGGTGGCATGTATGAAATTGATGAATCCTTAAAAGATGATTATAATACCAATGCTAATTACAAACGTTGGAACTATCGTCTAAATGCAGACTTTGACATCAGTAAGACCACTATTGCCAAAGTAGGGGTTGCTGGTTCTCTTAGCAAAAGAAACAGCCCCGGTCTGGGTGATGTTGACTTTTGGGGTTCCCTCTTTGGCTACTCACCAATCCGCACACCAATAATTTATTCCAATGGTTATGTTCCTGCTATTGGGACTGGAAATCAAACCAATCCCTGGGTAATGGCAACCCAAACCGGATTTAACGAAAATTGGGTCAATAAAGTACAAACTAACGTAACCATAGAGCAGGACTTTGGTTTTATTACCGAAGGTCTTCGTATGAGGGGTATCGTGGGATACGACATCGAAAACTCAAATAACATTCAACGCCGTAAATGGCCTGAGCAGTGGAGAGCTGATCGTGCACGTGATGCAAATGGAGACCTGGTTTTTACGCATATATCAGATCCAAGCGAGTTATTTCAATCCAGTACCTCATCAGGAAACCGTTTAGAATTTTATGATCTTATGATCAATTATGACCGAAGTTTCGGAAATCATGATATAGGCGGCGCCATACGACTAACCCGGGATGCCTTTGTACAAACGGTTGACTTAGGTGGTGATATAAAAAATGGTATCTCCAGAAGAAATCAAGCTCTGGCAGGGCGAGTACTTTATAACTGGAAAAGTAAGTATTTCATTAATTTCAATTTTGGATATACCGGTTCAGAAAACTTTGCCCCAGGCAAACAATATGGTTTCTTTCCCGCGATTTCAGGGGCCTGGAATATCGCCGGAGAGCAGTTCTTTAAAGAGCACCTAAGCTGGCTGAAACTATTTAAAATCAGGTATTCTTATGGGAAAGCAGGAAACGATCAATTAATGAACGGAGAACGCTTTCCCTATTTATATACCATTTCAGAACTCTTTACTGATGATGGCGAAGCTACTGGCGGTTATCGCTGGTCAGATTATGGATCTGACAGGTATTTTGGCGGGATAATCTACTCTCAGGTGGCTTCATCTAATGTTACCTGGGAAGTCGCAACAAAACAAAATTTGGGTTTTGATATAGAGACCAAAGCCATCACAGCAAATCTAGATTTCTTCAACGAAAAACGTACGGGTATTTATATGGAAAGAAATTATTTACCTGCCATGGTTGGATTGGAAAGTATCCCAAGGGCGAATGTAGGTATCGTTAGATCACGCGGCTTTGACGGTCGTTTTCAATATACAAGACAAATTGGCGAAGTAACACTTAGTGCCAGAAGCAATATCACCTACAGTAAAAACGAAATTGTAGAAAGAGATGAAGAAAATAATGTTTATCCCTATCAAAATCAGGAAGGGTTTCGCGTAGGCCAGTCCAGAGGATTAATTGCCCTTGGCCTTTTTGAGGATTATGATGATATACGAAATAGTCCTACGCAAACTTTTGGCACCTATCAACCCGGAGATATTAAATATAAAGATGTTAATGGCGATGGGATTATTGATGATGGCGATCGTGTGGCTATAGGCGCCACCAGACGGCCTAACTTAATCTATGGTTTAGGAGCATCTGTTAATTGGCGGGGATTTGGCCTGGGGGTTCATTTTCAGGGTGCCGGAAAATCAACCTTTTCTACCTACGGAAAAACCGTATATGCATTTAGCGAAGGAGAATGGGGACAGGTCATGAAAGGGGTTATGGGGAATAACCGATGGATAGATGCCGATATTTCTGGAGATCCCGCTACAGAAGATCCAAATGCCTCTTATCCCCGTTTAAGCTATGGTGAAAATCCAAATAACTTTAGGGAATCCACCTTTTGGCTAAGGGATGGAAGATACCTACGCCTTAAAACTCTAGATGTTGGCTATAACCTACCTAACAGTATAACCAGCAGGGTACGTGTTCAAAATATCCGATTATATGTAGTAGGAACCAATTTAGTGACCTGGTCAAAATTTAAATTATGGGATCCGGAATTAGCGACCCCCAGAGGCGAGGATTACCCTCCTGCTAAATCACTCACCTTCGGAATTAGTCTTAACCTATAAACTAAAAAAGAAATGAATAAAAATATATTCTATAAAACACTCTTAATTCTATTTATCTCAGGGTTCATCCTCTCTTGCAGTGATGACTATTTAGATTCCAGTAGATATTTTAAAGATCGGTTAACCGAAGAAAAAGTATTTCAGAGCAAAGTCTATTCCGAAGAATGGCTAGCTAACATATATGAAGAATTAAAAGGCATAAATGCCGATGTTGCCAGTAAGGCAGTTACCCCCCATAACTTTGCCGATGATATGTATTATGGTGATAGGGACAGTGAGTACGACCCTTCCAAAAACGAACTGTCTTATAACATGTTCAAAATGGGCCGATATAATGAAAATGATAAGCAGGGGACCTGGACTCAATCCTATCGTGGAATTCGAAATGCCTCCACTTTTATTCATAATATTTATATGAATACAGAAATGTCTGAGCAGGAAATCAAGGATTATAGAGGGCAGGCCAGGTTTGCCAGAGCTTACCTGTACTGGCTTCTTTTACGTAAATACGGTCCGATTCCACTTTTGCCTGATGAAGGCCTGGATTATACGGATAGTTATGATGATTTGGCCATTCCAAGGAGCCCCTACGAAGATTGTGCAGAATTTATAAGTAATGAATTATTACTTGCCGCTCAGGAAATGGAAGCGCTGGGAATGGTGCGTGGGCAGGATGGCTCAGCCAGGCCAACTGTTGGAGCTGCCTTAGCTGCTCGTGCCAAAGTACTTATTTATGCCGCCAGCCCTCTGGCTAATGGGAATACCTCCAGCTATGCGACACAATTAGTGGACGATCAGGGAAGGCAGCTACTTTCTTCAGATTATCAAGAAGAAAAATGGGCTAAAGCGGCAGCGGCGGCCAAAGACGTTATGGATCTTGGTGTATACCAATTATACACCGTACCTGTTCAGGAAACGGGTGATAACGCGACAATAGTTCCGCCTGCCGATAATAATTTTTCAGAAAAATCATGGCCTGAGGGATGGGCAGATATAGATCCCGAAAAATCGTACGCCCAGGTATTTGACGGAACACTACCGGCCTCAGGCAATCCAGAATTAATTTTTACTCGCGGAAATAACCAGGGAGGTGAAAATATTAGGCAGATGGTTGCCCATCAATTACCAAGATCTGCTACAGGATGGAATACCCACGGATTAACTCAAAAACTCGTGGATGCCTATTATATGGATGATGGAGCCGATGTGCCCGGTAAAGATTTAGAAATTGGCCGCGGAAATGGCTCTCAACGGGTAGATGGTTTCGTCACACAGGAAGATTATGAAGCCGGACTTTTTCGACCTTTGCTGCCGGGTGTTTCTTTGCAATATGCAAACAGAGAACCTCGCTTCTATGCTTCTGTAGCTTTTAACGGTAGTTTCTGGCCATTATTAAATGAGTCCCAGGAGCGCAATCGCAATCAACAGGTATTTTATTATCGTGATAACCCTAATGGAAACGGATTTAATTCTTCTAATGCTTATTGGTTACGAACAGGAATAGGAATGAAAAAGTATGTTCACCCTAATGATACTTATGAAGGAGGGAACGAAGATAAAATTGTTTTTAAGCCAGAACCTGCGATTCGCTATGCCGATATATTACTTATGTACGCTGAGGCACTTAACGAATTGGATGGATCATATAGTATTGAGGCGTGGAACGGAGGAAATCATAATATTTCTCGAAGCATCTCAGAGATGCAAAAAGGTATTCACCCCATTCGTATACGTGCCGGCGTACCGGACTACTCTACTAGCGTTTATAACGACAAGGACGCACTTAGAAAAAAGTTAAAGCGAGAACGTTTCATCGAACTTTTAGCAGAGGGCCAACGCTACTACGACTTACGCCGATGGATGGATGCAGCCGAAGAAGAATCATTACCAATTTACGGGTGTAATATACTTATGAATAGAGAAGAAAGGGAACTTTTCCATCAACCCGTGGCGGTATGGGCACTAGAGACCACATTTTCTGATAAGATGTGGTTTTGGCCAATCGGTCTTACTGAACTTAAACGCAATAAGCGTCTTACACAAAACCCGGGATGGAATTATAACGACTAACAAGGATGATCATGAATACAAAACTATTGATACCAATTATACTGCTTATCATTTTCTCCTCATGCAATGATGAATGGACAGACGAGCAATTTGAAAACTATATATCTTTTAAAGCACCTATAACCAATAGTGAAGGAGTTACCGATATCTATATTCGCTATAAGGCTGAGGAAAAAACCACCTATCAACTACCTTTAATTGTTAGCGGATCGAAAACAAATACACAGAACAAGACAGTGCATGTAGCTTTGGATCCCGACACACTAGAGACACTCAATTACGAAAGGTTTCAAACACGCGAAGACTTCTATTATCGGGAATTAAAAAGTAAATATTATTCTTTTCCTTCGGAAGTAGAGATCAAAGCGGGCGAAAACACTTCCTTAATGAATATCGATTTTGCCTTAAAGGATATCGATATGGCTGAAAAATGGGTCTTGCCTTTAACGATCGAAGACGACCCATCCTACACGCCAAATCCAAGAAAAAATTATAGGAAAGCACTTCTACGTATCAATCCCTTTAATGACTACTCAGGGACCTATAGCGGTACCGCTTTAAAAACTGTGATGGAAGGCTACGAAAATGAAACACCTATTGTAAAATCAGAGATAAAATCTTACGTAGTAGATGAAAACACGATCTTTTTCTATGCAGGGAATATCGATGAAGATCGCCAGGACCGACGTAGTTATAAGATCTTTGCCACTTTTGATGGTAATGGAGGGGTAACATTTGATGTTGATAATCCCGATATGAATTTTCAGGTAAATAAAACAGCAAGTTATACCATCACAGAACAAATGGATGAAATCCGACCGTATTTGCTACATCGATATTTAACAATTAATAATATCGACTACACATTTTCTGATTATACAATGGTCCCTAATGTAGATATCAATTACAAAGTCTCAGGCTCTCTAATTTTAGAACGCCAGCTAAACACACAGATTCCAGATGAAGATCAGCAAATAGAATGGTAGGTCAATATCTTTTTAAAAAATTGAAATTGAAGAACAAGCTACTGGAAATTATGGAGCATCTAATCTCTATTATTGAGTATGAATTTTGAATTTAAAATTAAGAAACTATGTCTTTAAATATATTAAAAACGAGGTTATATCCATTCTATTTGATATTAGCCTCTTTAACCATTGTTTTTTATAGTTGTCAGGGCGACGATAATGATGATATAACATCTCAGGAATTTGATCCATCGAGACCAGTTGAAGTTTTGGGATTTACTCCTGAATCTGGTGGCGCAGGACAGCGTCTCGTTATTTATGGAAAAAACTTTGGAACAGACCCCAGCATTGTTACTGTTCTAATAGGTGGTAAAGAAGCCAAAGTAATCAATGTTAATGGCGAATCACTTTACTGCTTAGTACCCAAACAAGCATTTGATGGTGACATTGAAGTTCGTGTAGGCGAAGAGGAAAGACAGGTTAAAGCCTATGCTACAAATAATTTTGATTATCAACGTAAGATGGTCGTATCTACCCTTATTGGTTACAAAAATGATCGGGGTGATGAACCATGGAAAGACGGTAAATTCAAGTCTGATAACCAGAATGATATGGCCAGTGGATTTTGGGAGCCTTCTTTTATGAAATTTGACCCTATGAATCCCAAACATCTATGGGTGGTATTTGACTTTAATAATGGTCTCTATAAAATAGATTTTGCCGATAGTACCGTTGTTAAAGTACGCTCTGATTTTGATCGCCCCAGGAGTATTGATTTTACCAACGATGGGAAGTATATGATTATCGCAGAAGACCGTGGAGGCGAAAATGACCGCGCTACGTATCGGTTATCCAGAGATAAAGATTGGCAGGATAGAGAAATTTTAACCAGATATAAAAACTGTAATGGTGCTTCAGTGCATCCGGTAAACGGGGAATTATATTTTAATAGTTATGAAAAAGGACAATTTTTCCGGTTCGATTTAAATAAATATTTTGAAGATGGCCTGGGCGATAAAGACTATGAACAATTGTTCGTAGTACAGGATCCCGGCTGGGAATATAAGATTTTTATACATCCTACCGGAAACTATGCATATATCGTAGTTATTAATAAGCACTACATCCTGCGTATAGATTATAATTGGGAAAAAGAACGGTTTAATCAACCCTATCTGGTCTGTGGAAAACTTAGTAATGATGGTGGTTATCAAGATGGAGTGGGATCCAGTGTTCGCCTTAATAAGCCTTATCAAGGGGTTTTTGTAAAAAATGAGGATTATGTGGAAGCCGGTAAAACAGATGAATACGATTTCTATTTTACAGAGCAAGGCAATCATGACATTCGAAAATTAACTCCTGAAGGTAGTGTGACCACATTTGCAGGAAGAGGGAGTTCCAGTATAAACCCTGATCCCTGGGGTTATGTAAATGGTGATCTTAGAGAGGAAGCTCGTTTTGACCAGCCTACCGGCATTGCTTATAACGAAGAAGAAAAGGCGTTTTATATAGGTGATAAATCGAACCATCGTTTTCGTAAAATAGCACTGGAAGAAGCTCAGGAATAATCCTAAAAAACAAAACTAATTTCACGATAATTTTAGTTAGCAGAAGTCCTGAGCCTATAAAACCAAATTAAGCTCAGGACTTTTATCTGAATATTGATTTAAATCATTAACCGAACATTCAAATATTTTTTCTTCGACTAGAAATCGAAATATTAATAACAGCAAAAAATGTATGTAGATATGATTGCGAGAGCTAAAAATAAAAATAAGTTATCAATACTAAAGCCTATAAAAAGGATAGTCAAGACTAATTTAACAGTACAATCATGAAGGATTTAGGGCAAAATAGCGCTAAATCGTTCAACAATATAGATTCCGCGCTTATAAAACTTATGGCTTTTTTATATCCAAACTTACTATTTGTTCAAAATAACCCATGAATATTACAGTATTTGCAATTAAAAACTTAAAAAATAATTTTTAACAAAAAATTAGCTATTCTTTGGGATTTTAGCAAGTCTTTTTTAATTTTAAGGTGTCAAAAACTTAAAAATCAATCTTTTATGAAAGACACACCCAATAAATTTTCTTTCGCTAAGGTTTACTGTAGTATTTTTGGCCACAAGTTAAAGGTAACCAAAAACGTTACCGATCATGTACACGAATACAAATGTGCCAACTGCGGACAGGAAATGACAGACACTGCTAATGGATTTTTAGCTCCTTTAACAAAGAAATTCAAAGAAACGAACAACTACATCGCTAAAATTCACAGAAGACGAAAAAATCGTCGTCTACGCCACTACGCCAAAGCGTCTTAAGTTTTTAATCTTCGCTTTTCATAGAGTTCCATCCACGGGCAACTAATGGTATGGCCTGGTTAGCACGAGTGATAAGATGCATACCTGCGCTCTCTTCAGTCATATGGCCAATAACAGTGAGGTTTGGATTTCCTTTTATTTTATCAAAATCTGACTGTGCAATGGTAAAAAGTAATTCATAATCCTCACCCCCGCTTAAAGCAATCATTGTACTGTCCAGTTCAAATTCTTCACATACCGATATGACGGCAGGATCCAATGGTACTTTTTCTTCATATAAATTCACTCCAGTTTTCGAGTTTTTACAAAGATGTATCACTTCAGAAGAAAGTCCATCGCTAATATCAATCATCGAAGTTGGCTTTACTCCCAGTCCTTTTAGCAAAGGAGGGATATCTTTACGGGCCTCAGGTTTTAACTGGCGTTCGATTAAATAAGTATATTGATCTAAATCTGGTTGTGCATTTGGGTTGGCTTTAAAAACCTGTTTTTCACGTTCTAAAACTTGCAATCCCATATATGCCGCACCAAGATCGCCCGTAACAACTAGTAAATCATTGGCTTGCGCTCCGCTTCGATATACAACATCCTCTTTTTCGGCTTCACCAAAAACCGAAATACTTATAAATAAGCCAGAGGTTGAAGAAGTAGTATCCCCACCAACAACGTCGATATTGTATAAATCAGCAGCTAATTGAATACCGGCGTATAGTTCTTCTAAAGCTTCTACCGGGAAACGGTTAGATGGAGCAATCGAAACGGTGATGTGAGTAGCTTTACCATTCATCGCATAAATATCTGATGCATTAACCATTACCGCTTTATATCCCAAATGCTTTAGTGGCATATATGCAAGATCAAAGTGAACACCTTCTACCAGCATATCTGTACTTACCAGAGTTTGCTTGTCTTTAAAATCTAAAACTGCAGCATCGTCACCAATAGCTTTAATGGTAGAAGCATGTTTAGGAGAAAAATTTTTGGTTAAATGATCGATTAACCCAAATTCTCCTAATTCAGATAAACTTGTTTTGGTAGGCTCACTATTATCAAACATCACAAATAAATTTTATGCAAAATAAATGAATATTATGGCAACAACATACAGTTAACAAATTTTATCATATAAACTGAAAGGTTTTATATATAATCCCACTAATACTAGAGGAAATGCAAAAAATTACAAGTCTGCCGGAAGATTTTGAAACAAAACAACTTAGCCTTTTTTATCCGGTTAAACGGAGGCATCTAACAATAATTGAATACGTCTATTTCTACATTTTTAAAACAAATATTACCGCTATGGTAAAACGCTTGTTTTAATGTATATTTGTACGCGATTTAAAAAGATCTTTTGAAGCTATGATAAAAGTTAGTGAAGACGCAAGAAAAAAGATTTCTGCTCTAATGGAAGAAGAAGGTTTTAACAGCCTTCAGGATTTTGTGCGCGTTGGTGTGAAGAGCGGCGGCTGTTCTGGTTTATCTTATGAACTAAAATTTGATAAATCCAAAGCCGATGATGACAAACTATTTGAAGACAACGATATTAAAATCGTGGTAGATAAACGCAGCGTTCTATATCTGGCAGGAACTATTTTAGAATATTCTGGTGGATTAAATGGCAAGGGTTTTATTTTCAATAATCCAAACGCTCAAAGAACCTGTGGATGCGGTGAAAGTTTTTCGCTTTAAAATTAAAAATTCAATATTAAAGGTTTAATATTCAAAATTGGCAACAATTAAACAATTTGAAGATTTAGAAATTTGGCAAAAGGCCAGAGAAATCTGTAGGATTGTTTACGAAACGAAAAAGAATACAAACCTTAAAAATGATTTTAAACTATATAATCAATTAAATGGATCCTCAGGTTCCATAATGGATAATATAGCAGAAGGATTCGAAAGAAATGGAAATAGAGAATTTATTCAATTTCTTTCTATTGCAAAAGCATCTTGTGGAGAAACCAGATCACAATTATATAGAGCATTTGACCGTGGATATTTAAATGATGATGATTTTGAAGACTTTAAGACCAAAGTTATTTCATTGAGCAGGCAAATAAATGGTTTTATAGATTATTTGCAAAAGAGTGATTTTAAAGGAACAAAATTTAAATAACGTTGAATTTTGAACCTTGAATTATAAAATACTGAAATGGCATACACTGAAGACGACTTAAAAAAAGAACTCGAAACCAAAGAATATGAGTACGGATTTTATACAGATATAGAATCTGATACCTTTCCTGTTGGTTTAAACGAGGATATTGTTAGAGCAATCTCTAAAAAGAAAGAAGAACCGGAATGGATGACAGAATGGAGACTGGAAGCTTTTAGAGCATGGGAACAAATGGAAGAGCCTGAATGGGCAAACGTGCACTATAAAAAACCAGATTTCCAAAATATTTCTTACTACTCGGCTCCTAACAAAAAACCTAAATACGATAGTTTAGATGAAGTTGATCCCGAGTTGCTGGATACTTTTAAAAAGCTAGGCATCTCTATAGACGAGCAGAAAAAACTAGCTGGAGTTGCCGTAGATGTGGTCATGGATTCAGTTTCTGTAACCACTACTTTTAAAAAGACACTGGCTGAAAAAGGTATTATTTTCTGTTCGATTTCAGAAGCTATTAAAGAACATCCTGAATTAGTTAAAAAATATATAGGCTCTGTTGTTCCTAAGAAGGATAACTTCTACGCAGCATTAAATTCGGCTGTTTTTAGTGATGGGTCTTTCTGTTATATTCCAAAAGGCGTTCGTTGCCCGATGGAACTTTCTACATATTTCAGAATTAATCAGGCAGGAACCGGGCAATTTGAAAGAACTTTAGTCATTGCAGATGAAGGCAGCTATGTGAGCTACCTTGAAGGTTGTACCGCTCCAATGCGTGACGAAAATCAGTTGCACGCTGCCGTAGTAGAACTAGTAGCTTTAGATGATGCTGAAATAAAATACAGCACCGTACAAAACTGGTTCCCAGGCGGAAAAGATGGTAAAGGAGGAGTTTTTAACTTTGTTACCAAAAGAGGTCTTTGCGAGAAAAATGCAAAAATCTCCTGGACACAGGTCGAAACAGGATCTGCAGTTACCTGGAAGTACCCTTCATGTATCCTAAAAGGAGATAATTCAGTTGGAGAATTTTATTCAATCGCGGTAACAAATAATTATCAGCAAGCTGATACAGGAACAAAAATGGTTCATCTTGGTAAAAACACCAGGAGCACCATTATCTCTAAAGGAATCTCTGCAGGGAAATCGCAAAATTCGTATCGTGGTTTGGTACAAATAAATCCGCGTGCAGACAATGCAAGAAACTTTTCACAATGTGATTCCCTTTTAATGGGCAACGCTTGCGGTGCACACACTTTCCCATATATCGAGGCAAAAAACAAAACCGCAAAGGTAGAGCACGAAGCCACGACCAGTAAAATTGGTGAAGACCAGATTTTTTACTGTAATCAGCGAGGAATTGACACTGAAAAAGCAATTGCTCTAATCGTTAATGGCTTTAGTAAAGAAGTATTAAATAAACTGCCGATGGAGTTCGCTGTAGAAGCACAAAAACTATTAGAGATTTCATTAGAAGGTTCTGTAGGATAAGCGATCTAAGTTGTAGAAAATGAAGAAAGTTCTGTTTATATTTTTAGTGCTTTTCACAATTGCATCCTGTAAAGATGATACTGCAAAGGCGGTGCAGGAAAATAATACTGCAGAGGAAGAGACTGAACAGGATACCGTACCCACAGTAAGTGGTAAATTCATTTTCACTGAAAAAGACGCCATTTTAAGAGGCGATGACTTTATATACAATGTCGAAATAGACAGCTTAAGCCGAAATTTAGGAAAACAAGTTGAAGCTTATAAAACTGATGATTTCGAAATGGTTCCGGTAAAGGTTAAAGGAAAAATAAAACAAAGTCCAAGACAAACCGGTATCAAAAAAAATATAGAATTACGAGAAATTGTAGCTATCCTTACCGATAGCATAAGAAATAAAAGACAGGAATAACAAACATAGTTTAGGCTTGGCCTAAATGTATACCAAATAATTATGCTTAAGATAAAGAATTTACAC
>CETG01048796.1_pt1 | contig 16116 bp, 20 predicted proteins | sample 361471 | NCBI WGS metagenome assembly CETG01 (sample SAMEA2622696, study PRJEB7988) | marine metagenome | isolation source: saline water (ENVO:00002010), including | reverse complement strand
TTAAGGCTCATATTTCACGGAAGCATATTGCAAAACAATTAGCCTAAATACGATAAATAAAAGTGTTTATCCAATCTGCTTTTCAACCTCTGCTACGTCTTTATCACTCAAGATTCTAAAAACTTTTGACGAAGGATCTTCTGCAGCAACACCTTGGACTGCTTTTCTACCATTTTTCATTGTCACTATTTGTGGATTTGCAATATCCACTACTTTTTTTAATTTAACGCTGTAAGCTGTTAACTTCATATTATACTCCATTTTGATACTATATATCATTAAAAATCACCCTTAAATCATTACATTTTAAATTTGTAGTGTCAAGGTAATTATTAGTTAATTTTATGATACTATATATCTTTAATGTTTTAATCTGAAAGAAGGTTATAAATTCTAACTTATCGAAAATGAAATAAATCTAGTATTTTAGGTATAATATTAGTATCTAAACAACAAAGATAAAATGTTTTTACTCAATATAATTCTACTTCCAATAAAATTACTGATTGTTCTTCCAATTAAGATTCTAATTAAAGCGATTATTCCTGGTAAATAAATATGATTAATAAAGAGGACTTAAAATATCCTTTAATTATACTTTTTTGCATATTTATATTAGTGATTTTTCATGTTTGGTTTTCTTCATTTGTAGATGAAGATGATTGGCGTAGACCAACTCCGATACCAGATAGACTTGAAAATCCTTACTATTGGCCCCCAAATGTTAATTACTTAGGAACACCAATTCCAGAAAATCAAGAAATGGATCCATTCAGAAAACAAGTTATTGAAGATTATAAAAAATTCATGGAAATGAGAAGAGATGTGTATAGAGAATGGAAAAAATCAAAATTTAAGCCCTCTAATATCACAGTAGATAAGTAGAAATCAGAATATACAGTTATGCTTAACTAAAAGAAAATATCAGGATGATAAGAAAAGGATTATACATATTTTGTGTGGTTTTTATAGTTTGGTTTTTTATTTATAATGTTCTACATTATGAACTATATGATTTTGCCAAAAATGAAAAAGGTGAAATCAAAGGTTGGTCTTTTGAAACGGAAGAATATAGATCAAGAAAATAATAAAACGCATATTATAACTGAAACTGAAACATGTGAAATATGTTCTTCAGAAACATTAAAATTACACTGTAAAATAATATGTAATAATTGTGGGTTTATTCGAGATTGCTCAGATCCATAGAGTATATAACGCTATGCGATTTCTCCGATGGGAAATACTCCATCTGTCCATGTAGGTTCGCTGGCAAGAAATTCCATCATCTTCTCAAATGCTTTATTTTGCTCTGCACTTTCAGCATTTTTTATATGATGCTCCTTAGATTCAAAGATAGCAACACCTATTAAATCTTTAGAAGAATCATCTGGTGACATTAAAAACCACGCCACCATACCTTCTGGATTATCAGAGTTTGACTTCATTTCTCTGATAAGACTTTCTTTTTGTCCAGCTTTAACATTCAAGTTAAATATAGTTCCGTACATTACATCTCCTTATTCTTGATTTACGATAATATACTTATAATACATTTTGAAGAAAGAAATATTAAATTTATGAAAAAAATAATAATAACAAAAAAAAATAAACTTGAGGAAGAAATAAATTCAGGAGCAATGATAAGGTTGGCTGGTGTTTCAGAAGGATTAAGTAATGCTAAAAATATACATATGGCTATCGCAAGTATTCCAAAAGACAGATGCTCCACTACTCATTACCACACTAATTGTGAATCAGCTATTTATGTCTTATCAGGAGAAGGATTATTTCTTCATGGTGAAAACTTAGAAATTGAAGAGAGTATCAGTGAAGGTGATTTTATTTTCGTTCCAGATGGGGCAATGCACCAACCTGTCAACACAGGGGATCTGGAATTAAAATTAATTGTAGCAAGAAATACTCCCATAGAAATTGTTGAAGAAGTTCCAGATTTAGGCAGAAAAGACTGTTAGAATCGAAGTTTTTTTTTATACTATAATAAAAAAACTCTCGAGACTTTATAAAAATGAAAAAAATATTACCAACAATACTAGAATCAGGAAAAGATTCAGATGTAGCAATCTCTATACCAAATAAGGAAAAAATCAGTTATAAAAAACTGAAATACTTGGTAGACGAATTATCAAAAAAACTAACCTCATTTGGAACCCAAAATGAGAGACCAATAATAATAGTACTTAAAAATAATGCTGAATTCATGATTAGTTTTTTAGCTGTTACAAAAACTAATTCAATCGCAGCTCCACTTAACCCAGATTTTACAGAAGAGGAATTTAATTTTTATCTTGATGATATAAACCCTTCAATGATAATAACTACAGAAAATCACCCTGTAATCTCTCAAGCAAATGCAAAAGAAATACCAGTATCTACTGTTTTATTTGGAAACGGTAAAATCGATATTAAATTTCATTCTGATGATTACATAAAAAAAGATTTTTCAGAACCAAACGAAAATAACTCTTGTTTATTTCTTCATACTTCAGGTACGACAAGTAGACCAAAAGGAGTCCCTTTAAAACATAAAAACTTGCTTAAATCTTTGGATAACATCATAAATACATACAATCTTTCTCAAGATGATATAGCTTTGGTTGTGATGCCACTATTTCATGTACATGGATTAATTGGTGTGGCATTGTCGACTCTAGCCAGCGGGGGACAAATAGTAATTCCTGAAAAATTCTCGGCTAGTAATTTTTGGGGATTACAAGAAGAGTATAAGGCTACTTGGTATTCTGCAGTTCCAACCATACATCAAATTTTATTAATTAGAGCAGATGAGGATAATGCTCCACAAAAATCGTTTAGATTTATACGATCTTGTTCTGCAGCTCTAGCACCATCAGTCTTAGAAGATTTAGAAAAACGTTTTGGAGCGCCAGTACTAGAAGCATATGGAATGACAGAGGCGTCTCATCAAATGAGTTCAAATCCAATGCCTCCTGAGAAAAGAAAGGCTGGTAGCGTAGGTAAACCTACTGGGGTAAAAATTAACATTATGTCTATGGAAAGTAACGGAGAAATGTTAGAAACTAATAAAATTGGTGAGGTAGTAATTAAAGGCGAGAACGTAACGAGCGGTTATCATAATAATGAGGATGCAAATAAAGATTCATACGTCAGCGGATGGTTTAGGACAGGCGATCAAGGATTTATAGATGAAGATGGATACTTAAATCTAACTGGAAGAATTAAAGAATTGATAAATAGGGGTGGTGAAAAGATATCCCCGCTTGAAGTTGATGCTGTTTTGTTAAATCATCCAAGTGTTAATGAAGCTGTATGCTTTGCATTTCCTGATGAAAAATATGGTGAAGTTGTGCATGCAGCATTGGTAACTAATTCTGAAGTAACTCAAGATGAGATACAAAAATTTTGCTCAAATTCAATTGCAAGTTTCAAAATTCCTGAAAAAATTCATTTTGCAGAGGAACTACCTAGGACGGCTACTGGAAAAATACAAAGAAGAAACGTGGCAAAATTTTTTGCAGAATAAATCAAAATTAATTTGGAGCAATTATGAATATAAGTATGAAAAATAAAAAGGTTATCATAACTGGCGGATCAACAGGAATAGGAAGGGAAGTAGTTAAGGTTTTTGCAAAAAATCAAGCAAAGGTAGCTATCTTTGACGTGAATAATGAGGAAGGGATTAACCTTACAAATGAATTAACTAAAGAAGGATTTGATATAAGATATTGGAACGTGGATGTAAGAGATTCAAACCAAGTTTCAGGTGGTGTTCTTGCAGCTACTCAATGGCTTGAAGGTATAGATATATTAATCAACCTAGCAGGTGTTCTACAGGGAGCGTCATTAGAACTAGACGAGTTTCCTGATGAAGTTTGGGATTCAGTAATAAGTATCAATCTTACTGGAAGTTACTTAATGACAAAACATATAGCTTCTATAATGCAAAAACAAAAAAGGGGTACGATTATCCTTACAAGCTCAGGAGCTGGGGTTTTAGGAAGTTCATCTTCATTCGCTTATGGATCTTCAAAAGGTGGAGTACATGGATTGACCCTTGTGTTAGCAGATAAGCTCGCAAAATATGGAGTTAGAGTTCATGATATTTTGCCTGGTTCGGTTGATACTCCATTAAAAAATTCACAGATTGAAACAACCAGAGATATAACAGGTGATGAAGAATTATACTTAGATACAAAAAAAATTCTGGCCGATCCCACTGGCGTTGCCAATATAATTTATTTTATGTGCTCTGACGAAGCTTCCTTACTAAGAGGGTCAATAAGAACCGCATGAGTATAAATTTATCTCAGTATAAGGGTGTTGTTTTTGATCTAGATGATACATTAATTGATAGGAAATCAGCTTATAATCAATTTATTGAAATTATGCATGATAATTTTGAAATATTTAAACATTTTTCAAAAATTAAAGCCCAAGAATATTTTTGGAACTTGAGTCCCAACAATTCATTTAATATTCAAAAAGCACTTGAAAAAATAAAAAGTGATTTCAATGAATTTAATATGAATTATGAAGAATTCTATGAATTTTATTACGATAATATGTCTAGATTGGTAAAACCGTTTAATGGTGTAGCAAAATTTTTAGATGAATTAAAAACAAAAAATATAAAATTGGGCATTGTTACAAATGGAGGTATGCACCAATATAAAAAACTAAAAAATACTGGTTTAGAAAACAAACATGACTTTGTAATTGCCTCAGAAATATTTGGATATGAAAAGCCTCATAAAAAAATATTTATAGAAACGTTGAGACAATTAAATTTATCTCCGAAAGAAGTTGAAAATGTCGTCTTTATAGGCGACAATCCTTATACAGATATAATTGGAGCTCAATCTGTAGGATTCAAAACTATATGGATAAGTATGGGTAGAGAATACCCTAAAGATTTAAGACCTCCAGATTATATGATAAGCAATTTTAAAGAATTAAGAGTTTAGAAAGATGTATTTATGAAACCTCAGGATATAAAAGATAAATTAAAACAAGGTGGAAAAGTTTTTGGAACGATGATCAATTTTATCGAAGGAGTAAGATGGGTCTCTGCATTTTCTTCAAAAGCATTAGATTATGTAATAATTGATGCAGAGCATGGATCATACTCAAGAGGAGAAATAGCAAGAATGGTTACTGCTGGCCAGTCTGTTGGTCTAACTGTAATTGTTAGAGTAGCAGACCCAGACCCTACTCTCGTAGCTATTGCTTTAGACGCTAAAGCGGATGGAGTTCTTGTACCTTACTGTGAAGACCCTGAAACTATACAAAGATGTGCATGGAAAACATACCTTCATCCACTCAAAGGTAAAGCATTTGAGGATGTATTAACCTCAGAAAAATTTCCAAGTAAAAAAACCAAAGACTATCTTCATAAAAAGAATGGTCATAAAATTTTCATAGTTGGTATTGAAAGCATTACTGCAGTAAACAATTTAGATAACTTAATAGAAAAAGGTCCTATTGATGGTGTATTTGTTGGCCCAAATGATTTATCAACATCTATGGGTATACCTGACGAGTTAGAAAATTCAGAATACATTGATGCACTCACAAAAATCATCAATATATCAGAATCTCATAACATTCCAGTGATGGTTCATGGATTTACACCTGAAAGAACATTAAAAACTATGGAACTAGGTGCAAGATTTGTTTTACATAGTTCGGATGGAGGAATGATAACTCAGTCCATTGATAGAGAATTTAGTACAATCCGAGACGAGAACTTAGGTGTAACTGAAAACGAAGCAATATAGATAAATAACTAATTAAGTTGAAACCTAGCAAAAGCTTCAGCGTACTTAGTATTACATATATTTCCTATATCCTCTCTTCTTCTGGCCATAAATTCTTTAGCTCTTTCAGGATCAGAGATTTGACTTGTATGTGCTAGAAGAGCATTTATAGCTGTGTTTAAATCAGATTGTTCAATAGGATTAAAAAACCAATTTTGGTTACTACCTGAACTCATATTGAACATATTTATCCAGACTTCCTTGACTTTGTGGGGTTCATAACCTTCTTCTAAAAGTTCTGGAAATGTAAGATGATCTCTTGCACTTGGAAATACAGCAGATAAAGCAGCTTCTCCAGCAGCAAAATGATCTGGATGTCCTAGGTATGAACCATTTACTAGATCTCTATTTGGATTAGTTGTAATTAATACTGAAGGTTTATATTTTCGGATTTCTCTAGAAATATCTCTTCGAACATCTAAGGTAGGTTCAAGATATCCATCGGGATAACCAAGAAATTCAATTGCTTTTAATCCAAGTATTTTTCCTGCATCTCTTTGTTCTTTTTCTCTAATTTTGGCTAATTCTTGACTAGAAATAGACCTGTCTTCGGTTCCTTTTGAACCATCGGTACAAAGAACATATACTACGTCCCATCCTAATCTAGTCCATTTAGCTACAGAGGCTGAGCAACCCCATTCTGCATCATCAGGATGAGCAGTTACAACCATAGCAGTTTTTTCAAGATTTTCACTCAAATATAACCTCCAAAAAATTAGTTACCATATAATAATAATTACATAAAAATAATAAAAACAGAGCTTATGATGTCATATTTAACTTTTGGAGAGGGACAAGACCTGATTTTAGGTCATGGAATGGCTCAAAATAAAAATTTATGGTTAGAAAATGGTTGGGTAAAAGAACTTTCAAAAATTAGGAGAGTTCATATTTTTGACTTTCCTGGTCATGGAGACAATCTAGATTCTGATGAATCTAATTTGTCTGTTCAAGAGATGGCAAATTATATATTAGAAATCGGTAATGATATAAATTGTGAAAGTTTTGATTATATAGGTTTTTCTATGGGTGCAAGAGCTGGTTTTGAGCTAGCGTCCTACAATAATAATCTTAAAAAAATAATCTCATTAGGGATGCACCCTGGAGCTCCATATCTAGAAGCAAAAAGATTTAATAAGCGTGCCGCTGCAATGAAAAATCTAGGAGAAAAAACTGGAGAAAAAAAATATATTATATATAGTAAAATTTTTGAAAAAGCTCTTGATTGGGAAGGAGCCATACATAAAATTAATTGGGAAAATGAAAAACATAAAATAATCATTGGTGAAAAGGATGACAATTACAAGCTCACCAAATCTATAATGAAAGAAAAAAATAATAAAGTTTTACACACCTTAAAGGGAGTTAATCATAAAAATACATTCAATGAACCTAAGCATTCAATGAGTGCTATAATTAATTTTTTACAGGACAGCAGATGAACAATAAACCAAAAGTTTCAATAATAATGGGAAGTAAAAGTGATTTAGATACTATGAGACTTGCTTCTGAGGTATTAAGAGAATTAGAAGTAAATCATGAAATTAAGATTATTTCTGCTCATAGAACCCCTGATCTAATGTACGAATTCGCTAAAAATGCACAAAATCGGGGAATTGAAATTATAATTGCAGGTGCAGGTGGAGCAGCTCATCTACCAGGAATGGTTGCTGCTATAACTGAACTTCCAGTAATAGGTGTTCCTATAAAATCTTCAAATCTAAATGGAATTGACTCTTTACTATCAATAGTACAAATGCCAAAAGGTGTTCCTGTAGCGACTGTTGCTATTGGAGACCATGGCGCTGAAAATGCAGCTCTCATTTCTGCCAAAATCTTAGCACTCAATGATAAAAAAGTATCAAATAATCTAAAAAAACGAATTTCTAATACGAGTAATTCAGTCAAGAAGGATAGCGATATAGGCGAATGGCCATAGTTATAAAATAATGAAAAAAAATACTATAGGTATTCTTGGAGGAGGACAATTATGTCAGATGCTCGCAGAATACCTAACTAAAAATAATAAAATTGTGTATTTTATAGATCCTTCAGATAGCCCACCTGCAAGCCATACACTCGCAAAACATATAAAAAAAGCTTATGATGACACAGTAGCGTTAGATGAACTAATTAATAAATGCAACGTAATAACTTACGAATTTGAAAATATTCCTTTAGAAACCCTTGAATACCTAGAAAAAAAAATAGAAATACTTCCCAGTAAATTTGTACTTTCTATATCTCAAAACAGATTAAATGAAAAAAGAAATTTTATTAAATGTGGAATCAGAACTCCAAAATTCGTACCTTACAATAACAAAATAGACCTAGAAGAACAATTAATTTCAGCAAAAATAAATTTACCTGTAATTATAAAAACAAACAGATTAGGTTATGATGGAAAAGGTCAGTTTCGCGTAAATAATAAAAATGAAATCAATCATCTAATGAACCAACTAGATGAAAATATTGACTATATAGTTGAGGAGAAAATCAGCTTTAAAAAGGAAATTTCTATTGTTATTGGAAGAAATAAAGAAAAGGAGATTTTTTTCTTTGATCCAATTGAAAATATCCATAAAAACGGAATTCTAGATACTTCAATTTTTCCTGCAAGAATAGATGAATCAACTAAGAATAAAGCAATAGATTTATCAAAAAGATTCGTCAAAGAAATAGATCTAATAGGAATCATCGCGATAGAAATGTTTATAGATGAGGATAATGAAATTCTCTTCAATGAAATAGCTCCTAGGCCTCATAATTCAGGACATCTTACAAGAGAGTCTCACCTACTCTCTCAGTTTGGTCTGTTAGGAAAAATTATTTGTGATGAAAAACTAGAAAATCCTGAGCCAATAAATACAGCATTAATGAAGAATATTTTAGGAGAATTTTTTATCAAAAAAGATCATGAAAAAATAATTTCAAAATTGAAGAGTTCTTCAAATTATTTTATTAAATTGTACAACAAGGATGAAGCAAAGATTGGTAGAAAAATGGGACATATAACCGTAATAACAAATGATATAGAAAATACAATTATTAAAATTAATCAATTAATAGATTAGAATTATGAAAATTCAATATTTATAAATGAGGAACTTATGGAAAAAGAACTAAAAGGTAAGGTTGCTATAGTTACAGGAGCTGGAAGATTAAGAGGTATAGGAAGAGCAGCTGCGGTTGCTTTAGCAAGACTTGGAGCTGATGTAGTAGTTACAGGAACAGGAAGAAAACCAGAAAATTATCCTGAAGATGAGAAGGCAGTAGGATGGAGAGATGTAGAAAGTGTTGCAGACCTAATAAGAGAAGAAGGCTCAAGAGCATTGCCTCTTGTAGCTAATGTAACTGATGAGAATGATGTAAAAAATATGATAGAAAAAACCATCAAGGAATTCGGGAGAATAGATATTTTAATTAATAATGCTGCTTATGCTAGAGCTGAAGATAGAGTTCCAATACTTGATTTAGATGAAAGTGTTTTTCAAAGAGTTGTAGATATTAAGCTAACTGGAACTTTTTTATGCACAAAAGGCGTAGTTGAACATATGATCAAGCAGGGTGATGGAGGAAAAATAGTTAATATCTCTTCTACTGCAGGAAAAAAAGGACAAGAAAACTTCTTAGCTTATAATGCAGGTAATTTTGGAGTAGTAGGAATGACTCAATCCTTAGCTAGAGAGCTTGGTAAATATAATATAAACGTAAATGCAGTTTGTCCTGGAGCTGTTGATACTTCTAGAATGGATGTAGTAAGAGATAATTGGGATCAAATGGCAGCTGCGACTCCTATAGGACGTAATGGTACAGATAAGGAGGTTGGAGATTTTTGTGCTTATTTATGTACTGAGGCTGCTTCTTGGATTCATGGGCAATCCATTAATCAAAATGGTGGTTCAGTAATGGAGCATTAAAAAAAATATAAAACTGAGGAAAATCATGGAAAAAGAGCTAAAAGGTAAGGTTGCTATAGTTACAGGAGCTGGAAGACTGAGAGGTATTGGTAGGGCTACTGCTGTGGCATTGGGTTCTCTAGGAGCTAATGTTGTTGTAACAGGAACAGGAAGGGATCCAGAGACATACCCTGAAGATGAAAAAGCCGTTGAATGGAAAGATATCGAGTCTACAGCAGAGCAAATTCGAGAAAAAGGCTCTAAAGCAAAGACTTTAGTTATGGATATTTCTAAAGAAGACGATGTTGATAATTTAATCAAGCAAACATTAGATGAATTTGGAAGAATAGATATTCTCGTAAATAATGCTGCACCGCCTTATGGAGAAGATAGGGTCCCTGTAATCGAAGTAGACAATGAAGTGTTTAAGAAAGTTTTCATGGTTAAGATCTATGGTTCTTATTTATGTTCCAAAGCAGTTGCAAAAATTATGATTGATCAAGGAGATGGAGGAAGGATTATCAATCTGTCTTCGTCTGCAGGAAAAGAAGGTAATGCTAGAATGGCTGCTTATAATGCTGCAAATTTTGGTTTAGAAGGTTTTTCTCAATCTTTAGCTAAAGAACTAGCTAAAGAACAAATTACAGTTAACTGTGTATGCCCTGGACAGACAGAAACTGCAAGATTAGATCCTCTAGGAAGAGGAGCCATGTGGAAGAGTAAGATTGAAAATATACCTATGGGACGAGTAGGTACAGACGAAGAGGTTGCAGACTTAATTTCATTTCTTGCATCAGATAAGGCAAAGTTTATTACAGGGCAAGCAATTAATATCAATGGGGGATCAATAACTGCTAGATAGCTCAAAAAATACATTTCAAAACTGGTTTGTTATGATCAAGTTACTGCAAGCTTATTTGACAGGCTCTCAAAATATTTTAAAATAGAAAATGTGTAATTATTTATACTATGATTTATGAAGTTGGTAATTAATAAAAATTAGTAATAAATAATAATAAAATAAATAAATAGGAAGGAATGATTAAGTGGCACTTAAATTACAACCATTAGGAGACAGAATTATCATCGAACCAAATGAGGAAGATGACTCAAAGAGTTCTGGAGGTATTATTATTCCTGATACTGCAAAAGAAAAACCTCAAAAAGGTAAAGTTGTTGCTGCTGGAGCAGGGAGAGTTAATGACGACGGAAAAACTATTCCTCTATCAGTAAAAAATGGTGATGAAGTTATTTATTCTAAATATGCAGGAACGGAATATTCAGAAGGTGGAAAAGAATATCTAATAGTTAGAGAAAGTGATATTTTAGCTATTGTTGGATAGACAACTTATAAAATTCTAAAAAAAAAAATTAGTAAACGGAGAGAGAAAATGCCGGCAAAAGATTTAAAATTTGGAGCAGATGCAAGATCTAGACTAAAAAGTGGTATAGATATTCTTGCAGATACAGTAAAAGTAACACTTGGACCAAGGGGTAGAAACATAATTGTAGATAAAAAGTTTGGTCCTCCTCAAGTTAATTCAGATGGTGTAACTATAGCTAAAGAAATTGACTTAGAAGATTCATTTGAGAATATGGGAGCTCAGCTTCTAAAAGAAGCATCAAAAAATACAAATGATGATGCTGGTGATGGAACAACTACGAGTACAGTTTTAGCTCAAGCTATAATTGCAGAGGGATTTAAAGTTGTTGCTGCTGGAGCTGACCCTATGGCTATCAAGAGAGGAATAGATAAAGCTATTCAAAGTGTCAGAGATTCAATTGCTGACCAATCTACGCCTGTTTCAGGAAAAGAACAAATAGCAAACGTAGCAAAACTTTCTTCTCATGACGATGAAATGGGTAATCTTATAGCAGATGTAATGGATAAAGTAGGAAAAGATGGTGTAATCACAGTAGATGAATCAAAAACTCTTGACTATGAAACAGATTTTGTAGAAGGTATGCAAATTGATAGAGGATTTCTATCTCCCTATTTTGTAACTTCTCCAGATACTCAAGAAGCTGTTTTAGAAAATCCATATATCTTAATTACTGATGGAAAAATTTCTGCAGTATCAGACCTTGTCCCTGTTCTAGAAAAAGTATTACAAGCTAAAAAACCTATGTTAGTAATTGCTGAAGATGTAGAAGGAGAGGCTCTGGCAACACTAGTTGTAAACAAGCTTAGAGGAACTATAAACGTAGCTGCTATAAAGGCTCCAGGATTTGGAGACAGAAGAAAAGCTATGTTACAAGACATTGCAATACTAACAGGAGGAAATGTTGTTTCCGAAGAAGTTGGTAGAAAACTAGATTCTGCTACATTAGAAGACTTAGGAAAATGTGCAAGAGTTGTAGTAAAAAAAGATGACACAACTTTTGTTGATGGAGAAGGTGCCAAAGCTGAAATTGAAGGAAGAATGAAAGAAATAGGTAGCCAAATTGAAGAAACAACATCAGACTATGATAGAGAAAAGCTTCAAGAAAGATTAGCTAAACTATCGGGGGGTGTAGCCATACTAAGAGTTGGGGCTGCCACTGAGATAGAAATGAAAGAAAAGAAACAAAGAGTAGAAGATGCTCTTTCAGCAACAAGAGCTGCTGTTGAATCTGGTATTGTACCTGGAGGAGGAACAGTTCTTATCAAGGCTTCAAATGCCCTTGATAAGTTAAAGCTAAAAGATCCTGATGAAAATACTGGAGTTGAAATAATTAAAAAAGCTTTGTTAGAACCCATACGAGTTATTGCTGAAAATTCAGGTTTTGAAGGTGCTGTTATACTTGAAAAAATTTCTACAAGTAAGCAGGAAAACTACGGATTCGATGCTCAATCTGATAAGTATGGAAACATGATAACAATGGGTATTGTTGATCCTGCAAAAGTTACAAGAGCTGCTGTTGAAAACGCTGCTTCTGTTGCTGGGATGATTCTTACTACAGAAGCTTTAATAACAGATGTTCCTGAGCCGGAAGCTCCTATGCCTGGAGGAATGCCAGGAGGGGGAATGGGTGGTATGGATATGGGAATGTAAACTACTAAACTCAGTAAATAGAAAAAAAGAGTCACTATTAGGTGACTCTTTTTTTTAACTATTCATACTATCGTATAACTTAGTCAAAGACTCAATCCAAGCTTTCTGAACATCTGGTTCCCAAGAAGGATCAAAGTCTGGATACTTATCAAGGATAATTTTGACTAAATTTAGATTTTTTTCAGTTGGATTTTTTTTTGTTGGAATATTTGAATTATTTGATTTTATAGATGTTTTAGATTTTTCATTAGATGAAGAGTTATGCCTTCTTGCTAAAATATGAGAGGATAGCTGTATTTCAGAAAATTTGGCCGCTTGAATAAAAAAAGACTCACATTTTATTAAAACACCTTCTTTAGTTCCAAACTTTCTAAAAGCTTCTCTCAATTGAGACCTAGTAGCATTTTCAAGATCTAAATCAAAAATATGCTGATAAAAACTAAATAATAACTTTCTCATAATTTTTTTCTGTAAAGAAGAATCTCTTGAAACCAAATTCTTAAAATCTTCAGTCGGTATACCTTTTGAATCTATTAGTTCAAAAAATTTAATAGCAGTCATTAATTGTGTACCATTGGAACCAGAGAATCTATTAAGCCATACACTTCTATCAATTCTACTGGGCATACCTTCAGATAAAAATTCCAAAAAAGTTTGGAATGTTTTGAATGCAACATATGGGGGAATATTATTTTTTACAATTTTCATGTATTTCAGTTCAAGCTAACAATGTACTAATCATTATATTAAAAAAATTCTAAACAAAAAGGGTTTTAAGAATGGTTATTTCCCAGCTAGGACAATTTTTGAAATTAGAATTTAGAATCTAGAAAATTAAGTTATAAAGAAAAAACTTGGGGCAAATAATGAAAATAGAAATAAACTTAATTAAAATCCAACCTGGTCATCCTGCTTTCCAGCATGAACCCGTAAAAAATTTATTAAATAAAAGAAACTCATCTCAACAAAAACCTATTGTACTCAAAGATAAGAATGGATATTTGTTATACAGCGGAGAGAAAGTCCTAAGGAACGCAAAAAAAAATAACAAATCTAAAATAGACTGCAACGTTAAAGAAAAAATTGAGGATTTACCTTCAATTAATTTATCTGAAATTTATTTTTCAGGATTAAAGCCTCCAACTGAAGTTGCTAAAGAATTTATAAGTTTTAGGAAAAAAAATAATATTTCTCAACAAGAATTGAGTAGAAGAACGGGTATAACTCCGGGAACAATACATCACTATGAGTCTTTAATAAAAAAATTAAACCCACAGTTACTAAAAGCTTTAGATAACGGGAATCTTACTTTTAAAGAAGCAAGATGTATAGCGGATATTGATGATTTTGAACTGCAGTATGAAATTTCTAAACCCTTTATATCAGGTGAAATTTCAAGTGTTTATGTAGAAAAAATCATAGGAAATATAAAGAAAAATCCTAAAACACCTATCGAAAAGATATTTAAGTCTGTAGTCAATGGAAACGAAATTAAGCCAGTGGTTAAAAAACAAAATGAAATTATAAATAATGAGTTAAAAGAATTGTCAATAGAAGAAAAGATTCTTCATTTTGCGATCGAACTAGATTCTGTAAAAGGGGAAGAAATACCAGAATATAGAAGACTAAGAGTAATATCGACTTTAAAAATACTAGACTCAAAGATAAAATCAACATTAAATCATATGAACGGTAGTTTTGCTGAAAAAACAAAAGTTTATATAAATAGTAAATAAAGAGGGAATTATGCTAGAAAGATTTCATGTATCAGATGAAGATGCAGTAAGAGTCAACCATAAAAAAATGCACTCTGTTACAAAACAAATTTTTATGAAGATGGGTTTGTCAAACGAAAATGCTGAAATTTCGGCTGATGTATTGATATATGCAGATCTTAATGGAGTTGATACACATGGAGTATCAAATATGCTTAGATCATATGTAAGGATGTATCAGCTAGAAAAAATAAACCCAAGACCAGATATCAAAATTATAAAAGAATCAATTTCTACAGCTGCTTTGGACGGAGATAAAGGCCTTGGATTACATACAGCTCCATATGCAATGAGGTTGGCAATAAATAAAGCAAAGGAAAGTGGGGTAGGAATTGTTACTCTTAATAATGCTGGACATCTAGGAGCCGCAGGCTTTCATGCTAAGTTAGCAGTTGATGAGGATATGATTGGTGTGTGTATGAGTGGAGGCGGTGGTTTTGCTATGCTTCCTACTTTTGGAGCTGAACCTCGATTTGGAACACAACCTATTGCATGGGCAGCACCAGCTGAGAATGAAGCTTATTTTATGTTTGATGCCGCAATGACTCAAATAGCTGGAAACAAAATCAAGTTACTAGAGAGATTAGAAACTCCTGTAGCTTCAAATTGGCTTGCAAACGAAGATGGCTCTCCTATAAACGATGAGAAACTGCTCACTAAAGATGATTTTCATGAGGATGGTAGATTAAAAAATCTTCATATGCTTCCTTTAGGAGGAGAAAGGGAAAATGGTTCACATAAGGGTTATGGCTTTGCAGCAATTGTTGACATAATGTGTTCAATGCTAGGAGGTGCACAAGCAGGATTCTTGGGAGGGAGCGGACATTACTTTGCTGCATATAATATAGATTCTTTTAGTGATAAAACTACTTTCAAGAAAAATATGGATGATTTCTTAAGAGGTTTGAAGGAAACTCCACCTGCTCCTGGTCATGATCGAGTTTTGTATCCTGGATTGGCAGAGTTTGAATCTAGAAACGATAGAAGTAAGAACGGAATTCCTTACCATCCTGAGGTAATTGAATGGTTTGAATCAATATCATCCGAACTAGAAATCAAGTTAGATTGGTAATACTAGAAGTGAATAGCTTCGTTGTTAGTACTAGCTGCAGCTTCTTTTATAACTTCTGATAAAGTTGGGTGTGCATGAGTAAGTCTGTGCAATTCTTCATTTGTACCTTCAAGATATTTGAGCATCCCTATTTCCCCAATCATTTCAGTTGCTTCTGCACCTATTATATGAGCGCCTAATATCTCACCTGTATCTGAATCAGAGATGATTTTAGCAAATCCATTATAGTTATTAATAGCTATAGATTTACCTGCAACTTGAAAAGGAACTTTTCCGACTGAATATTTAATATTTTGCTCTTTTGCCTGATCTTCTGTAATTCCTATGCTAGCAATTTGTGGTGAACAATAAGTGCATCTAGGCATATTTGAATAATCACTTATTCCCTGAACTTCTAATCCCTTAATTGTTTCTGCAGCTACAATTCCTTGATCAAAAGCAACATGAGCTAGAGGAAGCTTTCCAGTAACATCTCCTATTGCATAAATTCCATTCACGTTAGTTCTCATAAAATCATCG
>CETG01430849.1_pt1 | contig 16127 bp, 13 predicted proteins | sample 361471 | NCBI WGS metagenome assembly CETG01 (sample SAMEA2622696, study PRJEB7988) | marine metagenome | isolation source: saline water (ENVO:00002010), including | reverse complement strand
CCCTCCAATTCTGGAAACTCTCCTACCATTTGACTAACTAAGTCGTGTTTACAAAGCAATGCTGCTCTAGTTAGACTTTCTTCATTGATAATTGGTCCATCAATTTCTTTTATCAGAAATTTTACAATCCATTCTATTCTTTTAACACGATCAAATAAAGAACCAAGACCAGCAGAGAATGCTACTTCTTTTAATTGGTCTAACCGTTTAACACTTGAAATAGATAAATCTGATTCCACAAAGAATTTAGCGTCAGCCAACCTTGCCTTCAAAACTCGTTCATTACCTTTTTTAATTCTATTATTAGCTTCTATAGGACCATTACTAATACATAAGAATTGAGGATAAAGGGTTGCTTCAGAATCTAATAGTAGGGAATCTATCTCGTCCTTTTGGGATTTATAAAGTGGAACGTATCTCTGATGAACCTTCATAACAGTAGTAAGTACTTCTGGAGGCAAACTTAAATAAGAACAGTCAAATTCGCCAATAATCAAAGAAGGGTTCTCCACTAAATCGGTAAGCTCTTCTATTAACTTTGAAGGAATATCTGGAATTGCTTTATATTTTTTTGAACCTTCGTTAATTAAATTTTTAATAAAGGATTTCCTAGATTTTCTATCTATTATGATACCTGTGTTCATATGAATTTCCGAATAATCATTTGCCGAGCCAAGAGAAAGGTAATCATCTTTAATTCTCAGTCCTCTAGTAACATTGCTCGTCTTTATACTTGGATCACAACCCTTAAGATTAAATGGCACAATTTTCTCACCTAGCATAGAAACCATCCATCGAATTGGCCTCGAAAACCTTCTATCACCTTCTCCCCATCGCATAAAACGTTTACCTTCAAGAGCATCTATCCAATTTGGAATCAATTCGCTCAATAAATTTAAAGTAGGCTTACCTTTTTCAATATTTTTTGCAAAAACAAACGAACCTTTAGGCGTGTCACGTATTTCTAGATCTTTAGGTTCTAATCCATTCCTTTTAGCGAAGCCATTAGCTGCTTGAGTAGGAACTCCATCAATAAAAGCCTGATTAAGTGGTGGCCCTTTGCATTCACTTACTAAATCAGATGAAAATTCTGCTAATTCTTCAATAATTAAAACGATCCGTCTTGGTGTTGAAGTGGAGTGAATTATTCCATGTTGTAACTGCAGTCTTTCTAAATCAACAGCAACTTTCTGCGACAATTGATTTATGACCTGCTGAGAAAAATCAGCAGGCATTTCCTCAGTACCGATTTCAAGCAGAAAATTCGTCACAAATAAAAAGGATTAGCAAAATCTCACTTAATTACTAACTAAGGTAATTAATAGGTGTGATTTTAGCTACGGTAGGTTAGGAAAAATTAGACACCGTGACAGAAGGAGAGAAAGAAATTAGAAGAAGCTCTCCATGCATTGCTAATGGTGCTGAAAGAGCGAAGTTCGAACAATTCAAAGCTGATAGTAATTACTTGCAAGAACCTCTTGCAAGTGAACTTAAAAATGATTCTGATCATTTCACTAATGATTCAGTCCAATTACTGAAATTTCACGGGAGTTATCAACAGGACAATCGAGAAGTTAAAGGAAAAGATTGGCAAATGATGCTTAGATTAAGAAGTCCAGGAGGGAAAATACATCCATCCTTATATTTAGCTTTAGATGATCTAGCAGATCGACTAGGCAATGGAACACTGAGAGCTACAACAAGACAAGCATTTCAAATGCATGGAATACGCAAAAACAATCTCGAAGAAGTTATAAAAACAATAGTCCAATCAATGGGATCTACCCTAGCGGCTTGTGGTGATATTAATCGCAATGTAATGGCTCCAGCAGCACCATACGAAACAGGTGCTTATCCAGCTACAAGGAAACTAGCTAATGACATAGCAGATGTCCTAAGTCCAGTTACAGCCGAAAAAACTTATCTTGAGGTCTGGGCAGATGGTGATCTGAGATATAAAATCAAGCCATCAACAAAAGTAAGAAAAGCAAGAATACGCCAACAACAAGGTGGTGTTTTTAGTGGAGATAAAAAAGAACCTTTATATGGAGCTACATATATGCCAAGAAAATTCAAGTGCGCTGTAACTGTACCAGGAGACAACTCAGTTGACCTTTTAACTCACGATATTGGACTTGTTGCTTTTGTTAATTCAAGTGGAGAATTAAAAGGATGTAATGTCTACGTTGGTGGAGGAATGGGAAGAACTCATAATCTAGAAGAAACATTTGCACGCACAGCCGATCCACTTGGATATGTCAGTAATGAACACATTTTTGATCTAGTACAATCAATCCTGGCTTTACAAAGAGACTATGGAGACAGAAAAACAAGAAGACTTGCTCGAATGAAATATGTCCTAAATGATATGGGAGTAGAATGGTTTAAAAAAGAACTAAAAGGTAAATACTTCACCCACGAGATCCAACCTCTTCGTAAAGAACCAAAGGCAACACTAGAAGACTATCTAGGGTGGCATAGGCAATCAAAAGGATTATGGTTTGTTGGGATCCCTCTGCTATCAGGAAGACTATCTGGTGATATAAAAAGAGGTATAAAAGAAATTATAAAAAAATATAAATTAGAAATCAGATTAACGCCAAACCAAGATCTTTTATTATGCAATATAGGTGATTTTCAAAAGAATTGTCTAAGAAATGATCTTAAGGAAATTGGTTTTATAAATCCAGAAAAAACAAAACCTCTTGCCAGGCATGCTCTTGCCTGCCCTGCACTTCCATTATGTGGACTTGCCCTAACAGAAGCAGAAAGAACTTTGCCCGATATTCTAAATAGGATTCATACTCAATTAAAAAAACTAAATATTCAAAAATCAATCTTGATTAGATTAACTGGATGTCCTAATGGATGCGCCCGTCCCTATATGGCGGAATTAGCACTCGTTGGCAGTGGAAAAAATCAATATCAATTATGGCTTGGTGGTAGTAATAATCTTCAAAGAATTGCAAAACCATATATTCAACGAATGTCAATAGATGATCTTGAAAAGACTCTAAAACCTTTGTTTATCAATTGGAAGAAAGAAGGGCTTAATAGAAGTTTTGGTGATCACATAAATCAATTAGACGATAATTCAATATTAGCTTTGCTCGCCTCGACTACTGCACCATAAATTGCATTAATTGAATTCTGCTTCCAAGCCCAGAGCTGGTCACCAAAACTAAAATGCCACCATTCATTGGGATGTTGACTAAACCCTACTTTCTCCATAACTGTTCTTAAAAGTTCACGACGGGAATGGTATTCATTAAAATAAGGATTTCGAAGTTTACTAAATTCAGCGTAATAATCTGGGGCTGAAACAGGTCCAATATGATCAATTTCTCCTCCCATATCTATTGGCAATCCATTTTCTCCTATAAGTGTTAAATCAACTGCTGCACCCGTACTATGAGGTGGTGGTGTCCTAGGATCTGAACAAGGTGAGGCCCAAAAATTATTAACATCTTCAATAATTCGATCTAAATCAGTTCTATCAGTAACATCAGATTGGATAATACCCTTAAGTTTACATTGTTCTTCAATAACATAATCAACCATAAATTTCTGAACATCTCTAGGTCTCCATGCATCAAAAACTGCAAGACTTAATCGTGGGTTTAGCTGATGTAAGCAATCTTCAGCAAGAAGTAATCGACGTACTACGTCAACTCTTAATCGCCAAGGATCTACATTTTTGCCATAAGGTGCTCCTAAAGATAAATAGGGATGAGGGGTGAGACGGGAAATTACAAGTGGTATCGGAACAAGTGGTTCATTGCACTCCTCGATAGTTAATTTATTCCAAATCCTCATTAATGTTAAATATATAGAGTTGGTTAATTAAGTTGCGGGGTTGAATGGAAAACATCTACAGGGTTATCTATCAAAGTTTTTAATTGAGTGTAGGTTTTTAATTCAGGATCTCCCTTCAAAAGGTTAACGGCATGTTTACGGGCCAATTCAAGCACATCTGCATCATCAATCAAGCTTGCTAAAGCAAAATCAGGAAGACCCGATTGTTTTGTACCAAGGAATTGACCTGGTCCACGTAATTTTAAATCGATTTCCGATATTTCAAAACCATCATTAGATGCAACAAGAAACTCTAGTCTTTGTTTTGAATTCTGATGACTACCATCATGTATAAGAATACAATGAGAATTCAAAGAACCTCTACCAACACGACCTCTCAATTGATGAAGCTGAGATAAGCCAAAGCGTTCTGCATTCTCAATAACCATTACTGTTGCATTAGGTATATCAACTCCAACTTCAACAACTGTTGTTGACACCAAAATATTATATTTTTTACCGACAAATTCCTGAATCACTTTTTGTTTTGCTATACCAGTCATTCTTCCATGCAATAAACCGACTTTATAGTCAGGAAAAATACTTTTAGACAGTTCTTCGTGAGATTGAATAGCAGACCTTAAATCTAACTTTTCTGATTCATCGATCAATGGCAAAACAATATATGCTTGATGACCTCGAGAAACTTCATCTCTTATTAATTGATAAACTTGATGAACCTCTGAGCGTGAGAATAATCTTGTGAATACAGGTGTTCGTCCGGGTGGTAATTCATCAAGTTGGCTCACATCCAGATCTCCATGTAAAGATAGCGCTAGAGTTCTGGGTATAGGGGTTGCAGTCATTGTCAAAAGATTTGGTTGTACGCCTTTATCAATAAGAAGATTCCTTTGTCTTACTCCGAACCTGTGCTGCTCATCAACAACTACCAATCCTAAGTTTGAGAAAGAAACAGGGTCTTCTATCAACGCATGCGTTCCAACCAAAATATCAAGACTTCCATTTCTTAAATTCATCAAAATTTCACGTCGACGTGATAGCGGAGTAGATCCAGTTAATAATTCAACAGTTACATGTAACTGGGGTAAATATTTACATAAATTTCTGTAGTGCTGTTCTGCTAAAACCTCTGTGGGAGCCATAAGAGCAGCTTGATAGTTTGCATCTACAGCATTAAGCAAAGTAACAACAGCAACTACTGTTTTTCCACTTCCAACATCTCCTTGTAATAGACGACACATTGGTTCATCCCTATGGAGATCAGATTCAATTTCTGTGAGAACTCTTTTCTGAGCATTTGTGAGTTTAAAATTTAAAGCCTCAGTATATTTTCCTGATAATGAAATTCGATTAGATGGTATATCGAAAACAGGAGAAGCTATTTTTTTGTTCTGATTCCGCTTATATAATAATCTCAATTGAAACAAGAAAAATTCTTCAAAGACAAGTCGACGCCTTGATAATTGTAATTTGTCATTGTTAGGTGGTACATGAATACACTTTAAAGCTGTCGCCTTATCGGGCAAGGCAAGAGCTTGAAGAATCTTTGTAGGAAGTGGATCAGGCCATAATTTCGCTAATGGTAAAATTATATCTATGAAGCCACGAAATCGTTCAGTGGTAACACCTTCCGTAAGAGAATAAATTGGTATCAATCTTCCTATTGTTTTGGATTTCAATTCTGAATAGGCGCTCTCTAAAACCTCAATAACTGGATCATTAATAGTTTTTCCATACGAGCCGCTCTTAACTAGACCACTAACTGCAACAGTGGATCCAATTGGATAAAGACGTTCCTGAGACTTTAAATATGATTTATTACTAAATCTACGCCCAGCAAAAAACCTTGTTGCCTTAATACGACCTGTACAATCTTGAAGTTGTAAATAAAGTATAGATAAATTAGGATTGCGAGGACTTACAAAAGAATTACATTGCCGAATTGTTCCGACGACGGTTGCCGTTTCACCTGTCTGCAGGTCGTTAATTCTACGAAGACATGAATAATCAATGTAATCTCTTGGGTAATGAAGAAAAATGTCTTTGACATGTAAAAGACCAATAGAAGCAAGTCTTGCTTCTATTTTTATTCCTATACCTGGAATCTCATTCAGTGGGCTCAGTAATGAAAGAGATTGCTTAATTTCTGATGGAGAATAACTATTAACATTTAAGCGAGGTGGTCTAATAGGTGGATTGTAGTCGTACTCTGCAGATAAACTTTGTATAAATTGCCTTAGATCTATAACAAGTCTACGTCTTTTAGTTTCAAGAAGCGATTCATAATTAATAAAATAATTAGAAAATTCCTCGAGCTTACTTAATTGATGAATTTCTAAAAATTTGGGGGCTAGGCCTAATTGGCTTTTTATATAGGTATCAAATAATTGACGTTTACCCTGATAATTCTGAAACCCATTCTCTGCCTCTAAAGTTAAAGCTTGCTGTAAAGGCCTTTTCCAAGACTGAAAAATATTGACTTGATTGTCAGTCAATCCTTCACATTTTTTGTTTTTGGGATCGTTTGAGGGGTCTGTAACCATTGCTGACTAACATCATTTGCCAATAGGCGGTTTTGCCAATGACGATGTTGCTTAATCATCTTGATTAATATATTACGTATTTTCCTTAAAGAAGATTTATAGCGTCTTAATCTAGGAAAATCAAATTCCAATTCTGAAGATCGTAATAAAATACATGCAACATCTAAACCTTCTTCAGGGAGAGAACTATTTATAGGAATATTTAGTTTCAACAAATTAGATGCGGTATCTTGTGAGCTGAGTTGTCCTTCAATAACCGCGTCTAAAATTGCAACAGGCATTAAGCTATTTAATAAACCAGAAGTCAAAAGCTCTACATTTATAGAATTAGAAAGATCACGCAAAGATCTTTGTAAGGCTATATCTAGAGAGTGCATCCATTGATAAAGTTGGAGCGGATCCTCAGGGAGCGAATTTTCTTCTTTCCATTCTCTACTCTCAATAGAATTTGAGTCTAAATCAGGATCCTGATCTTCTATATTTTTACGAATGAAAGGAATAGCAGCTTTTGTAAAAATCTTCTTAATAGCATCTAAACTATAAGTAGTTTTATTTTCAAATGTACCCGTACTATTTATATCTTCTTTAGCACTATCTATTTGATCAATCCCAATAGAGGAAGGAATAATCGATTCTTCACTGAGATCATCTAAAAAGATATCATTGCTTGAGTTGATTTCATTTTTTGAAAATGAAATTTCTAGCCTTGCAGGATTTATAAGAGGGGGTTCTGAAGAAAGAAATATAGAATTCTTGTTAGAAATTTCTGTCAAATCATTATTCTTATTTTGTTTTTCTTGATTTAATATGATTTGTTTTTTCTCTTTATTTTTGTTAATTTTTTCTTTTTCCAATGTATCTGCTAAATAAATTAACTTCTCTATTGTTAATTTAGAAATGGCTTTTGAAACAAGATCATCAATGTGATGAAAAGAGGATTGCTTTATTTCTAAGGAGGATGTAATAGTAGGATGATAATTTTCTTCTGTTAATAAACTAAAAACTGCTTTTCTTACTACTTCTGGCAATAACAAAATGAGATCTTCAAGATATAAAGTATTTAATTTGTAGATTTCAGTAGATAAATTCTTGCATTGCAATCTTAAAAGCTCAAGTTGCTCTTCTGGTTTATATTTTGAAAAGACTTGATTTGGTAAATTCAAGCTGTCTTATCAGTCATAGAAGCAACTTCAGATGCGAAGTCATCCTCCTTCGTTTCAATTCCTTCTCCAAGTGTATATCTAGTAAATCTACGAACTTGCAAATTTTCACCTATTTGACCAGCTATTTCCTTTACAAGTTGATCAACTGTTTTTGAACTATCTCGTATAAAGGGCTGTTCTAATAAAGCTAGTTCCTTTAATCGTTTGGCTATTCTTCCTTCAACAATTTTAGCTTTGATTTGATCTGGCTTACCAGACAAGTCATCTCTTCCCATTTCAATAGATTTCTCCTTATCTGAAACATCATTAGGTATTTGATCTACTGTTACATATTCAACATTTGGGCAAGCTGCTATTTGCATTGCTATATCTCTTAAAAGATTCTGAAATTTTTCTCCTCGAGCTACAAAATCTGTTTCACAATTCAATTCTAACAAGACACCAACTCTTGATCCCGTGTGAATGTAGCTACCGATTGCTCCTTCAGCTGCTACGCGTCCGGATTTCTTTTCTGCACTTGCTATACCCTTTTGCCGAAGCCACTCAACAGCTTTATCTAAATCACCTGAAGATTCACCCAAGGCTTTTTTACAGTCCATCATTCCTGCGCCAGTTTTATCTCGCAGATCTTTTACTAGCTTCGCTGTTATTGCCGCCATTGTTTTTTAGGAAAATGAGATTAGTTAAGGAGATGATATTAATACCAAGTTAACTATAAATAATTACTTGGTATTGAAATATGTTCTATTAAATTCTATTTTCTGCTTCCATCGCCACCTCTATTGTCATATGAACCATGGCGACCTTCATTAATAGCATCTGCTAATCGCCCTAATATAAGTTGTACAGATCGAACAGCATCATCATTGCAAGGTATTGGGACTTCACAAAGATCTGGATCACAATTGGTATCAAGCATTGAAATTAGAGGTATATCTAATTTCCTAGCTTCTAATACTGCATTAGTTTCTCTACGTTGATCAACTAAAACCACAACATCTGGGAGCCTCTTCATAGTTTTTAAGCCTCCTAAATATTTTTGAAGTCTTTCTAATTCTCGACGTAGAACAGCTCCTTCTTTCTTGGGCCTCATCGCTATAGCTCCACTTGATTCCATCCTTTCAAGATCTTTTAAGCGATCAATTCGAGCTTTCATTGTTGTCCAATTTGTCAGCATTCCTCCAAGCCATCGCTGATTAACATAAGAAGCTCCACATCTGGTGGCTTCTTGTGCGATAACTTCAGAGGCTTGTTTTTTTGTCCCTACAAATAGAAAACGCTTACCTCCTTTTGCAGCAGATCTTGTCCACTTATAAGCGCTATTCATACAAACAGCAGTTTTTACGAGGTCAATAATATGAACTCCATTTCTTGCGCAGTAAATGTACCGCGACATTTTTGGATTCCATCTTCTTGTTTGGTGTCCAAAGTGAGCACCTGCCTCCATCATCTCTGAAAGAGTTACAACAGCCATAATTTTTTAGGTTTCAAGTTGGCCTCCACCTGACGAAATAATTGATAAAAATCAATTATCACCCGAAACAGTCAAGTGTGTATTTTTGGTTTCATATCTAATTTAACAAAAAAAGTGGTCATCTAAGTCCAATCAAGGCAGCTTCTCTAAAAATTTCTCTAACTCCTATCAGATTTAAAGGTAATCTAAGTAATTCCATGGCTAAATTTGCTTGCCCTCGGCGAATCAAAAAGGCCATCAGAGGTCGAAGTGTCTTCACATTAAGAATTCCACCTAAAGTCAGTATTTCCCAAAGTAGTCTATGAAGAAATGTATATTGAATAATAAATCGAACTCTGAGAGTAGGGTGCTTTCGATAAAAAATTAAGCCCATTTTTGCTCTTTCTTTCTCTATTCTTATCAACTTAGGAATTTGTTCAAGACTTAAGGCTGGGTGCCAATGATAACCAATTGCTTTTGGACATTTTATTAATTCGACACCCATTTGACGAAGACGTTCACCAAGTTCGAGATCCTCCCATCCATATAAATGAAATGAGGTATCGAAGAGTCCCGCTTTCTCTAAAACATCTCTAGCTATTGCGACATTCCCAGTTGCAAAATATGCCCATGACAAATCAGTTATTTTATGCCTTTCAGCTGTTGGATTTTCAAAATTTGATGTATTTATAACTGCTCCATAAGTAAAACAAAGACGATCTTTTCTTCTTTGCCATCCTCTAGTTAAAGATCTAACGTGTGAAATTAAAAACTGATTTTCGACAACAAGATCGCTATCAATAAAGATTATTAAATCTCCAATAGAATTTTTTACACCCATATTCCTAGCTTGAGCAGGGCCTCCATGTTGTTGCTCAAACAATCGAACATGAGGATATTCCTTAGGATTATTTCTAATCCACTCTGGTGTTCCATCTGTTGAACCATCATCTACAACTAAAACCTCATATCCCTCTATCTCTCTACCAAAATCTTGTTTCTCAAGAGCTTTTAAAGATTTTTCTAATATTAGCCTTCTATTATAAGTGGGGATAACTACACTTATAAACATATCTAAATACCTCGATATTTAATTTTATCCATTAAAGATCTCATTTTTATAGGAGTTAATCTGCGGCACCGCCATTATTAGCCGTTCCTGTTACGCCATTGCCAGCGCCTTCCCCTCTTCCATCGTTACGAAGTTTACGCTTTTTAAATTTTCTAGCATAAGCTCGATTCCTTTCTTGCTTTTCCTTTTTAAGATTTCGTCTTTTAGCCATACTTAGAAAGTTCCCTAATAAAATTATATTTACCTAACTTACTAAATCGTGGTAATTAATTTGCCATCTTCCATTTTTAAAACGCGATCTGCAATATCTAGAATTCTAGGATCATGGGTAACCATCAAAACAGCACATGATTGTTCGAAAGCTAATTTCTTTAAAAGATCAACTATTTCTCTACCTGTAACACTATCAAGAGCTGAGGTTGGTTCATCTGCAAGTAATAATTTTGGACGTGCTGCTAAGGCCCTAGCAATTGCAACTCTTTGCTTTTGACCACCAGAGAGATCGTGTGGGAGCTTTTGCATTTGATCATGTAATCCAACAGCTTTTAACCATTCCCTTGCTTGATCTCTACGAGCGCTATATGGCAAGCCTGTAAGTAAATCAGCTCCCATCTGAACATTCTGTTCAGCAGTAAGACATCTAAGTAAATTATGTCCCTGAAAAATCATTCCGATTTTTGTTCTTATATATTGTCTGGTTTGACGCGATGCTCCTCGAAGTTGTTTTCCAAACACTAATAAATCTCCTTGTTCTATATTCCGCAAAGCACCAATAAGAGTTAATAAAGTGGTTTTTCCGCATCCAGATGGTCCTGTTAAAAGAACAACTTCGCCAGACTTTATTTCCATTGATATCGATTGAAGGACTTGTCTTCTCATTGAACCTCTCCCATACCAATGACTTAAAGAGTTTATGTAAATAGTTTGTTTATTCATTTATAAAAACATGGAAGTTGGTTTTAAAAAATTTCAGCAGGATCAGCATCAGACAAACGTCTCATTGCAACAAATGCGGAACCCATGCACATAAAAAGAATCAAAGTAAACACAAGTAATGCTCGCTCAAAAGTCATAATGACCGGCAATTTTGTAGAGCTTCTAACCAAATAATAAAGTCCTTGACCCGAAATATATGCTGGAAAATATCCCATAATCGTAAGTAATAGCCCTTCTCTAGCAACTACCCCTAACAAAGTCTTAATTTGATATCCCATTGCCATTAAAGTTGCATACTCAGGTAAGTGGTCACTTACATCGCTATAAAGTATTTGATATACAATCACACATCCGACAACAAAACCCATCGCCGCACCAAGAGTAAATATAAAACCAATAGAAGTACTGTTCCTCCAATAATTCTTTTCAAATTCAATGAATTCTGAATGAGTTAAAACCTTCACGTCATTAGGAAGACTATGCTGAAGGGATGCTGCAACTTTATTAGGATCTGATTCTGGACTCAATCTAACAAGGCCAATTTCTATACTCCCAGGAGGTGTATTTGGTAAAAACTCAAGAAAAGTTTCTCTACTTGTTATTAAATTTCCATCAGCACCAAATGATGGCCCTAAAGCAACTAATCCAGTAACTCTTACTCTTTTGCCAGCAACTTCTGTTTCAACGGTTCTTCCTTGATTAAACCATTCTGGAATAGGGCCAAATTCATCTCTTGAAAGTTCATCAAAAAGAACCCTACGTGGATTCGTTAAAGATTTTGATTTGTCTAAAAAGCCTTCTTCAATAAGTAGAGGATCAGTTGGTTCGAATCCGAGAGCAAGTATTGATCTATTTGATAGTGTTTGAGGGTTTCTCCATAAAACAAAAGTCCAATTAACAGGGGTTGTGCCTATGACATCTTTATGTGCCATAGCTTGTATTAATCTTCTTCTAGGAAATCCCGCCATGCTTATAGAACTTTTGCTCCTAGGACTAATTAATACGACATCAGCATCAAACAATTTATGAACAGTGACGCTCGTATCGAACAAACCATCCCTAAAACCTAACTGCATGAACATTAAAATCCCTGCAAAACAAATCCCAGCAATCGCCACAAAAAGTCTGAAAGGTTGTCTTGTTAATAACAACCAGGCTAGAGGTATTCGCCTAGTCTTCCAAATATGAATTTTCACTATGGTTGAAACCTTGCTATAACTTTTATTCCTGTTAAATGTTTTACAACCTCAATAGATTCTGGAGAAAGTTTAACTTGAACCTCAACAACTCTTGCATCTGCATCCCCTGTAGGATCAGTAGATAATACTTTTCTTTGTCGAACCTGAGGGCTAATCCTAATAACATTTCCTATCAAAGTATCTTTAAACCCGCCATTTTCACTAATCAAAGTTACAGTTTGTCCAATCTTGACTCTTGAAATATCAGATTCATAAACTTCTACTAGGGCTTGCATTGAATGACTAGCACCTACTTCTAAAACTCCATTTATTCCTGGCCTTTCGCCTACCTGAGAATGAATTCTAAGAATTTTGCCATTAATAGGACTCAATAATTTACTATCTATATAATCAGCTTCTAAACCTCTGATTTCATATAATACTTGATCCCTTTGACCCTCAAATTTTACTAATTCTTGCTGTTTTTGATCCAGCAAAACCAAAGGGACAGCTCCTTCTAAAGTAAGTGATTCATATCTTGACACCTCTTTATTTTTAAGTGATATATTTTTTTCTAGCATTGCGTATTTTGCAAGGCTACTAGATAAATCAGACAAAATTTTAGATCGATTATCGAAAATTGCAAGTACCTGACCCTGAGTAACCAAATCGCCTTCCTTAACTAATAATTTAGATATCCTAGGAGTACCACCAAAGCCACTTACGGGAGCTGCTAATTTTCTAATTTCACCATTTGGGGTTAACTGACCGAGAGCTGCTACAGAAACAATAGGTTCAATAATTTCAATTTGAGATTGATTTTCTTTACTTTGAGGCGGTCGATTTACGCAACTAGTTAAACCTAATAAAAAGGAAAAACCCAAAAAACTTATTAGAGATGTTTTTAAAAAAATTAATTTGGTGGTAATTGAGGACATTCGAAAAGGACTATGTCGATATAGCGATCGGCCCAATTTGGACTGAAAGTTTTCGCCAAAACACTTCGCGTCTTGTCGTTGAGTTTTTGTTGCAGGCAATAGGTCAATTGGCGCTTATGTCTTTCAATGGTAATGGGTGATAAATAAGATTCGGGTTCTATAGAAACACTATAAGTAATTAATGCATTCAAATATCTCTCAATCAACTTAAGGAACTTATTTTCTTCATCTATAGATTCAGGTTTTATAAAACATACATACGGAGAAAATATAGTTCCCCATTTAGGCAAGGGTCTGATGGTCTTAAAATTTTCATCAAATATAGAATTAATGTCGGAACAAATTTCTTTAGGCAAATCATTTGAAACAGGAGAAAGATCAACAATTGCTGCTGAAACATTATTGGAAGAAACAACAAGGTCAACTCCGAAAATAGGAAGATTAAATGTTGGTTCAGGAAAAAATACGCAATGCAATATCTGCAAACCAGACCCAATTCTTGCTAATTCCAAATGAAGTTTTCTAAAGCCTCTTGAATTATGTAATTCATTAACTATAAAGAAATCATCACCGTCTACTTTCTTATAGATATTTTTCAGCTCAGGATCTAAATCCAATAACGACAACTCTGCTAATTTCTTTCGACTATCTCTGATAAGTTCAGCTGTCGATTCCAAAAGAGGATGAAGCCCTTTTCCACTAATAAACGAAGAAATCAGCACAATTGGGGGAATAAATGGTATAAATCTTTGAAAGAAACTACTGGAGAGTTCAATTCAAGAACAAAGCCTTAAACTTTGGTCTACTCAAAACAATACTCTTTGCGTAGCGGCAAATATGCCAAACGCAACATTAACCTGCATAGATTTTTGGATAAAGGCTGGTAGCAGATACGAAAACCCTGGAGAAGAAGGAATCGCACATTTTTTAGAGCACATGGTATTTAAAGGTGCTCACAAGATGAAATCCGGAGATTTTGACAGGAGAATAGAGTCACTTGGAGGAAGTAGTAATGCTGCTACTGGTTTTGATGACGTGCATTTCTTCGTTATGGTTCCAAATAATTCAGTTGAAATTGCACTTGATCTTTTAATAAATTTAGTTCTTACACCCACCTTTGAATCCAGCGCTTTCGATATAGAGAGAGAAGTCGTTCTTGAAGAAATTGCCCAGCATATGGACCAGCCTGATGAACAGATAATCCAAAAACTTCTTGAAATGTGCTGGGGGATACATCCCTATGGCAGACCAATTTTAGGAAGTCCAGAAAGTCTTCAGGGAATGACACCTAAAGACATGAAATTATTCCATAAAAGACTATATAAAGGGTCAAATTGTTCTATTGCGATCGCTGGTAAAATACCAAATAACATTGAAGAAATTATAAGTACAAGATTTAATGAGATATTAATACCTCACACAAAAGAGACAATTAAAAATAAGGAACCTATAGAAATTTTATTCAACAAACGGCATCGGGAAATTAAGGTTAATCGCCTGGAATCTTCAAGACTTATGATGGCATGGCCAATTCCCCCTGCTTCCAATCAAAAATCACTCATGGGTTCAGACATAGCTACAACCTTGCTTGCAGAGGGACGTCGAAGTCGTCTTATCCAACATTTACGAGAAGACCTCCAGATAGTTGAATCAATTGAAATGGATTTAACAACTCTTGAACAAGGTGGTTTAGTTATATTGGAAGTGTGTTGCAAAGAAGAAAAATTAAAAGAAGTCGAAAAAGAAATACACAAAGTCCTCAGAGAATGTATTGAAAGCGATATCCCTCAAAAAGAATTAAAAAGAGCTCAACAACTTGTTCGAAATTCGCATTGCTTTAGTATTGAAGCTAGTAGTAATGTTGCATCTCTGATAGGCTCACAAGCACTCTGGGGAAGACACCAACCGCTTTTAGCTCCTTTAGAAAATATTGAATATTGGAATGTAACTGAGCTCCAGAATTTAGTCTTATCAAAATTACAACCTGAAAATAGCTCTACTCTCATAGCCACTCCATGAAATAAATATGCGTGCTTTAAATATTTATTTCAACAAACAAAATTCCCCAGGAGTAATGGCAGCAAAGTTATGGATTAGGGAAGGCAGTCGAAATGACTCGAAAGGGAACAAGGGTATACATCAATTACTAGGTTCATTATTATGTAGAGGTTGTGGGCCATATAACTATTTAGAAATAGGCGATCTAATTGAAGGTTGCGGAGCCTCTCTTCATTGTGAAACATATGAAGATGGTATTCTTATAAGCCTAAAATGCATTGAGGATGATGCTTATAAATTACTACCTATTATAGGTTGGATGATAAAAGAACCCCATATAAATGCTAAACAAATAAAGTTAGAAAAAGAACTAACAATCCAATCTATTTCAAGACAGAAGGAAGATCCATTTTATAAAACTTTTGACGGATGGAGGCAGATTGCTTTTAGAGAAACTCCATATGGGCATGATCCACTTGGAACTATCAGAGATTTAAAAAATTTAGAAGATAACGACTTAATTGCACTAGCAAATGAACTTCCAACAAGGTCTAAAGTACTTGTTATTGCTGGTTCATACCCCAACGACCTTGAGCAAAAAATCAATGAAATTGAACCATTCGATCAATTACTACAACAAAATTGTCTAAAGAAGCATGGGGATGAAAATTTCAATTTGAACAACTACAAAGTCCAGAATAAATCAGATATAAAGCTCCAGTTTGAAAACACGTCACAAGTAGTGTTTATGATTGGGCAACCAACAATTGGTTACTCTCACAAAGATGCTATATCACTACAACTTCTCAGTTGCTATCTTGGTATAGGAATGTCTAGCAAACTGTTCATTGAATTAAGAGAGAATTACGGAGTTGCCTATGATGTAGGGGTTCATCATCCAATCAGAGAATATACCTCTCCATTCATCATTCATGCATCCACAAGTGAAGAGAAATCTCCTTTAACACTTACTCTCATAAAAAGTTTATTGAAAAATATTATGGATAAACCAATTTGTGAGAGAGAGCTC
>CETG01051919.1_pt1 | contig 16149 bp, 15 predicted proteins | sample 361471 | NCBI WGS metagenome assembly CETG01 (sample SAMEA2622696, study PRJEB7988) | marine metagenome | isolation source: saline water (ENVO:00002010), including | reverse complement strand
GATGTAATTGCCTTAAATATTGCTCTTATTGCAACCTCTGTCTTTCCAAAGCCAACATCTCCACAAACTAATCTATCCATAGGTTTTTGACTTTCCATATCAGATTTAACCTCGTTTGTAGCTTTAGCCTGGTCAGGTGTTAGTGCGTATGGAAATGAGTCTTCTAATTCGGATTGCCAGGGTCCATCATCTGGAAACTTAAAACCTTTTTGATTACTTCTTTCTGCGTATAACTTAATTAAGTCAATAGCAATTTTTTTTACAGATTTTTTCGCCCTCTCCTTAATTTTGTTCCAATTAGTACCACCTAATTTACTAATAGTAGGTGTTTTTGAATTTGAATTCCTGTATCTACATAAACTACCTAATTGATCTGCGGCTACACTTAGTTTTCCATCCATATATTTTATAACCAAATAATCTCTAGATTCACCGTTAATATTTAATTTTTGAATATTTTGAAATAAGCCTATACCATGATTTCTATGAACGACGAAATCACCAGGTTTCATTTTATTAGGATCTATTTGTTTACTATGAGACCGTCTTCTTCTTCTTACATAACCAGTACTAGAAAGATTATTTTGTCCAAAGAATTCCTTATCAGTAACTAATGCTATTTTCCATGCTGGTAAATAAAATCCTTCAATTTCACCCTCATTATTATTCTTTATAGCTACAGGTATATTGTCTTTTATAATATTATTAATTCCATTAAAATCCTTATTATTGGATATAAACTTAGAGTATAATTCATGTTCTTCTAAAAGGGAAACGGCCCGACTCGGTTGTGCTGAAATTAACCAAATAGAATATTTATCTCTTATATGATCTTTTAAAGATAAACTAATTTTACCGTATTGATTAGGAAGCCATTGAAAAACCTTGCTGGAAATATTAAAGACATTATTTTTCGTAGAAGTGTCTTCAAAATCAGTTATATCAATGCCTTTATAATGATCCAAAGATTCATAAATATCTTGAACTTTATTATGAAGATTATCTTTAAAAATATTTTTTAATGATTCTCCGTCTTTTGAATTCGCAAGAACTTCTCTATAACTCTCTTCTACAATTTTATACCAAGCATTGCCATGAGAAAATCCTTGCAAACGTTCATCAACAACAACAAATGTATTATTATCTAAATAATTTAGTAATGACGAGGGTTTTTCAAAGGCTACTCCTAAGTATTTTTTTGCAGAAGGTAATGTATTAGAGCTTAATAACTCTGAGTATTCACTCTCTTTGAATAAACATTTTATATTCTTATCATTATTAGAGATAAGCTTCTTAATGATTAGAGGATTAAAACCTGTTGGAGTAATGCATACATTATCAATTTGATCCAATGATCGTTGTGATATGGGATCAAATTCTTTAATTTTATCTACTTGATCACCAAATAATTCCAATCTAATTGGTAGTTCACTACTAACTGGATAAATATCAATAATATCTCCACGCCTTGTCCATGTTCCTTCTTGATCTATATTATTTGTTTTTTTATATCCACATTCACTCATTCTATGAGATAATTCATCAAGTCTTATTTCAGACCCAATGTGAAATTTAATACAGCTTGATTTAAGATATTCATATGGTGGGAGATGTGGCTGCAATGATCGTTCTGTAGCAATAATCGCAATGTTTTCATTATCATTTAATTCTAATATGTCGCTAAGAACTTGTAATTGACCCCATACAATTTCAGAAGAAACCTCAATAGAATCATATGGAGAGACTTCACTAGTAGGATATAAGGATGTTTTTGTCCAACCGCAATCTTTTACTAGTGGATACCACCTAGCAGCATCCTCTAATGTTGGCACTATTACTAATAACTTTTGAGATACTTTTCTAGCAAGGGAAGTTGTGATTAAAGCCTTAGCTGTACGAGACGAGCCAGTTAATATTAATCTTTCCTCTCTATTTGTTCTTCCAATTAACTCATTCGTAAGTTGATGATTTTCTAAATACCTTGCTATAGATTCTAAAGACACTATCCTTTATACTTTATATATTAAAAATTACCATAACATTTTCTTAGTCTATTTGAGAAGGGTTAGTAGCTAGGTATTGATTTCGAATTGATCTTAACTTTTCAACAAAAGATATTAATTGTTCTTGGTTAAGTTCTTTTCTAGTTGAAACATTAAACTCCTTCTGTAAATAGTCTCTTCCCTTAGTATAGTCCCATGATAAATCTCTTAGTATTTTATCTGTCTCTTCTATTAAACTATTTCTGTTTATATTTACTTCTTTGGATAAATTGTTGATATTTATCTTCTTTAATAGACCTAGATACATTAATAATTCACTATAGTTAGTTATTCTATTTCTATTGTTATAACCTAATGTCTTTTCTAAAAATTGAATTTCATCATCTCTTGACCATTCTAACCGCCGGATTTCTGAATCTATTTCAGTCAATTCGTTACTCCAATCAGTAGGTTCATTAATCAAACCATTGTTTTCAATCTTCTGATTTTTAGGTAATTCAACTTTTACTGGTTTTGTAATTTTATCTTCTTGAATTGGACTTACACTTGCTTCAGTGCTTGTTAATCCAGTCAACCTTTTTTTTAATCTTGATATGGCTTTATCTTCAGCAACTTCTACTGTTTCCCCCTCAGCGAGTGCACTTCCCATATTTTTATCATTAAGCCATCCATTAACTTGAACTACTGCCTTATTCTCAGTTAGATGGCAAAGTTTTGATTCAAACCTCATAGCACTTTTGAATTAGCCTAAATAGAATTATTAGCGTTAACATATACCAAATAGGCAATGTAAATAGCTCTTTTTTCTTATTTTAATGGATTCTGCATCTCTAAGATCCTTAACTCCGATACTAGATGGTATCGACAAATGGGTTGAATTAGCCCCTCTTTTGCCTATTATTATCTCCTTAGAGCTTGTTTTGTCTGCTGATAATGCTGTCGCGTTAGCATCAATAACTAAGAATCTTAATAATATTGAACTTCAAAAAAAAGCACTAAATATAGGAATATTTATAGCTTTACTATTGAGAATACTTGTAATTCTAACTGCTCAATTTATATTGAACTTTTGGCCAGTTAAGCTTATTGGTGGTACTTATTTAATATCTCTATCAATAAAGAAGTTTTTAGATACAAAAAATAATCAATCAATTGATAATGATATTTATATCAAATCTAAATCTAACATTTCAATATTTAATGTAATCCTTTTACTGTCAGTAACTGATTTAGCCTTTTCAATCGATAGTATTACTGCGGCGGTAGCTATCAGTGATCAATTTCTATTGGTTATCACCGGAGCTATTATCGGTGTTATTGCATTAAGGTTCACATCTGGATTATTCATTAAATGGCTAGAGATATATATTAATCTCGAAAAGGCTGGTTATATCGCAGTTGGTATTATTGGAATAAAGTTAATTATTCAATTAATATTTTTTCAATTAGTTATACCCGAATATTTATTCTTCCTTGTTATGTTATGTCTTTTCCTTTGGGGCTTTTCACGCAAAGAAGATACTATTGCATAATTTAACTTCCAAATATATCATTATCACTTATATTAGCTTGAACCGACAATGTATAACTGTCTGTAGGATTTTTTCCTTCTAGTTGAGCATATTTAATTTGAATTGGATAATCATTGGTCATTAGAATTATACCAGTTTTTTTACTTATAATAATAATTTTGCCAGGAGTAAATTTTTCTATCAATTTAATATTGGTTGTATAACTTTCTGGCAAATTATCATATTGATAAATGTTTGCCTCTAAAATCTTTATTCTCTTACCATCATAAAGAGTATATGTGTTTGGATAAAGCCCCTGTATTCTCTTTATTATATTTCTTGAACTTTGAGTCCAATCTAATATATAATCTTTTTTTTTAATTACTCTTGCATAACTCGGAACACCGTTTAGTTTTGACTGATCGATAGCATTTAATTCATTTAACATTGATAACTTATTTAAGCTTTTGGTAAGCTTTATTCTTTCAAGTGATTTTACTAATAGCTTTGATGATATCTTTGAGAGTCTGTTAGTAAGTATCTCAAGATTATCTGAATCATTAATAACCGTTTCCTCTTTTTCAATAACCGGTCCTGTGTCTAATCCTTCTTCCATTGACATAATACAAACACCTGTCTTTGGATCATCATTAAGAATACTCCACTGAATTGGGGCAGCACCTCTCCATACAGGTAACAATGAAGCGTGACTGTTCCAGCATCCAAACTTGGGCTGTTCTAATATTTCTCTGGGAAGAATTTGTCCAAAAGCGACAACTACATAAATATCAGGTTTCAACTTTTTTAGGATATCTTTTAGATTTTGGTCGTTTTTTATTGACTGTGTCGTAAAGACAGGTATACCCAAATCTATTGCAGCTTCTTTTACTGGGGATGGCGATAATTTCTTGCCACGACCTCTCTTTCTATCTGGCTGTGTTACCACAGCAATTATTTCGTTTCCCGCTTTTGCAATGTCTATTAAATTCTGAACTGCATATCTAGGAGTTCCCCAAAAAATTACTTCACGCTTCACCGGTTATTGATATGTTCTCAACCCAAACATGAGGACTTATACCTTGATGTGTAACGATCTGTTTATTTTCAATCTTAACGATACCCTTCAAGACTTTTAAAATATCTCCAGCAACTGTTGCGGCCTCAATTGATGTCTTCCTGCCATCATTAACAATCCAACCATCAAAGGGTAGTGAGAATGAACCTTGGCTAGCTTTTACTCCCGAATGAATTGCTGAAAGTTCATCAATTAGAATATATTCTTTCAGTGTATTTTCTATACTTAAACCTGGATCTTTATCCAATTCATTTTTACTATTGCTTACAACTAGCCAATCAGGGGAAACCGATACTTTAGCTCCTAATCCTGCATGACCTGTCGGTCTAACACCAAACTTTCTTGCGGTTGCCTCTGAATGAAGCAAATTAGTTAGTATTCCATTATTAATCAATTTTATATTTTGTGTTGGGGTTCCTTCACCATCGAAACTAAAAGCACTTACGTTTTCAGGATGAAGACCTTCGTCGCTTATGTTTAAATTAGAAACTGAAATTTTAGTACCAATTGAGTCTTCATTCATCAAGCTTAGTCCATCAATAATTGATCGTGCATTAAACATTGAACTAAAAGCGCTTATTAATTGAAGAAAGGAATCAGGAGTAAAACAAATTAAATACTTATTAGTATCTATAGATTTATAATTAAGATGACTAATTAATTTATCCGATGTTTCCTTAACACAAGAATCTATGTCAAGTTCTTCTAATTTTGAATTGATTCTTATACTGCCAGCACTTCTTGGCTTTTTGTTTTCTTCTTGCCCTTTAGCATATAAATATATCGAAGATTGTGAAAGTTTCATATACCTACTAGCTCCATCACTATTTATATATATTCGCTCCATATAGCTTTCATTTAATCCATTATAGGGAACAGAATCTATTGACTGATGGGTATCAATTAATTGTTTTTCAGCCTTTTTTAGAATCCTAAGCAAATCGTCAATTGAATGTGGATTAGATAATTTAGTATTTAGTTCTTGCAATTCTGTTTTAGCTAATGAAGAAAACTCTGGGGATTCCTTTTCATTTCCGAAGGCACTAGCCGCAATTGCTCCTTTCATTGCCTTATTTATACCTTCGGATGTTAAATCTGAGGTACTAGTTATACCTACTTGATTATGTTCATTCCATACTCTTAATGTCAGTGAATTTCTTTGAGAACCCTTTAACTGTTTAGCATTACCTTGTTGTACCTGAACAGAAAGATCTCTACTTGATGATGCACCCATATCCCATTTTTTAATTTCTAACTCACTGCTATATCTTTCTAAAAGACTATTCAATAATTCTGGATTTAATTCACCTTCTTTTAGATTTTTCAATGTATTTTCCATTTTACCTACCTCCTACAGTTATTGAATCCACTTTTATATGTGGTTGACCTACAGTAACGTTTACACTTCCACTTACGGATCCACAAAAACCAGCAGCCAGATCCAAATCATTCGCACACATAGATATTCTTGGTAGGATCTCTTTGGCTTCACCTATTAATGTTGCTCCCTTAACTGGTTTATCAAGTTTTCCATTCTTTATTAAATAACCTTCCTCAACAGAAAAGTTAAATTGACCTGTTGGGCCAACGCTACCGCCGCCCATTGATTTACAGTAAAGTCCATTATCGACGCTCTTTATTAATTCGTCAGGTGAGAAATTACCTTGTTTAATGTATGTATTTCTCATACGACTTGCTGCAGCGAAAGAGAAATTTTGCCTTCTTCCGCTACCAGTTCGAGGATGACCTGTTCTCAATGAGCCTGCTCTATCTGAGAGGAACTTTTTTAAGATCCCATTTTCAATTAATAATGTGTCTTGTGGTTCCATACCTTCGTCATCCATAGATATTGATCCAAAAGCATAATTCGAAAGACCTTCATCAACTGCACTAACTGACTTGTGAGCAATTTGTTTTTCTATAGAATCATGAAAAGGGGATGTTCCTCTTTCTAATTGAGTCGTTTCAAGAAGATGACCACAAGCTTCATGGAATATGACTCCTCCAAATTTATTAGCAAGAACAACAGGCATCTGACCTGCTTCAACATAACCTGCATAAAGCATTTTTTGAGCACTTTCATTTAGTTCCAGAGAACTTTTTTCGATCTCCCAAGTTCTTAAATCATCGGGATTGCCAGAACTCCCGTATCTTCTTGCAGATGTAGATCTATTTTTATCTTGTTGTGCTATTACGTTTATACCAACGGTTTGATGGAGACGAATATCTCTAGCAAATACCCCATCTGATGCTGCGACGAGAACTTCTTGCCAATTCCTTGAATAACTCGCTCTTCTAACTTCAAGATTCTTACTTTTATTCCCAAGAGATTTTGTAGCTTCTAGCATTTTAAATGTAGATTCATCTAAATCAGGTGATTGTTCTAACCAGTTATTCTTTGTGATTCCAAAATCCCTTAAAACGGAGAGACCTTCAAATTTGTCATTATTGTTAGAACCAGTTACTAGACCTAACATTCCTAATGCTTGATTAAGAGCAAATAGAAGTCCAGCTTTTGATAAGTCGTTAGTACTAACAAAACCGTCTTTTTTACCAAGAAATACTCTAATTCCTGCACCAATTCCAAAAGACGGACTTACATTAGAAATATCATCTTGCTCTGCTAGGAGTGAAATGTTGTCCGATTTTTCAAGAAAGACTTCTACAATGTCAGCACCCGCAGATTTTCCAAGATATAACAACTCCTCTATTTGTGGTTTTAATGTTTCGTCAAAAGTATGACATAACAAGTTTTCATTTTGTTTAGTTAGTAATGAGTTAGTCAATTTTTTTTTTCTCATTATGGCATTTGATTGGCTTAACTGCGTACTTGAATATTAATAGGACATATTTGTTATTATTATTATATAATAATAAATTAGTATGAAAAAGCTAAAGGATTATAATAAGTAAGATCAATTTAATTAGCGCCAAACCATTTCTGACCATTTAATCTTTGTAGAACTCTCGAGATAAGTAATTGTAATGTAGTCTTTTTTTCATCAATTAAGAATGATTCAACAATACTTGGTTCAGAATTAGACTCCGCTAATAAAATAGTTTTATCTGATGTTATTATATCTTTATTAAAACATAGCCAAAATTTTCTTTGTTCTGATATTTCACACAAAACCATCCAGCAATTACCTCCAACTACTGGTCTTACTCCTTCGAATAACCTAATTTCAGATACTAAGATTCCTTTTTTTTCTATAGAAGACTTCAATCCAGGAATTAAATGATTATTTATAAACTCGTCAAAAGGTTTTTCTTCAAGTTTAGGAGCTTTGACTGGCTTTTTGGATATTGGGGGTGAATCTGATTTGTCGACAGAGGTTTTATCTGAATTGTTTAATATAGTCAAATCTTTTTTGTTATCAATAATAGATTCTTCCTTTTTCAAGGGTTTGTCTTCAACCTTTTTTACATTAGTAGTAGAATTGTTTTTGTTTGGTTTTTGATTATCCATTTTTTTATTTTAGCAAATTTAATAAAATATTGGTTGAGTTATTATCGCTTAAATATATTCTTAAACTTTATTTATTACCAAACTGAATAGGATTGATCATTCCAATCACTGGTAATTGATTTCTCTTGACTAACAAAATCATTTTTATCGCTTTGTTCCTCAGACTGATCTTCAAAAGCAAAAGAACCATCATATTGAGGTTTGTTATTATTTAAATTAAAAGTATTACTACTATCTGTTTTAGATAGTATCCTAAAACTTGCATTAATTGTAGGTGAAGGATCTTTAATGTCTCTTTCTATTAGAATATTTTCGTATGTTGGTGTAGATTGTTTTTCTGTATATAAATTATTCTCTTCATAGTTATCTTCTAATTTATATCTAAGTGATTGGCCTGTAATTTTAGAATTTACGATTGATAGCTTTGTTGTTATTATGTAAGAGATTAAAAAACCAGTTCCTGATGATAATGCTAAATAAGTACCTAATGTTAATTTTGGTGTATTCCAAATAAGTATCCTTAATCTTGTATACTCCTTTTGATTGCTAATAGATATAAAGGTTATTATTAATAACGAAGATAAGAATGATATTGACCTAATTAAATATTTAAATTTCATTTATTTGGTCCATCCCATCTCTTAATGTAATTTAAATCTTCGCCAAGTGAATCAAATAGCCTTACTACTATAAAATCGATTATATCTTCTATAGTTTGTGGGTTTGTATACCATGCTGGTATTGGCGGCACAATTAATGCTCCCGCATTCAAAAGACGTTTGATATTTTCTATGTGAATTAAATTTAATGGTGACTCCCTTGGAGATATTATTAAAGACCTATTTTCTTTCAAGTGAACGTCAGCACATCTTTCGATTAGATCTAGTGAGAAACCTGAGGCAATTCGACCCAAAGTACCCATTGAACAAGGAACAATTACCATGCCCTTTGTTTTATGACTACCACTTGCTATTGAAGCTGAATGATCGTTCCATCGATAACATCTTAATTTCCCTGAATTAACCTTTAGTTTATTTCTCCAGAATTCAGATTGTGCATTTGGTTCAACTGGAATATTAATATTCCGTTCACTTTTAGCTACCTCATAAGCACCTTTGCTAAGTATCAAATCAACTGATTTATTATTCTCTAAAAGTACCTGTATTGAACGCTCACCTATTTGCATAGCTGAAGCTCCTGTAATTGCAATAACAATACTATTCATCTAATCGTTACTATCAGTTTTAGTATCAATAGTGCTCTCCGTTGTATTAACTAACTCAGGATCATCATTTTTAACAAGTTCTAAATCTATTTGGTTTTTAAGTATATCAACTTTTAATACTCTGACATTTATTTTCTGTGAAAGTTGGTATGTCTTTTTATTCTTTCTACCTATTAAGAGATTTTGTCTAGATCTATATTCGTACCAATCGTCGCCAAGAGTGCTTACATGTACTAAACCTTCAGCTGTTATTTCTTCTATTTCAGCAAAAAATCCATAACTTTGGACTCCAGTAATAATTGCTGACATCTCTTTACCTATAATTTTTTGAGCTTCTCTACACTGTGCAATAGATATAATATTATTTCTAAATGTTTTAGATTTTTTTCTTATTTCATTTAAATTTTGAATTAACTTTAAATTTGATTGATTATCTATATTATCTTTTATTTTTGAAGGCAAAATATCCCAATCAAGTTTCTCCCAACTATCCTTCCTTCCAAGATCTATGCTTACTTTAGAACGACTTGAGGATTTCTTTTTACCGTCAGAGAGAAGAGAACTTAAGATATGCTGATTAAATACATTCCAATAATTTAATGATGGACAGCACCATGGAGCCTCAATAATTTTAATTGAATTTTCATAGAACACTTGATCATTCTCATCATTTGGATCAAACTTATAAAGTTTTAAATGGATTCCTGGAATTATATGCTTAACTAGTTTATGAAGAATTTTTTTCTCAGAACTTATTTCAAATGAACTTATTAAATCATTTGTTTTAACATTACCATCAATATTAACTGTTAATTTATTATCTAATGATAATGCTGATTTTATTAATTCATTAAGAGAAGATTGATCGATCTCCTCATGAGACTTGAATATAAAAGGTAACTTATAATTTAATAAATGTTGGGCAAGTATGTTATTAGAAAGTCTAATGTATATATCTAATATTGATTGAGGGTCAAAGCAATCATATGATTTAGACCAACCATGAAAATCCCTGCTTGGAAAAGTTTTGTTAAATTCGCTTAAGCGTTCTAAATTAGGAATATTGTCAATTAATTTGATTGATAGATTATTATTGTCAATTATTAGTTTTGATGAATGTAAAATAGTGTAGATTACTTCTAGGCTATCCTTAATAGGTTTTATTGCAATTGGTAGTGATTTTGATGTAGATTTTCTATTGTTAATAACTTTTAAGTGTTTTGATGTAATAACATTTTTAGGTTTAATAATACTAAGGCTAAACTTCCAGTCTATTATTTTTCCTTCACTACTAATATCTATCATTAATGTAATTGCTTCGCATTCATCATTTACATTAAATTTTGATGCTGAATTAAGTGATTCATTAAGGAATTCACGCCAGTCATTACCAAGACAAATTACTTCTCCTTTATCTTTTAAAAATCTATCAAGTTTACCACCGAAATTGACTCTTTCAGAAACAGTAGGAGTATGGATCCAAATTCGATTACCACCTTCATACGGCTCGGCATATAAAGCGGGTAATGAAGGAGAGTTTATACTTTCCCAACTTTTAAACAAGAGTGAGGGTTGAGAGGTTAAGTCTTCTCTTCCTTTTAATAAGATCTTTTTTGGAGCAACTTTTGGTACATCGAGATATTTAGAAAGATTATTCTTTGATAGTAATAATTCAATATCACCTTCTACACCTGAATTTATTGATAACTCCCTTAAAATTGTACCTTTTGCATTAAACTGAGCTATTGGATATTTAGTTATTTCAATTTCATAAATGCAATCACTTTTTAATTTTTTCTTATTATCTTCAGGATCATTTTCTAGTTCAATTATTACTGGTATTCTATCATCAAGTGGGTAGGCTTTTAATTCTCCTGTTTTCAATTCCGATTCTACCTTTGCAAGCAATACATCATTATATCGATGTAGAACACATTGTATAGATCCTTCAGGTGCCCTTCTTCTTACACCCTGCTTAGTGATTATTGCTATGACGGAATCACCATGCCAAGCATTATTTAAATTTGCTTCTCTAATATAAATATCTTCACCTTGATCTTCCCTAACAACAAAGCAATAGCCCTTACTACTGCAACGAATCCTACCTTGAATAAAATGATCCTCATTATTAAAGACAAGTTTCTCTTCATTAATTTTTTTAACGATACCAATCTTAATAAGAGCTCTAATCGCAATTTCTAATTTATCTCTATCTAACTTTTTTGAGAGTTTCAAGGATTTCTCAAGTTTTGAAATATCAAGTCCATACACATTATCGAGACTGTCAAGTATCTTTAAAACTGTTGTCATAATAACTGTGGAAAATTAATTAAATCTCATTATTTTCAAGTCTAAGAAAATTTAAGACTATATATCTGAAAATAATGGCATTTACTAGCGTTCATTAGTGGAATCTTTTTTACTTTCTGCAAAAAGCTTGATTCCTATAATTAAGAATACAATTCCAGAGAGGAGTTTTAGTAAGAAAGCAGGAATTAGGTTAGCAATAGAACCACCCGCCAAAGCTCCTAAAAGTGTAGCTAAAATAAGAGCTATTGACGAACCAATAAATACTGCTAAAGGTTTATTCGTTGTGCTACTTAAGGTTATTGTTGTTAACTGAGTCTTATCTCCGATTTCAGCAAGAAATACAGTGATAAAAGTTGTAAAAAAAATTGTTAGGAGCATTAATTTAGTTAAATTTCTAACGTTGAATAAAGTCGATAAAACCTTGTGTAACTAAGTATATTCCCAAACTTAACATAATAATTCCTGATATTATAGTAAATCTCTGCCTTGGTAAATTATTTGCTATCCATTGACCAATCAGTACTCCAAGCAGACTTGTAGACATAAGAGCAAGTGCTGCACCCATGAAAATAATTAGGGGTCTCCCAGACTGGGCTGAAAGCATCAACGTCGCAAGTTGAGTTTTATCTCCTAATTCAGCTAAAAAAATGGTACTAAAAGATGTAATTAATATACTAAAAAAAGGACTGTTATCCTTTGGGCCAAACGACTCTGATTTCGAATTTGAATTAGGTTGACCCATTACTTCCAATTAAGTGCTTTATCTTTTTTTGAAAGTTTATACAATAATTATATCTTATATATATAACGTATAATTAATCAAGTTATAAGTGCAATCCCAATATTGATAGGATTTTTACATAATCAGTTGGTTAATGAACAGGGCTAAAAATAATTATATTCATAGTCACATATATTGATCGTTTTGGGGTAGACAATAAAAGTAATCAGCTACTGATAATATTCTTATTTGAATTGAATGAAAATACAATATTTTAAAATATTGCCAAGGCATGCAAGTTATTTAGTATTATGATCTCAGTATTTTTGTAATTTCATGGGAAACCTATTGCCACTTGTAGCCGTCTTTCTTGCTGGACCAGCAATTATTGCTTTAATCTTCTATAGAAGGGGTGTCTAAAAGCTAACCCACCTTTCCTAGAGCGATCTCTGCATAAGACAGGATCTTTTGTGCAAAATCTAGTTGTTTTGAATTTAGGTTCTTAGAGGATAATGATAAATTTGAACTAATACGCTGACCTTTTGAATTGGTAATTAATACATCTTTTTTACTGTTTAATTTGCACTCATACAAATGATTGTGTAAGTGTAAATAAGTTATATTTTTGTGTTTTTGGATATCAATTATATTTAATTGATATTTTTTGTATTTCTTCCATCTGTTAATTTCAATATAAAATGCAATATCAATTAAATCGTTATTATTTAATTGAATAGATCCATTCCATTTAATTGCCTCTATTGAAGAAGTACCATCGTTAAGAATCATTTTAATATGGCCACCTTTAAGCCTATAGATATCTAAAATTCTACATTTCCTTGTCCAGAAGATCGGTGCAGTATTCATCATGCCAAATGGGCCAAGCAGCATTAATTGACTATAAAAGTCATGATTTATTTCTACGAAACTTAAGTATGAATCAGGCTTTATTGACTTACATAAATCAACATTATTAAGCTCCTTTTTAGCAATTATGTTAAGTCTCTCACAGAGATTAATAATATTTTCTTCTTTTATTGAAAATCCGGCGGCATCTGAATGTCCACCATGAGCTATAAGAAGGTCTCTACATGCATCTAATGCCTGATTGACCTTTAATATTTTATTCGATCGAACTGATCCTCTAAATTCACCATTATTTGCTTCAGCAAGTATTGCGGTAGGTAAATTAAACTTATCAACGATTCTTGCAGCGACAATACCAACAACACCAGGATGCCATTCCTTTTTCGTTAGTACAAGAAACTTTTTATCATTTTTAAACTGACATAATGCTATTTCTAAGGCTTCTTTTTCAATGAATGCTGTAATCCTTTGTCTTTCTCTATTAAGTTCAAAACACTTTGTAGTAAGTTTTTTTATGGAGGCTGACGATTTATTGGTAAAAAGATCAATTATAAGATTCGGATCACCAATTCTACCTACAGCATTTATTAACGGTGCAATCTTATATCCTATATCTTCAGATGTTACATCGATTTTATCGATTAATAGTTTTTCCATAATAGATTTAATACCTTTATTGTTTGTAGTATTTATTTTTGGTAAACATTCTTTAATCCATTTTCTATTGGCTCCTTTAAGAGGAGCCATATCGGCAACAGTTCCAATACAAAATAATGCGTTTGCAGAAGTATCATTAATATCAATATCTAATTTATTACATATATTTTTTGCTAGAAGATATGCTATGCCAACACCAGCTAAATATTTGTAAGGTGAGTTTTCAGGTGTTATTTCAGGATGAATTAATGAAAAGATATCTAATTTGATATTAGGGATTTTATGGTGATCAGTGATAATCAGATCTATTCCTAGTTCTTTTGATTTTTTTATTGCATCAAATGCCGAGATGCCGTTATCTACAGTAACAATAAGAGTTATTTTTTGATTATTTATTTCATTTATCATGTTTATATTTAGTCCATAACCCTCATCCAGTCTTGATGGAATATATGCTTTTACTCTAGCCCCAAGTGAAGATAATAATTCTAATAAAAGTACAGTACTTGTTATACCATCTGCATCATAATCACCACATATTGCGATACTTTCATTTCTATCACATGCTTCAATAATTCTCTGAGTCGCCTTAAATAGTTCATTGAAATGATCTTCGGGATTTGGCAGTTCTGATGGTGATATATATTCGTCTAATTCGTTCTTTAAATCTAGCCCTCTTCTAATTAGAACCCTTTGCAAGGCTGAGTTAAAATTTATATTCTCTAATTCATATTCATTTATTGGCTTTGGTAAAATCCATCTTATTACTTGACCATTTTCTGTTTTCAAAAGCTTATCCTAGATTGATTCCCTGTTAATCAGAATTATATTTGTTTTATAACTAATTAACATGCACAATTTAAAAGCCGTCTTTTGGGATGTAGATGGAACAATAGCTGACACAGAACTGTGTGGACATAGAGTTGCTTTTAATTTAGCTTTTAATGATTTTGATTTGGATTGGTGCTGGAATGAAAACAAATATTTAGATCTTTTAAAAATTTCAGGGGGGTTAAAACGTATTCTCCAGTATCGCAATGAAATACACAGTGAACTTAGCAATAGTGAATGCTCCAAAATTCAAGAAAGAAAGCGTTTTCATTACAAGAATTTAATTGAATCTGGGAAAATCAAAGTTAGAGACGGAGTTCTGAGGCTTATTCATGAACTCTCTAGCTTTGATGTAGAGCAATATATTGTTACTACCAGTGGTAGAGATTCCTTGGAACCTTTTTTACAAACCACATTGAGATCACATTTGAATTATTTTTCAGGAATTATCACATATGAAAATGTCAATAGACATAAGCCATTTCCTGATGCATATCATCTGGCACTTCAAATGAGTAAGAAATCAGAGTTTAATTGCATAGCAATTGAGGACTCTATTATTGGAGTTGAGGCTGCTAAAGCAGCAAATCTTAATTGCCTTTTAACTCTCCCTCCCTGGGGAAGCAGTAATCAGAACATTACAAGAGAAGCCAATGCTTGTGTTAGTAGCCTTGGTGATGACGATATTCCATCAAAGCTGATTTACGGTAAAGAATTAATTAGTAATCAAGTTGATTTTGAATATTTGACAGATATAATTAATTAACAAATGCAGAAAACTAAATTAAAAAAATTTATTGATTCATTTGTCAGAATAATAAATCCAATTATTGGTGAATCATGGAGTAAGAGAAGTATTTTGCTATTTTCTTTACTATTTGGATATTATCTAACTAATAGTTTACTTTCTTTTTTATTAGATAAGTCTTTCAATACAATATTTTTAGCTATTTTAATTATATTAATAATGGAGTTCTCAATACGTATATCGCTGATATCTAATTTTTCTAAATTGTCAGTAATTATTAAGTCTATAAATAATTTCAGAATTGGCTCAACATACGCACTAATTCTCGAAGCCTATAAACTTGGCTCTTAGTTAACCTTAATCGGATTCTTCTTCCGTAGTTTCATTCATTGGATAAACAAATCCCTGAGCTCTTCCAGTAAGTACCGATTTTCCTATTGACAAAGCTTTTTGAGCTGAGATAAAAGCTTTACCTTTCCATATAGCATGTCTTTGATTTCTCTTACCTTTTGAGGTTTTCTTCTTGGGTACCGCCATTTTTGCTCAACATTTACAGATTTTATATTTTATAACGTCATGTACCAATTAACAAAAACTTTTCAGAAAAACAAACTTCTTGTCTCATTTTCTATATAAACACAATTTGATTAAAAATTTTACTATAGTTTATATATATATTCTTTTAAATTAGTTGATTTAATTATCAAATGAGTAAAAGTTATAGTCAATTAT
>CETG01191894.1_pt1 | contig 16165 bp, 25 predicted proteins | sample 361471 | NCBI WGS metagenome assembly CETG01 (sample SAMEA2622696, study PRJEB7988) | marine metagenome | isolation source: saline water (ENVO:00002010), including | reverse complement strand
TTAAATAAATATTGCTAAAAAAGATTTATTAGTTATCTCTAACTATATTCAAATTATATCTTTTAATTATAATTTATAAAAAATGGAATCTATTAAGGCCTTGATTATTTATTTCTAACTTAAGTAAACGTAAAGGATTAAAAAATGAAGTTAATTATCATTACAGGTCCAACTGGAAGTGGTAAAAGTACATTATCTAATATATTACTTGAGAATTTAGATCATTCTTTCATTTTAAGTACTGATAACTTCTATAAAACTGGTTTTATTAGCAATGTTTCCGCAAATCTAATAGAAGGGTATTACGATAAAGTGATAAGTCAAAATAAGAAATTAATTAAAGAAGAGATAATTTCTATCATTAAGAATAAAAGTATATCTCATTTTTATAGATATGATTTTAAAAAGAAAAAGAGAGTTAAATTATTTAAAGACATAAATAGAATTGATTACTTAATAATTGAAGGTATTTTTGCTTTAGATATTATTGAATTAATTAAAAACAATGAATTCTTATTAGTTAATTTAAAGACATCTAAGAAGGAATGTAAAGAAAGGATTTGCATAAGAGATTATCTAGAACGAGGAAAAAGTAAACGTCAATGTTTAGACAATTTCACTAAGGCATGGGATATATATAAGAGAAAGGAAAGGAATTTTAATTTTAAAGAAATTAAGCATATAGTTTTATTAAGGAATTCATTTGAAATAAATAAGATCTTAAAGATATTATCTAAAAAACTTGCATAACATTTTTAGATAAATGAAGAGCACTTAATATTGCTCCCTCAACTCTTCCAAAACCAGAATAATCAAGCCAGTCTCCGCAAAAAGCAAGTTTATATTCCTCACATAATTGTAATCCTTTTGGGATTCTTAAACCCTCTGGTTGAGAAGCTCTCCATCTCATAATTGAGATATCTTCGTAATCTACTAATTTATTAATAAGATTACTATGTTGAAAAATATGGTTAAAATTATCAACTAATTCGTCATTTGAAAAATTTTTATCATAATTTGATAGGTCAATTAATTGTTTCCTAGTATGTATAACAATCCCTATTTTCTCAGAAGATTGTCTTTGGAAAATAATTCTTTCAAACCCAAATATACTTTCAGCTTTAGAATTTAGTATGAAATGAACATTTTGCTTTTTAGATAAGTTATTATATTTATAATTTTGATTTGTATAAATTAAATAATTTACTCTTACTACATAATTTTGCTTATTTACTAAATTAATTAAATTATCAATAATTTTGTTTTGACCTTTAGGAATTGCATCTCTTATAGGAATATCATTCTTTTTGAAAATTTCCGTTGATCTTTTATGAAGGATTAAATTACTTGAAGATACAACAAATTTTGCGTTAAATACTATTCCATCCTGAGAATAAGCGAACCAATTATTTTCTAAAAAAATTAAATCAGTAATTAAAGTATTGAAAAACAAATCAATTTGATTATTTTTAACAGCATCTCCTATTAATTTATTTAATAAATAACTCATAGAAAATATTGGAACAAAAACATCCCCTTTATAAAAAGGATTTTCTGTAAAAGTCAATAAATCTCTATTTTTATCTAACTCAAAAAATAATGAATCATCTAATCTAATAAGATTTCTTTTAATTAGATTAGATAAAAAATCATTAAGTAATTTATCATTATTATTATTTATAATATTGAAATTAGCCGTGCCATGATTTAGTTGAAACCCTTTATTTTTAAAGCTTTTTCTAGTAGTAAATCTACCCCCTAAATCTCTTCCATTTTCTATAATCACTATTTTACCTTTAAAACCTTTAGAAATAATAGAAGAGACAAAGATACATGCTGATACCCCACCACCTAATATCAATAAATCATAAGTCTTATTCATTTGAATTTTTCTAATTAGGATTTAATATATTTAAAGTATTATTAAGTTGTTTGTTTGTTGAACATTCTGATTCAATTAATAAATCAATATTATTTTCTGAATAAATTTTCAATATATCCTGGGTTATTTGATTTGCATGATCAACAGAATTCAGAAATGAATTAGAAAAAAAAACTCCTTTCCAAGGTCTGAACTTAAATCTTGATAAAGATTGTTTTGAGGGGACAAATAAACTTCCATATATTTTATAATTTTGAGAATAATTAATATTATTTAAATTATTTTTTAGAAAAGAAATACCTTTTTTTAAAAAACTAAGATTAGATCCTAATTGTAACCAAATAGAATTTACAATCCCGGTAGAAATTTTTTCTAATAGTCTTTCCCTTTCTTCTTTAATATGATTATTATCTGAATAATAAGGATTATAAGCTATCCCAAAGGTAATCTTGGGATTAATTTCTCCTTTTAACTTATTAAGTACATCAATAACATCAAACCCATCCCTTCTTTTTGATCCAGAGACTAAGAGGATCTCTTTATTTCTAAATGCAGCACATTTTTCGATAAATTCTAAAAAATATTCATATGAAATTTTATTATTTTTTGAGTATTGATGATTAAAACTATAATGATAAACCACATCCAAATTAGAATGATTTTTACCAATATATTCAACGATTTCTAGCAAGAAATCCTTTTTTATATCTCCTTTACATGGGATATTTATCTTAAAAATTTTATTATTATTGCAAAATTGAATTTTCTTATTCATTTGTTCAATATTTTTAAAAGATATTTCAGTTCTAAAATTCATAAACATAAAAGTATAAACCTTATAAGTTTATTTTATTGAAATTTTATCTAAAACAAGCATCACTTACAATTCTAAATTTTGATACATTATCTTCTGGTATTCCTCTCAAAATATATTTTGGAGAAACAGCTAAAATAGCTTTTATTGAGATCTTTTCATTTTTTGAGTTTTCAACAATTTCATTAAAACATTTCCAATTCTCTGGGAGAAATATTCCAGGCCAGGAAATCCAACTACCAATTAATACTCCAAAAATTAAGAAAAACAAATTTTTCATTATAGATCTCTTTAAATATAAAGAACTTTAGAAATTTTAAACGATTACCAACATATTTAAGTGAAATTTTTATTTCTCAAATTATTCTAAAGTTTTTATAAAGAACATAAAAGGTTAGAATGAAATACTAAAAACAAGGATACAGATGGCAAGTCAGTATTATTTAATCGCAATTGCACTTATAGAGCAAAACAATCAGCGAGCTATGCCTTTAGGAGGTAAAGAAATTAAATTAGATATAGAAGAGGAAGAAAACTTTAAAAAGCTTGGAGAAGACGTAATTTTAAATCTTCTATTGCGGTTATTTCAAAGAAGTGATGACGGGCCAATTAAAAGAATTTCTGCAGAGAAAGGCCTACTCCTTGTACATATGCATCCAAAAAGAATGCAGAAAGAATTGCCGTTTATTAAATCAGAATGGATCAGAGATGGAGATACGAATCAATTTTTGCAGTATCTAGGTAATCTTTCAAAAGAAATATGGTCAACTTCATTTATTAAATATAAAGGTATTGAGTTTAATTCAATAGCAAAAAATGAAGAGATGTAATAACTTAAGTATTTGTTTTTAGTTCTAAATAATATTATTAACTAGTCCATTTAATTAATAAGTCATAAATACTAACAATTAAACCAGCTGCTACAATTATTGGGGTTACATATCTAAGCATAAACTTTAAGTAATTCTTTACTAATATAGATGAGCCAGAATTAGTTAATTCAATATCAAGTGTCTTTGGAACAACCCATCCTATTAGGAATGATACAAAAAAGCCTCCTGCAATTAAAAGTATATTTGCTATAGAATCTACATTACCAAGAAAATTAGTACTTAAGACTGAAGGTATCCCAATTAAAAAAGTAAACATAATGGTTGCAAAAGAAGAAATTTTTCTTTTTAAACCAAACTTATCAACTAATGTTGATACTGGTATCTCAAGGAGAGAAATCAAAGAAGTAATAGCGGCTATATAAGCTAATCCAAAAAATAATATTGCTACTACCCTTCCCACAAGCCCATATTGTCCCAAACCTGTAGGTATTGTTATAAATAAAGTTGCAAGAGTGCTTGCCTTTATAGTTTCTCCTAAACCAAATGTAAATATTATTGGGAAAGTAATCAAGCCCGCAATTAAACCTACAGCTGTATCTATAGAAGCGATTTGAATAGCTTGACTTGGAAGTTTACTTTTTTTATTCAAATATGAAGCATAAGTAACCATAATTCCTATCCCTAGACTTAAAGAGAAAAAAGCCTGGCTGAATGCATTTCTTATAGTTGTTGTATTAGTTAATTGTTTTATATCAAAATTGAATAAGAAATTAGAGTAACCCTCTCCTGCCTTAGTCAAGAAGGCGGCCCAAATAGCTAAAGATATTAAAATTATAAAAAGAATAGGCATACATATTTTGTTTAGTTTTTCGATTCCTTTATTAATACCGCCAGATACTATAAATCCTCCAAGAATAAGACTAAATATTTGGCCTATAAAATCTCTATTCCCATTATTTATTGAAGAAAAAATATTACTAGCTTGATTTATGTCACTAGGCAATCCAACGAACAATGATTGAACAAAAATATCTGCAGTCCATCCCATTATTACAGCGTAATAGGATGCTATAGCAACAGGAGCCACAATAAAAAGCCATCCAAGAGGAGACCAGCTTGAACCAGCTGCTTTTATTGGTGCGAGGAAAGCACTTGATGCAGTATTTCTTCCGAGAGAAAACTCAGCTATAAAAATTGGAAGGCAAACTATTAGAACAACTAGCAAGTAAAGGATAACAAAAGCTGCTCCACCGCCCTCAGAAGAACGATAAGCAAATCCCCATAGGTTCCCTAGTCCGACAGCACTTCCTACTGCGGCGAGAACAAATCCAAGTCTTGAGCTCCATTGTTCTCTTTTGGCTAATTTCTTTCCCAAAATAAAAATTAATTTTCTCTATTTTTTATAACTTAGTTAATTTTAAAAAGCTAATTTCTAATTAATTAATAGAAATCTTTTAATATTTTTTTATCTTTTTTATAAAGTTTATATGATTTCTTATCAGTACCAAAATTAACTGCCTTTATATTTTTTTCATTTGCGATATGGATTGCACAATTACCTTCTATGCAAATACATGATTCTATAATTTGCTTTTCAATCATTGAATTGACAAATGGTTCTCTTTCACTTTCTTCGTCAAAATGAGGACATGCAATACCTTCAACAAAACCTAAACAATCTATTATTCTTAAATTCTTAGAATAAGAATCAGTTATCCCTCTATTAAACCAACATATTGCACCAGCACTAACTCCACTCATAACTATACCTTTTTTATATGCTTTTTTTAAAATCGTATCTAAACCCCAATCTCTCCAAACTGCAAGCATAGTTTTTGTATTTCCACCCCCTACATAAATTATATCTTGATCAAGAATTTTTTTTTCTAAATCTTCAGTTCTAGCAAAGAAATCTAAGTGCGAAGTGTTACAGTTTAATTGAGAAAAAGCCCTGTAGTAATTTAATTTGTATAAATCATTATCTCCCGAGGCAGTAGGAATAAAGCAAATTCTAGGTCTCTTCATAGGTGCTAACGAGACAATATATCTTTCAATTTCTAAATTACCAAGAGATCTTCCAAAACCACCTCCACCAATCGCAATTATATTTCTTTTAACCATTTTGTAAACCAAATAAATGTACTTAAGACAAACTAACATACATGATAAATCTATTATCAAATCAATTTATCTTGACTCAATTAATTCAATTGATGTGAAGATATACTCTCCTCAACAGAAATTTGCATGGTGTTCTCAAGCGTGGGAAAATCCTGAGTTTAATAATGCAATAACCAAAGGGAAAGGATGGATTGTAGGGGAATCATCATATTTTAGAGGTTTCGCAATAAGATATCCGAAAAATAAACTATCTCTATTTTATTGCAGAGCAGACTCAAAGAGAAAAGGGATTGGGACAATGCTTCTAAATAAAATTGAGCAAGAGGCAAAAAATGATAATATTTCATCTATTAAGACAGAAGCAAGTCTAATCAGTTACCGACTTTTACTTAAAAGAGATTGGAAGATAATTCGCAAAGAAAATATAATTATTAAAAATACAATTTTTAATAGATATAAAATGATTAAGAACTTAACTTGATTCTACGAATTATGAGAAGTAAAAAAAGGGTTTAAGAATATTTTTAAGAACTACTTTTTGGTTTACATATTTTTTTGCTGGATACCTTTTATACACTAATAGAATTTATATATTTAGATTTACTATATATTTATTAAAGTCAATATATCCTCTAACTGTATTTTGGCTGCAAATAAGATTAAATAATAGAGAAAATTGGATTCCAATTAACTCTAATATGTCAACCTCTCAATTATGGTTTAAGATTTCACCAACTATTTATTGTATCGTAACATTTCTATTAGTATATCTTGATCTTATAGTTTTCTTAACTAAATATATTTATAGATAGATGGATCCCTAGGAAGACATAAGTACCACATAGTTAAGTAAAATTGCTTATTTGAATGTTAAGAAAATTGCTTTATTTCGTAAAATGTATAAATTTTAAGTAGTCATAATAAATTATTTATGAAACATTTTCAGATCAATGAGACTTCAGATTATAAAAACGAACACAATGAAATGTTAGATCATGAACTTTTTTCTTTGAAAATTACAGATAGTTTATACAAGAAGGATATAGGGAAATTTCTTGAAGTACTATCATCACATTTTGTTTAACAATTCATAAGATAATTACTCTTTAAAAAGTGACTCAGAAAAGTAAATAATTTCAATCAATATAAATAAATCTTCAAATTAAAACTTTGAGTTCAAATAAATAAATAATTAATTAATAATAAAATTAATCATCATATTAAACTATGCAATTATTTCTAGCTGACTGTCAATTTACCGATATAGAAACACAGATCCAAGGTTACAAAGCTTTTGTGGAGGCATGGGATAATGGAGATATGGCAAAAGCTGATAAGACAGAAAATTTTGAGATGCTTTTCAGAGTACATGCTCCAGGAGAAGGTAGAGTTGTCTGTTTATGCAGAGCCTTAAGTGATAAAGAAATTTTTGCTCATTTTGCCCCATGGAGAGCTAGGTTTGGGATTCATATGGAATTCACACCTGTTATTAGTTGTCAGAATGTTGTTGACTATCACAAAGATCTATTTAAAACAATAGGTTAGATCAAAACCATTTAGTCGAATTTAATTATTGCTTAATTGATATGGCAGAAAAGAAAAGTTCCAAGTTTATTAAGGATTCCCAGCTTTTAGTTATATTTAGCATCTTAACTTCTCTAATATCTGCATTACTACTTTTTTTTTCCATTTAAAAAATTTGGTTAATAGTGTATTTACTTTTAATTAAACAATTAATTAATGACTTGAGAAATAACTCCTAAATATTAATAGTTTCAGGTTCAATATTGGTTTCTGTACTTTTAAACAAAGAATTTTTTCTTTTTATATTTATTGCGTATGCTATTGATCCAATCGCTAAAGTAGAAGATAAAAGAATCCCAGATAAAAGGATTAAAGCAAATAAACCTCCAATTAATCCTCCCTTTATCCTCAACATATTAGTCTTAATAAGAAGAATTAATAAAATGAAAACTGTTACTTTTAAGGAGGAAAGTTTTAAAAAAGTGAATGGTGCAATAGGATTTAATAGCATTATTAATGTAAATATATGTTTATACAATAAGAATAAAATTCTAAAACCGTTAAAAAAAAAAGGTTCTATTAGAACCTTTTTATAAATAAATTTTAGTTAACTTTCTTATTTTTTTGCTTCAGGATCAAAATTTTGTAAATTTGGTCCTGCGATTAAACCAACTAATGCGAACAATACAAGGGATCCAACTCCAAATCCAGCTGCCCATGGGTTAAAACCGCCTAATGCGAAAGATGCTAGGAAATTCATAATTTAAAAAAAAACATTTATCTTCCGAGTAAGCATACTGAATTATTAGGATCTATTTAACAATATTGAGACATTTCTTTGTAATTCATTTTAAAATTCTGCTTTGTATAGGAAATTTATAATATTTATTACAAGTTCTTTATTACGAATAAAATTTACTAGGAATTTACAAATAATCTTAAAAACATTTCAATTAAATTTGTTTTATTATTAAAGAAAAATTATTTATGTCTGAGAAAATAACCTTCATATATGATGGTGAATGCCCTTTTTGCAACCATTTTGCTGAATTACTAGAATTGAAGACTGAAATAAAAAATTTTGATATACTTGATGGTCGCAAAAATCATGAAGTCATTAAAAACCTTCTAAAAAAAGGATATGATCTTGATAAAGGAGCAATATTATTGAAAGGAGAAGAAATATACCATGGATCAAATGCAATTAATCAAATTTGCAAAATGATTATTAATCCTTCTGGAAATCTTATAAAATTATTATCATTGATATTTAAGTCTCGTAATAGGACACAAATGATTTTCCCATTTCTATTAAGAGCTAGAAGACTTTCCCTTATCGCAAAAGGAGTTCCTACCTCATTAACCTAAATAATTATTAATTTAATTAAAAGAATTATTAACATATAAATCAACTTATTAATTTTTAAGGAATTATTTGTTTTTTCTAGCTAGAACTTATAAATAATATTTAATAAAAAATGATAGAAAATTTTAACCCTTTTATATGTTTAGGAGGTGAAAATGAAAAAATAAATCATATCGCTGAGGCAGTTATTGAAATGAATTTAACTTGTAATGATCTTAAAAAAGATCTTAATTTATCTGATGGTGATGTAGTAGATATGCTCCAGTTAGTTATGGATCAGTTTAAAAGTAATAATGCTTTAAAAAGCAATTAAATTTGTGAAAAATATTGTTTTTGAAATTGATAAGTATGATTTAGTAAATTTCCTTTGGACAGATTTAATAGAAAAATTTGGATTTAATAAATCTAAGCAAATTGTATCTCAAGCTATTGATCTAAAAAGAATGAGCGGAAAAAATAATACGACTATACCTATTATCTTTACAGGAACTGGTGGTTTAGCTTTAATTTCTATTGATTTGTTAAAAAAAGAATACCTATCTAAAAATATCATTGAAAATCAAGTATTGATTTTCAATCTAAAGAAAAAAGCATTTCAAATCTTAGAGGAAACAAAGTAATTTATTTATCATATTAAAATTTAAAAACTCAAATCTATAAATATTTTTTTATAGTTAAGAAAATAACATATCAAAAATGCCATTTAAAGCTACTTATTTAGGATCTAATGGTTGGATTGTAGAATTTAAAAAAACTAAAATTGTTATAGATCCATGGTTGAAAGGGGATTTGGTCTTCCCGATGGGGAAATGGTTCTTTAAGGGCACTTTAAAGGAAGAGATACCAACACCAGAGGATATCAATTTAATATTAATAACACAGGGTTTACCTGATCATTGTCATACGCCAACTTTAAAGAAATTCTCAACAGATGTAACAGTAGTCTGTTCTGAAAGTGCTTTAATACCTCTAAAAAAAATAGGATTTGAAAATATTAAAGTTATTAAGCCAACTGATAAAATTGAAATTGAGGACTTAAGTATTGAAGCTACTTCAGGAGCCCCAGTTCCTAAAGTTGAAAATGGATATATTATTGAGAGTAATGAAGGTAGTTTTTATATTGAACCGCACGGATTTTTAGATAAAGAAGTTTTACCTAGAAAACTTGATGCTGTAATTACACCTACAAAAAATCTTGTTTTACCTATTGTGGGATCTTTTGTAAAAGGTGCAGATGTTATTTCTGACTTAGTTAAAACATTTAATCCTAACTATATTCTTTCAAGTACAATAGGAGGAGATGCTGAATATAGTGGTATTTTGAATAAATTTATTACTATTAGTCAATGTGATAAGAAATTAGATTGTAAATTAATAGATTTAGAAAGCTTGCAATCAATAACAATTTGATCTTTTTAGCAAATCAATTAAGGTTATAGAGAATTGAGGTTAATTAAATCTTTAATTTTTTAATATCAATCTTCACTATTTTTTGTCTTAATACAAATTATATTTGTGATAATGATTATCCTTTAAATTTGAATATACGTAATAATATAAATGGAGACTTTATAGAAATAAAGGAACTTTCTGATGTAAAACCTGGAGCTTTTATAAATTTAGATTGGAAAGGGAAAAACCTTATGTTACCTCTCTCATTAAAAAAAGGATCTATTTCATTTTCAGATTTAAAATGGGAATGGAAATATGAATATAATAAAAGAAATAAAATTAACGAAGAAGAAGCAAACTTTTATGAAATCTTATCAAAAGATAAATATATCAAGCACAATTGCCAATTTGTTCCAAGAAATGATATCTCATGATCAATAAGGAAAATAAAATTGATTTTAAATATACTTATTTGTCTGACTACAGATTTCCCGATTTCATAATTCCTAATATTTACCTTGAATTTATAATAGATAAAAAGTTTATAAAGGTAAACGCTGAATTATCAATAATTAAAAATCAAAATAATAACGACATCTTAAACCTTAAAGGATCTGACATAACCTTATTAAATATTTTTAAAGATGGGAAGAAATTAAAAGAAAATGAATTTTGGATTGAAAAAGAAAAGTTGTTAATTTCAGCAAAAGATAAAGCTAATTTTGTTTTGAGAATTGAGAGTTTAATTTATCCTAAATCTAATAATTCATTATTAGGAATTTATGAAAGTAATAAAATAATAACCACTCAGTGTGAGGCAGAAGGATTTAGAAGGATATGTTTTCATCCAGACAGACCAGATTTACTTAGTAAATACAAGGTGAGAATTGAAGCTGATAAAATTTTATATCCAGTTTTACTTTCTAACGGAAATTTAATTAGCGCATCAAAACTAAAAGATAATAGGCATGAAGTAATTTGGGAAGATCCATATCCAAAGCCATCTTATCTATTTGCACTTGTAGCAGGGGATTTAAAATGTATAAAAGATATTTACTTTACTAAAACAAATAAAAAAATTAATTTACATATATATGTGGAAGATGGCAATCAAAAATATGTAGAACATTCCTTCAATTCGTTAAAGAAGGCAATGAGATGGGACGAAGATAAATACAACTTAGAATATGATCTTGAATTATTTAATATAGTTGCGATTCGTCACTTCAATATGGGTGCGATGGAAAACAAGAGTTTAAACATATTCAATTCTAAATTAATACTTGCAGATACAGAAACAACTACCGATGAAGAACTTGAAAGGATAGAAGGTGTTATAGCACATGAATACTTTCATAATTGGACAGGTAATAGGATTACCTGCCGTGACTGGTTTCAACTATCTCTGAAAGAAGGTTTAACAGTTTTTAGAGACCAAGAATTTACTGCAGATATGCATAATTATCAAATAAAAAGAATTTCAGATGCTAAATTCCTTAGGAAAAATCAATTTAGAGAGGACTCAGGTCCTACGTCTCACCCTGTAATACCAAATAAATATCTTGAGATTGATAATTTTTATACAACAACTATCTATGAAAAAGGTTCTGAAATAATAAGGATGCTAGAAACTATTATGCAAAAAAATTATTTTAAAGAAGGATTTAAGGCATTTATAAAAAAATATGATGGGAAAGCAGCAACTATTGATCAATTTGTGGAGACAGTCATTGGAATAAATAAAGTTATAGAAATAGATATAGATCAATTTAAGCTTTGGTATAAACAGAATGGCACGCCTGAAATCGAATTTAAAAGAATCTGGAATAAAAGTGATAAAGAACTTACCATATTAATTAAACAGAATAATCCAAATATAAAAAATAAACTAAATAAATTTCCACTAATAATCCCAATTAATATTTGTGTATTTACAGGTATAAATAACTTTAGGAAAATAAAATTTATCTTAAAAGAAAAAGAAGATAGGATTTCTATACAAAATATAGAGACAAGTCTAGCAAATCCAATTGTTTCATACTTTAGAGAATTTTCAGCCCCAGTTAAGTGGAAAACAGACTTAAGTTTTGAGGAAGAATTATTTTTAATTGAAAATGAGACTGATTTATTTACAATATCCGACTCAATAAAAAGAATATATTTTTATATAATAAAAATATATTTAGAAAGTAAAAATACGCTTAATTTAGAGCAAAAATTATTTAGTTCTTTAAGAAATATATTTTCAAATAGAAAGGATATGCATTTATCATTACTTTGTGATCTTATTAATATTCCATCTTTTTCAGATTTAGAGTCTGAAATTGAAAATATTGATCCATTAAAAATATTTAAAATATTAGATTTATTAAATTTAAAATTAGCTAATAATCTCAAAACCGAATTATCTCAAAAATCCAAAGAAATTGAGAATGAAATTAACAAACCATGGCCAGAAGGCAAAGATGAAAGGAAATTACTAGAAACTATTTGGAGGTTACTTTTAAATTGTAAAGGTACTGTCTTTAGAAAAAAAATAATTAGTTTTATAAATGGCAATAATATGACATTATCAAAAGCCGCATTAAATGCCTTTCAGAAATTTGATTCTAAAGAAAGAATAAAAGCATCAGAAATATTTTTTAAAAAATGGAAAAATAACAATATAGTTTTAGACACATGGTTTTTATTCTCTGCTTCTATTGAAAGAGATGATCCCTACACACATTTAGAAAGTTTATTTAATCATAAACTTTTTGATTTCAAATCACCCAATACTCTAAGGTCAGTACTAAATGGATTTGCTTTAAATAACAGATCTTTTCATGATAAAGAAGGGAAAGGATATCATTATGTAGCAGAAAAAATAATTAAATATGACAAAGTAAATCCAATAATAATATCTCGATTTCTAAAAATATTCAGCCGATGGAATTCATATGATGATCCTTATAGAAATAACATGTTAGAAATACTAAAATATATAGATTCACACAAACTTTCAAATAATTCTAGAGAAGTAATAAATTTAATGCTAAAAAATCAATCGAATAGATAAATTTTAGTGGATTATCTATAAATATTCATATTCAAAAAATAAATACTAAATTAGATTATAATAATTTAAGTTATTGATAAAAAATGCTTGCTATTGCTTTAGGAATGAATAAGGTAGAGACTTTTACTGTAGCTATTTCAAGTATAGTTTTTATTGGAGCATTTACATGGGTATCAATAAAGGGGGACTTAAGAAAGATTGCCGAAGAATTAATTAACGATACCGATAGTAATCCAAATAATTGATTTTAATTTACCTATTATGAAGATTTGGATAATCGATAATATGTCTTATTTCTTTTAAAGAAGAACCATATATTTTTTTACCTTTTAAATCAATACCTACCCATTTTTTGTTTTGATTAAATAATTTATTATCATTTGAAATGAATTCGATAAAACTTTTATCTTGCCAAGTCAGAGCTATTTCCCAACCTTTATAATTTTCAATCATATTATCTAGTAAAGTTAATTTAAGCTTAACTAGAAGTCTTTAAAACAAAAACAAAGGAAATAAGTAGATTTTAGATGTTTAAAAATAATTCATTGTTCAATAGGTAATATTTTAATGTTAGCAGCACATATGTCTGCTTTTTTACGAGCTATAGTTGAATTCTCACCACTAGCTATAGCAACACCCATTCTTCTTCCTTTTTTAGCGATTGGCTTACCGAAGATAAATATTTTTGAATTTTCAACTTTTAATGACTTATCCAAACCCTCGAAAGTAAAATTCGAATAATCTCCATTCGACAAAATCACTCTTGTTGCTGAAGGTCTTAAGATATTGATTTTAGGTATCGGCAAATCTAAGATAGCTCTAAGATGCAATTCGAATTCGTTTATGTTTTGACTAAATAAAGTAACCATTCCAGTATCATGAGGTCTTGGTGATAACTCCGAGAAGATAATTTCATCCCCTTTAACAAAGAACTCAACTCCATAAATACCTGCACCATCTAAATTATCAAGAATCTTAGCTGTGATCTGTTTAGACTCCTCTAATAAAGAATGTTTAATATCTAATGGTTGCCAACTACATTGATAGTCACCATTTAATTGTTCATGGCCTATTGGTAAACAAAAAATATTCTTTTTATTTTTTGTTCTCACACTTAATAAAGTAAATTCATAATTAAATTTAATAAATTCCTCAAGTATTACCCCACTTACATTTCCTCTGGAATTTGTTAAGGCATCATTCCAAGCAATAAATAAATCTTCTTCTTTAATTACAACATTTTGTCCTTTTCCAGAGGAGCTCATAAAAGGTTTTACCAATAAAGGAAAACCTATTTCAGAAGCTTTTTTAGTTAGATCAGAGATATTATAAACATATCTATATTTGGCTGTTCTTATCCCTAAAGATTCGGATGCAAGATCTCTAATTTTATTTCTATTCATTGTTATTTCAACAGTTCTTGCATTAGGAACAATTTTCACTCCCTCATTTTCAAGATCTTTTAATGCTTCAATTGAAAGGGCCTCAATTTCTGGAATTACATAATCTGGATTGAATTTATTTATAATTTCTTTTAATAGCCCTCCATCATTCATATCAATAACTCTGAAATCATCTGCTACTTGCATAGCAGGTGCATTTGGGTATTTATCTACTGCCATTATTTCGCATCCTAATCTTTGCGATTCGATCACGAACTCTTTACCTAATTCACCACTTCCAAGCACTAATAACTTTTTTGAATAAGATCTATCAATATTCATATATTATCCCGATTTTTTAAATTCTTATCTTCTATTTTATTTGAATTTTCATTATCTTCCTTATTTTTTTTAGTATTTATACCAATTAAAAATGACTTATTTCCAAACCATCCTTGATCTTTCATACCATTTCTTATTCCTGTAGATATAGCTCCCAGGAAAAAAGCCCCAATCATTATCCAAATCAATCTTTCTATTATAATAAAAAGAGAAAATGCTTGTCCAGATCTAACAATTTCTGTTAAGGGGTCTAATGGGTCCAAAGTTCTAAAAGGGCTTTAGGTTTAATTATATATGTATATTAAAATTCTCCCCAAAGTTTTAAAAAGATTTCTAATAAAAAATAAATTATCATAAATTCTTTCTAATTTATATAAAGTATTTTTAAATTATTTCTTTGTTTATTAGACACGAAAAGTCTTTTGTATTGCTATCTTCAAATAGTTATTTTTTAAATTATGACTGTTAATGTAAAAAATACTATAATCATCAATTCAGATGGCCAAAAAGTTTTACTTGGCGACTATGAAGGTCAGGTACTTTTAATAGTTAATGTTGCTAGTTATTGTGGTTTTACAGCTCAATACAATGATCTGCAAAAATTACATGAAAATTATTCTGAAAAAGGTCTTAAGGTTTTAGCTTTTCCATGTAATGATTTTGGCAATCAAGAACCAGGAACATTAGATGAAATAAAAGAATTCTGTACTACCAACTTCAATGTTAAATTTGAAATATTTGATAAAGTTAAAGCCAGAGGTGAGACAACTGAACCTTATACAACATTAAACAAATGCGAGCCTGAAGGTGATGTTGAATGGAATTTTGAAAAGTTTATTGTGGGGCGAGATAGTAATGTTTTAGCAAGGTTTAAATCTAGTGTTAAACCATTTGATGAAAATCTTATAGCTGCTATTGAGGTTGCCTTGGATTCTTAAAGCCAAATTAAGAAGCTTCTTTATCTAACAAACCAAATTTACTTAATTTCATTCCAAATTCGTAATCATTTAGTTCAAGAAGATCCTTTTTCATTATCTGCCATTCATCTATATTTTCTAATTTTGAACCATTACAAAAATGTAATCTTGCGATAATTGATGCGAGTTTATTTTTGTCCATTTATTTATTAAATATATAAAATTTAAATATTTTTTAAATTTTTTCAATATAAATTTAATAAAATAATATTTTTTAAATAAAATTACTATAGTAATTTATTTTCATAATTTTTAAGAATTTTATAAACCTGTTTTATCTTTTTTAACTTCAATATTTAGTTTTGTTTTTGTTTTTGAGGTTTTAGCTTTAGGTTTCTTTTTTACAGCCTTTTTTTCTTTTGATAAAACATTGGTATCTTTTATATCATCCTTTGCTCCTATTAACTCTTCCTCCTTATTAACCTCCTTGGGTTCTTTTATAACTCCCTTTAACTCTTTTTTCTCCTCTTTGGG
>CETG01186052.1_pt1 | contig 16166 bp, 15 predicted proteins | sample 361471 | NCBI WGS metagenome assembly CETG01 (sample SAMEA2622696, study PRJEB7988) | marine metagenome | isolation source: saline water (ENVO:00002010), including | reverse complement strand
TTTATATGATAGGATTAAAAATATTAACACATTATATAACCTATTATTATATCTACTTATAATTAATTTTTTAAGTTTTAATATTTATTTATTAGCAACTAACGTATTTGATTATAAAATACATTTGCCATTTCATTTATGCTATTTAACAGAATTAGGAATTTTAATAGCAATTATTTTTAAAAACTATTTTTTTTATCCTTGGTTAGTTCTAAATGCTTTAGGAGGAGGAATTAGTGGGTTTACTAATTCTAATTTACCTAATGATGCTCTTTATATTGAGCATATTCATTTATATTTATCGCATTTTAATCTTTTACTGTTTTCTCTTATACTTTATCGTAATAGATTTGTAATTTCAAAAACTAATTTTATAAATAGTATAATATTTAATGCGATAATATTTTTTATAATATTTTATTTGAATATTTTATTTGAATCAAATTATTGGTTTACTCAACATAGGCCTCCTGGAATTAATTTAACTCATTTGTTTCCTGACTGGCCATATTATTTATTAGGCTTAATTAGCATAGGCCTTATTTCATATTATGTTACTTTTAAAATATTTTTGAAAAATACACAGTATAATTAATTTTTTACATATTATTTATGGATTAATAATATTTTTTGTATTTAATCATTCCATACAGGCTAAAGCCTATTAATGCTTCAAATAAAATAAATGCAAACAAATTGAATGCCACTCCTTCTGTAAAACCATAGCTATGTAAACCCACACTTAATAAATTCACACCAAACCATGCTAATGCAACCGTAATATTAGCTAATACTAAGCCTAAGGCATACCCTTCAGCTTTAGCCATACCAGAAATTTTTAAATGAATCATCATTAAAAGCCACATAACAATTAATAGTGCTCCATTTTCTTTAGGGTCCCAACCCCAAAATCTGCCCCATGATTGGTCACCCCATATTCCTCCTAAAATAGTTCCAAACATAGTAAAGAATAAGGCAATAAATGTCATTGCCAACATATTATTATATATAGTTTTTAATTGAGCCTTATTATTTGGATTAAATACTGCTTTAATAAGATATAAATGACCTATCAAACTACAAATTACAGTTGCTCCATATCCAGTTGTAATAGTAGTCACATGTGTTGCTAACCAAAAGTTTGAATTCAGTACAGCTACTAACACCCCTAATGTATCACCATCTGCTGCATACCCAAATGATATATAATGTAAGATTATTCCACTAACAGATCCGATAAATAAACTTAAATGATCTTTTTTAATTATTTCTAATATAATACTAAATAGTACTGTAATTAATCCAACAAAAATAATTGATTCATACAAAGTAGAAACGGGAGGCCTTTCTAAAATTGTTATTCGGATAATTATTCCAGATAAATGATATAAAAAACCAATTATAAATAATATTATAGGAATTAGCTTCAGATTATTAGAATATAATCTAAATATTGCTAATGTTAATAAACTAATAAGTGTCAAAATATAAAAAATCAAACTCCAAAAAAATAAATTAGATTGATTATAATTAACTTCTCTCATTAAAATGTTAGGGTTAATATGAGTATATTTTTTTATAATAGTTTTATATTCATTTAAATCTAAATGATTCATTTTCGTATTGTTCTTTGTACGTTCACTCAAAATATTTTCTAATGTTTCTAATAAAATATTATTTGTTTTAGATAGTTTATTATTAGTTTTTAGTTGATCAATTATATTCCATGGAGAATCCCATTCTGATTCATTTGGAAATAATTTTAAAATATCAGAACTTTTAATTTTGCTAGAGTGATTTCGCATAAATATTTCATTTTCAAATATTGAGATAGCATCCATTATTATTTTTAGTTCATAGAAAGTATTATTATCTGCATCCTTATCATCAATTGAATTAATTAATTTTTGAAGATTATGATGAATATTTATTTGATTTCTTAAATAATATGAATAACTAATACTTGTATTTTGTTTTATATTAAATGCATCAGCAAGCATTGAATCAGATATTGTCATTATTGGGACGATACAAGAAGCACTATTATATAATTCTATAAATAGATTTCTTTTAATGTGTAAATCTAATATTTGTTTTTCAACTAAGGTTAAAAATTCTTTATCAGATTGTATTAATTTTTGTATTAATTTTTGATTAATTTTTTGGTTAAGGCCATTATTAATTTGATGGAAACTATAAGTTAAATTTTTAGTTATTTCCAAGTTTAAAGCATTAACAACTGCAGGATTTTCTATTTTAAATATAGTTTGATTTAGACTAGAGGGTTCTTGTTTTAGAATAGAATATAACCAGTCAATAGCTGAAATTTTATATTTTTTATCACTCTCATCATAGATAGTTAATTTATTTTTTCCATATATTTTTAATAGCTGATTTCTAGCAAAAGAGTCCAAAGGTTTTATGCGTCCTTCTTCTTGAATAGGAATATGTAAAAAACTAAAATTAGCTGATTGGACAGGTGCCAATAAAAACCATAATATAATAAAATATTTTTTAATCATCTTTTTAATAAACTTGGAATTCGAATAATCATTTGTAATAATACTCCAATACACATAATAATACTTGATATATATGGGAATAGCTTTCCAGAATTTTTCACAACAGCTAACACAGTTGCTTCTCTACCATCATTTAGTTCTGCAAATGAAGCTTGATAAAAGGTATATTCTTTATGTCTTAGAGGTGCATTCATTTCAATTACAATTCTTCTTTGTGTTTCATTTTCTATTAAAAATATTTCGGAGCTAAAACTCTTTGCAATATTAGTACCTGGATGCATTATTTTTTTAAAATTTGACAATTCAATTTCTAATGGTAAATATGTGCGCTCAGGACGCAATAATAGAGCATATTTCATATTATTAATTGTAATAATTTCAGGCTCTTGTTCTAATTGATATATATAATATCCATTTATAAGATCATCATTTGTAATAATTTGATATATAATTCCTGAAATATTTTTATTCATTTCTGTTTCAGGAAATTTTTCTTTTAATTCAAATTGAATTGCATCACCCCGTAGAGGAGATAATGAATTATTAGAACCAGAAATAATTTTTGAATTCACAAAATAATCGATTACTTTAATCTTGAATGGTAGATTTTTATATGATAGTATTTGATTTTTTTTTAATAATGATTCATTAAAATTAATAACTTCGATACTATCTTTATATTCATCTAAATTTAAAATGGTGTATTCTTTATAATAAAAACTATGCATATAGTTTGATTTTTCATTTTCAATGATTATCATATTACCTTCTTTGCTAAACACACTAGTAATACCTGCGCCAATTAATAGAACTAATGCACCCATATGAATAGTGAGGACACCTAATTTATTTTTTGTCCATATATTAGGTTTAAAAAAAAATGAAAATAAATTAATAGCTAATATGGCCATTGTTAATCCACCTCCAGGTAGAGGTATGGAATAAAACCAAATAATGATACTTGAAAAATATTTATTTTGTGCTTCAAATAGACCAATATTTTTTTGATCTACTGTACCAACAGTCACTAAAACCATTAACCATATAATTGTAAATACAAAAATTTTGGGGTTACTGATTAATTTAATCATTTTTTGGTTTATTTTCATTGTATCCAATGTATTGATTTACAAAAAAGCTCAAATTCATATTTTAATTCTGCTAATAAATAAGCTGAGCCATTCATTTTTATAAATATAGTTTCAGAAACTAAGTCTGTATTATTTGATAAAGGAATTATTGCTGCTATAATTGCTTTGTTATTATTATGTAAATCAAAAATAAAATATTCACCCAACATACTAGATTCTTTTTTTGCACTTTTTAAAATGGCTTCTTTATTTTGAGATTCTAAATTAATTTGTTTTCTCCAACGATTTACATTTTGTGTTATTCCACCAGCTTCTCCTGGGAAAGTAGTAATAGATAAATTAATTAATTCGCCATTAGAGGTTGGAATATCATAACTGGCTATGCTAAAATCTGAAGGTGATTTTTCAATCCAGTTTTTAGGAGAATTCCAACTTAATTTTTGATTATTTTTTTGAGTATGAAGAGGATTGTTTTTTTTAATTTTATATACTGTAACATTAGATTCAGATTTACAGCTAAATAGAATTAAGATAAATATGGTATATAAATAAGTGCTACAATATAATTTCACTGCAATAAAATTTATTCAAAATATTCCCAACGTATATCACGCAAGAAATACTTTACTTCTTTTTCGCTCTCGGTATTTATTTCAACATAAAATTCTGCAAAGTTACCTGGGTTTATTGACGCGTCTGAAATGATTCCCGAATTAAATATTTGTTTAGAGCCAGAAATAAATGCAGAATCAATCGCTATTAATTCTGAATTTTGATCATATAATGTATAAATTATGCGCACAAAATCAGCTCTTTTTAATCCATTATTTTTAATAGATCCTTTATATGCTCGTTTATTCTGGTACACTTCTTCAATAGCATCTCCAATAAATTCTAAATTTGCTACAGGAGGCAATATGTCTTCAGTATTAAGTACTTCATTTTTATTAATTTGTAATTGCCCTATTTGGGTATCTACAATCAATTGATTAGCATTTTCATATATTATCACTCCTTGAATGGTTGTACCATTAGATAGTTGTATTTCATGTTTGATGCCAGGATTTTTTAATAATTTTAGAACTTGAGTATTGAAATTAGGTGTTGAAATTTGTGATTGATATTGAATTACTTGTTCTTTTAATAAAGCAATTTCAGATTCAATTTCCTCTAATTTTGGATCTACGGTATAAAATGGTTTGGTTTCTTCAGAAAATAATAAGTTAACCTTTGATTGTGTATTATTCATTTCCCTTGATGTAACTTTTTTTGTATTTTTTTTATTTTTAAATCCAGAGCATCCAGTAACGCTTATGGCTAATAAAAAAATTAAAAATATTTTACAATTCATATTCATTCTTCTAATTCTGTTTGATTATTCATGGCTTTAAATGAAGCTTCTCTTAATTGTGATTCATATTCTGGCATTAGATCCATCGATAAAATTAAGTCTACTATATGATCATAAAAAATATAGTTTTTTGATTCATGCAATAAAACTATCATTTTATCTATCACTGTTGGATCACCAAAGTTACCTAATGATTTAATAGCTTTAATTCTGATATGATAAGGTAAATGCTCCGTTAAAGCAACTTCTACTATAACAGGTTTTAATTGAATGTTATTTTGTTCACTCATAATATCCATTAATTTGATGAGCATACTATAGTATTGTTGCTTACCTATTTGATATGACTCTAATAAAGCTAAAATCATTTGTTGATTATCTAAATCTCCCATTACTTCTAATGCAAAATCATTCATACTTTGGCGGGTATGAGGATCACCTAATAATTCTATAAAATAATCCACTAATTCAGTTGCTTCTTTTTTAGCTAATATATCCACTGCTAATTTTCTAGTAATTAAATTATGTTCTTTGTTCTGTGCAATCTCCATTAATACCGGGATAGACCGTTCATCACCCATTTCACCTAATGCAAGAGATAATAATTGACTATTTTTCTGATGATTTATTCTGCTAATTTCATATAATTCTAAAAGTGTTATAATATGGTCATCAGAGCCATTTTCACTAATTGCATTTACAATTGATTCTCTTAAATTGATAATTTTTGATTCACTTTTTTTCAATGCAGAAGTTAATGCACTAATTGATTCAGTATCACCATATTTAGCTAATAGCTCAACAGATTTAATCATCATTTCTAAATCAATTAATTCTGCATTACGAATAGATTTTTGTATTGCTTCAATTACTAAAGGGTCTTTACTTTCTGCTAACGCTTCCAGAGAAGCCATTCTTACCTCATAGTTTAAATTTCCATTATTGTAAGCATTAATTAATAATGTGATGGGAGCTCTTTTTCCTTCAGCTAAAAATTCACGTTGATTATTTACATCATCCATAGTTTCTATTTCAGGGTCATTAAAAGAAAGACGCTGTACCTTACCATTTCTCATGACACATGAGGTACAAAACAAACAAACTAATGCTAATATATATATATTATTTTTCATATTTTTTTAATTATATTACCCATTAAAGGTAAGCAATATACATCAAATCATCCAAATATAGCTGTATGATTTATTATACTTTAAAATCTTCCCACTTTTTTTGCTTCCATATTCCTTTTTCATCTAAAATCGTTACGGTATATTGATTAATCCAATCTCCCATATGTATAAATTGTTTATTATCATTTTTATAGATACCTATTTCATGATAATGACCCATTAATAATACATCAATATTTTCATCCTGCATCTTATTAAATGCAAAGTTTTTCAATTCTTGCTTTTGTTTTGTTGAGAGCTTTGGGTATTTAGGATCAAATTTCTTTTTTGTGTTTGATATTTTTTTTGCAATATTAGTCATTATTGATATTGGCATTATTCTAATTAAAAATATAAATAGTTTACTCCTAATTATTCTTTTCATCAATCGATACCCTGAATCATTTTTAAGAATACCATCGCCATGAGTAACCAAGATTTTGTTGCCATTTATATTAAAAACGAAATCATTTTTATACATGTTGCACCCATAATTTGTATTTAAAATTCCAAAATCCCAATAATCATGATTTCCAGCGATAAAATGAATATTAATATTTTGATCATGCAAATCTTTTAGAGCCTCTAGCAAATCATTGTAATACTTTGGAATTCCTTTAAATGTTTGTAACCAAAAATCAAAAAAATCACCCCCAATAATTAGGGTTCCCCCTGAAATTTTTATTTTTTCAAATAGATATAATAGTTTTTTTCTTCTAATTTTTTCTTCAGCATTATTTTCCAGTAAAAAATGGTTATCTGAAATAAAGTATATTGGTAATTTCATATTTTTAGTCCTTATATACATAAATAATGTATATATTTATTTATATTGTTACTAATTTTGGAAACCTTTAATAACGATTATATTATAATTATTATATAAATCAGTACTATGAAATTTACAAAATATATTATTCTATTTTTTATAATTCCTATATATTGTCAGTTTGGGAAGAATATTGTTCAATATAAAAATTTTGATTGGAATTATATACAATCTCAATATTTTGATATTTATTTTTATAATGATCTCAATAAAAATAGTAATTCAAATTCTTTAAATAGCAATGCAGAATTTGTAGCAAATGAATCTATGAAAGCTTACAGTATTATTTCTAACGCTATTGGATGGAAGTTAAAAAACAGGATCCCTATTATTGTTTATAATTCGCATAATGATTTTCAACAAACCAATATAATTGATATGTATATGCCTGAAGGGGTAGGTGGCGTTACGGAATTATATAAAAATAGAGTAGTAATTCCTTATGATGGAAATTATCAACAATTTCGAGATGTCATTCATCATGAATTAGTACATGCTTTTATTAATGATTATATTTATAAGGGCAGTATTAAAAATATGCAAAATGAAGATGTTATTTTAATTCCACTATGGATGAATGAAGGACTTGCAGAGTTTTTATCATCTGAATGGAATGCAGAATCAGATATGTGGATTAGAGATTTAGTAATCAATGGAGAAAAATTACCAACTTTAAATGAACTAAATGGCTTTCTTGCTTATAGGGGAGGTCAATCAATATGGAAATTCATTGTTGAAAAATTAGATACAGCTTATAATAATGGCTCCACCCAGGCGCCCACCATTATTGCTTCAATTTTTGAATCAATTGCATCATCTTCAGATTTAAATTCTGCATTAGAAAAATCCTTAAATATTAATTTGGAAAAATTGGAATCACAATGGCACAAATATCTTAAAGAAGAGTATTGGCCAGATATAAATAATAGAGAATACATTAATGATATTTCTACATCAGTTTTAAATTATAAGAAGGTTAACAGTAGTTATGATATTGCTCCATCAATTTCACCAGATGGACAGAAAATAGCTTATTATTCTAATAGAAATGGATTAATGAGTGTATGTATTGTTCCTAGTGATTGTCAAGAGTGTAATACCAAAAAAATTCAAACCCTTTTAAAGGGTGGAATGTCTATTGATTTTGAAGAATTACATATTTTAAAGCCTGGTATTTCATGGTCAAAAAATAATGAAAAAATTATTTTAGCATCAGCTTCTAAAGGTGAAGATGTATTGTTTGTAATTGATATTGAAACTAAGGATAAAATCAAATTTTCATTTGATTCTTTAAGCTCTATTTCACAACCTATTTGGCACCCTATACATGATGATATAATAGCTTTTATTGGTAGTGATGGTAGTCAGAGTGATATTTATATCTATAATTCAAAATTAAATCAACTATCTCAGCTCACTAATGATATTTTTACTGATAAAGAAATCAGCTGGACTATAGATGGTAAAAATATATTATTTAGTTCTGATAGAGGTCAGTTTGGAAATAATTATTGGGCTAATCAATATGATTTATATTCTTTTAATTTAGAGTCTAACTTAATTAGTCAGTTGACTGATAGTGAATATAATGAACATTACCCTATTTCCATCTATGAAGATAGCTTAATGGTTTTTATTTCTGATAAAAATGGAATTAAAAATATTCATATACTTAATCATAGTAATGATTCTAGTCAAATGGTTACTAATACTTTTACTGGTATAACACACATAACCGCACAGGATAATAATTTATTTTTTTCAAGTTTAAATAATAAAAAATTTGAAATTTCAAAATTAGATACAACCTTAATTACATTTAATACACTTTCTAAGGTATCACAAGATGCAAAATGGAAATCTAATATATTTAAATATGATTTTACATTATTAAATCACAAGCTTGATAAAAAACAAAATAATTATAGAAATTATATATTTGATAAAACAATTGTTAATCCAAGTGCTATTAATCAAAATTCTGAATTATTATTAAGTTCTGTTAAAGATAGCTCTGGTAATTATATTATTCAGAAATATAAAACTAAATTTAGTTTAGACGTTGGTCAGCTCTCTGTAGGTGTTGGATTAAGTAATAGTAATAATAATTACAATCAAAATGGATTGGCAGTTTTTCAATTTAGTGATATATTAGGTGACCATAAAATTTATTTAGGTACTGAACTGGATGTAAATTTTAAGCGTTCAGATTATGCATTAGTATATAGATATTTGCCACACTTAATTGATTGGACTTTATTATTTTCACATGATGGATTTGCAATTCGGACTTCTAACCCATATGTAGATGAAAATAATAATACTTTACAAGATCAAACTTTATATCAGAATATTGCTTTGGGAGTTGATGCTAATAGACCTTTATCAAGGTTTAATCGTTTAGAATTTAATCTTAATCATTATATAATGTTAGTTCATGATGAAACTATTGGTACTGGTACATATGGTGGAGTTGAAAGTAGTACGCAAAAATACACTGGCAACTTAACAACATTAAGTGGTAGATATGTTTGGGATAATACTCGATGGTTTTATACTTACCCAATTAATGGATCAAGGTTTTTTGTAAAGTATAAATCAGCCCCAACATCAAGCTACGATATTAATCTAGTCAGTTTTGATAGTAGATTATATAGGCCATTATTTAATGGAGTAAGCATATTATTTAGAAATTTTATAGGCCATACATGGGGAGCAAACAGGCATTCTTTATATTTAGGTTCGGAGCCTTCTTTATATTCATCTGTTCCAAATCTATCTGATTTTTATTTAAATGAATTTAATGCTGATAATGATAATTTATTAACATTATTCAATTTTACTGAAAATATTACACCTATTAGAGGGGTCCCATTTATGTATAAATATGGTGATAATGTAGCATTAATGAATTTAGAATTAAGAGCTCCATTTTTATTATATTATTTTCCTGCAATTAAATGGGTAGGACAAATTAATGGTATTATTTTTTTAGATATTGGTGTTGCATGGGATAATAGTTCATCTATTCCAGATATTACCAAAAAATCTAATTGGATTAATCGTGAAGATGATAATAGCCAACATCATGGTTGGGTTATGTCATATGGATGGGGACCTAGATTTATCTTTTTAGGCTTACCATTAAAAATTAATTATGCATGGCAATATAATCCAATTACCAAAAAAACATCTCAAAGAAAATATGAAATAACTATTGGTATAGATTTATAACTTGCAATTATTTAATTTAATGCACATTAAAAATGTTTATATTTAATTAGTAGAGGTCTTTTATGATAAGATTATTATATATATTAATGTTTTCGAGCATATTTTCATTAAATCAATTTGTTATTAATAATGAAAAATCATCTATAAAATGGAAAGGTACAAAATCTAATGGTTCATATCATGATGGTTTAATTTCAGTACATCAAAGCCTACTCGAATTAGATAGTACTAATATGATAATTGATGGTAAAATTATTATTGATATGAATTCTATTATTTGTACTGATATTCAGGATACAAGTTCTAATAGTTACTTAGTAAGCCATTTAAAAAATGATGATTTTTTTTCAACTGCAGATTTTCCAACAGCTATTTTACAAATTACTGAGGCTACTTTTTTGAATGATAATAAATACAATATTACTGCTGATTTAACAATCAAAAATCAGACTCATTCTATTAATTTTATAGCTAATATTATTATTCAAGATCAAATTGCTTTAGCATCAGGGAAAATGGAAATTAATAGAGCTAAATATGGTATTAAATATAAATCTCAATCTTGGTTTCCAGACATTGGTGATCGATTTATTAATGATATTTTTGAGCTTTATTTTAATTTAGTAGCAACTGAGATGGAAAAATGAAAACATATGAATTAGAGTTTGAGCAATTTATTGACTTGCCAATCAATGATGTTTTTGATTTTTTTTCTAAGCCAAAAAATTTATCACTCATTACGCCTCCTAGATTAAAATTTGATATTTTAACTCCCACTCCATTAGTAATGAAAGAAGGGCAATTAATAGACTATTCTCTTTCAATTTTATATATTGTAAAGCTTCATTGGCGGACATTAATTACTCATTATGATAAACCATATAAATTTATAGATCAACAAATCAAAGGCCCTTATACTTTATGGCATCATACACATATTTTTGAAGAAAAAGATGGTGGGACATTAATTAAGGATACAATTCAATATGCTATTCCATTTGGATTGTTAGGGCGCTTAATAAATTTTATTTATATCAAGTATGATATAAGCGGAATTTTTAAATATAGGCATAAAATATTAAATCAAATCTTTACAGAAATAAAAAATCAATCAAGGACTTAATTTATGAAAGTAGCACTTTTTGGCAGTACAGGATTTGTAGGAAAATACATATTAAAATCATTAATTAATTGTGAGCATGATGTTTACACGCTTGTACGTAATGGAAGTGAAAAAAAACTTAATAGATTTGAGAAGTTAAATATTATAAATGGAGAAATTTTTAATAATACAGCTTTAGAACAAACTCTGATGAATTGTTCATCTGTAATTTATAATATAGGAATTATTCGTCAATTTCCATCTAAAGGTATTACATATCAAAAATTACATTTTGATTTTGCAAAGCAAATCATTGATAAAGCGGTGCAATACAATGTTAACCATTTTATTTTGATGAGTGCTAATGGGGTTAAAGAAAATGGTACAGGCTATCAAACTATGAAATATAGGGCTGAACAATATCTGAAAAATTCAGGTTTAAATTATACTATTTTTAGGCCTTCTCTTATTTTTGGAAAGCCAAACAATGATCAAGAGTTTTGTTCTCAACTTAGAGATTCAATGTTAAAACTGCCTATACCTGCACCTTTATTTTTCCCTGGCTTAAATATTACTCAAGCTGGTAAGTTTGAAATGTCTCCTATTCATGTTGAAAATGTAGCGGACTTTTTTGTAAAATCCATTCAAAATGAAAAACATTATATGCAAACTTATGCATTAGGTGGACCCAAATCTTTTAATTGGAAGGAAATTATTAACACAATTGCGTCCGCACTTAAAAAAAATAAATTAATGATTCCAGCTCCTGTCTTACCTATCAAATTATTAGCTAGCTTATTAGATCGTTTTAAGTTTTTTCCTATTACTAGAGATCAGTTAACAATGTTACTAGAAGGGAACACCTGCTTATCAAAAGATTTATTTTTAGATTTTGATATTACACCAATTGATTTTAATGCTAAAAATTTATCTTATCTTAGACAAAAATGATTAAGTATATAAAACTATATGATTTGATTGGATTCAAAATTTGTTGGTTTTTGTGTGCATGTTGCTCTATTTGGGGGCAACCGTACCTTGGCCCAATTGTCACGGTTATATTTATTTTAATTCATCTGATTATTGTGAAATTCAATTCACGAGATATTCAAGTAATTATTATTGCAATTTTATGCGGTTTATTTTTTGACAGCATATTTTCAACATTTAATTTAATTAATTATAAAGGAGGCATATTATCTGATTATAATTTATCTCCTTTATGGATAATTTCAATGTGGGCTGGCTTTGCATTAACTATGATTTATACTCTTGAAAGTATTAAAGAAAAATATTTTATTTCTTCATTATTAGGTTTTTTTGGTGGCCCTCTCTCATATAGCGCAGGTGTTGGTATTGGTTCATTGGATATCCACACAAATTTTGCGTACTTTGTTTTAGCTATTTCTTGGGCTATAATGGTGCCATTATTATTTAAGTATATTAATAGCTTTGATTAAAGCTCAATCAAATAGCATTTTTAGTATTATTTAAAATAATTATGGATCAGACTCTTTTAAAAAATTCAATCAAGCATTTAGCGCAAGATCAAAAGCTGAAAATATTAATAAATAAGCATCCTATACCTAAATTTTCAACCAATACTAATTACTTTGATGCTTTATCGAAATCAATTATTTATCAACAATTAAGTGGAAAAGTAGCCAAAATTATTTATGTTAGATTTTTATCATTATTTGAAAAAAAAAATCCAACACCCAATCAATATTTAAAATTACCTATTTCTACTTTTAGGGATATTGGTCTATCTAAACAAAAAATAAATTATATAAGAAACCTCTCTAAATTTTTTATAGCACAGAATAATCAATATCAGTTTAAAAATGACTCTGATCAAAAAATATACAGTCAATTAATTGAGATTAAAGGAATAGGTCAATGGACGATTGATATGTTTATGATGTTTACTTTATGTAAACCAGATATTTTGCCTGTTGGTGATTTAGGAATTAAAAAAGCCTTTAAAAAATTATATAATTTAGAAGAATTACCTTCTAAAAGTTTTATGGAAAATAAGAGTTTAAATTGGCGACCTTATCGAACTATTGCGTGTTGTTATTTATGGATGCTTATAGATGAGGGTGATGTTTGGTAATCAGCTTAACTATTTCTAAAGTGATATTTACAAAAATATATAGCTAATCCTTTTTTATCCAATAAATGTATTTAGCATCTTTGGATAAATATTTTGTAGCTTCTATTTGAAATTGATTAGTAATTTTTTTTTCATTAATTGGGAAAAATGTATCTAAATTATTTGATTTAATATCAATGTATGTAATGTGTAGATGTGTAGCATATTCAAAAAAAAGTTTATAAATGCTTGACCCTCCAATAACAAATAATTTATTCATAGATTCTTTTTTAAATACATTCAAGCATTGTTCAATATTATGGTATGTTTCCACATTTTTTATTTTATTTTTTGATAAAACAATATTCCGTCTATTAGGTAGAGGTTTAAATGGGAGTGATTCCCATGTTTTCCGTCCCATCACTATTGTAGAATTCAGTGTAATTTTTTTAAAATTTTTTAAATCTTCTGAAACATGCCAAGGCAACTGGCCATTTCTTCCTATACCTCCATCATATTCTTGAGCCCAAATCAGATGGATTTCCATTATACAGCAACAGGAAATTTAATTATAGGATGATGTTTATAATTTTTTAATTCAAAATCTTCAAATTTTAAATTCCAAAATGGTTTATCTTTAATAATGAGTGTTGGTAAATCATAAGGTTTACGTTTTAATTGTTCTTTCATACCATCAATATGGTTTACATAAATATGAGCATCATTGATATAATGCGAGAATTCGCCTAATTTTAAGTTTGCTTCTTGCGCCATCATTTGGGTTAAAGTTGCATAGCAAGCGAGATTAAATGGAATACCAAGCGCAATATCTCCACTTCTTTGGGTTAAGTGACAATTTAATTTATTATTAACAACACTGAAAATAAAAAATGCATGACAGCTAGGTAAGGCAATTTGATCTAAAACTGATGGATTCCATGCTGATACAATAATTCTTCTAGAATCAGGATTATTTTTTATTAGTTTTAAGGCCTCATCAATTTGGTTGATATATTCTTTATGGATTTCTCCAGTTGATTTGTCTTCATTAAATTTTTCCCAATTAACCCATTGATATCCATACATTTTCCCAACTTCCCAATTTTTATCCTCAGATGTCCATGCATCCCAAATTTTTGTATATTGTCTTAAATTTCGGATATGTGTTTCACCTGATAAATACCATAAAAGCTCATGGATAACAGAGTTAAAAAATACTTTTTTTGTGGTCAGAAGAGGGAAACCTTTTGCTAAATCTACTTTATAGTGATACCCAAATGACATTAAGGTATCTGTTCCAGTACGATTTTTTTTCAGAACACCATGATCTAAAACATGTTGTACTAGATCTAAATAAGAATTCATTATTTACAATCTCTTTTTTTATGACCTATATATATTTGCCTTGGTCTATTAATTCTATTTTTTGGATTTAATACCATTTCTCTCCAATGTGCAATCCATCCGGGTAGCCGTCCAAGTGCAAACATCACAGTAAACATATTAGTTGGAAAGCCTAAAGCACGATAAATAATACCAGAATAAAAATCTACATTGGGATATAATCCACGTTGTATAAAATACTCATCATTTAAAGCCACTAATTCTAATTCTTTCGCAATATTTAATAGAGGGTCATTAATGTTTAACTTAGTTAAAACTTTTTCTGTCATCTCTTTTATTACTCTAGCTCTAGGATCATAATTTTTATATACCCTATGACCAAAACCCATCAGTCTAAAGGATGATTTTTTATCTTTTGCTAATTCAATATACTTTTTATAACTGTCACCATCTTTATGAATCATTTTTAACATTTCTATTACAGCTTGGTTTGCACCCCCATGTAACGGACCCCATAAAGCAGAAATTCCAGCTGAAATAGTTGCATATATATTAGCGTGGCTACTACCTACCATTCTTACTGTAGATGTAGAGCAATTTTGTTCGTGATCTGCATGTAATATTAATAGCAAGTTCAGTGCTTCAATAATAATCTCATCACTATGATGATCCTCTTGTGAGTCAGCAAACATCATGTGCAAAAAGTTTTCAACATAACCTAGTTCAGGTTCAGGATAGATAAAAGGCAATCCATGTGATTTTCTATACGAATACGCTGCAATAGTTTTCACCTTCGCTAATAAACGTACAATATTAATATCCATTTTTTCTGCTTCAGTTTTATCATCATCTTGATGATATGAAGATAAAGCTGTTACCATTGAAGATAAAATTGCCATTGGATGAGCGTTTGGTGGAAAACCATCAAAAAATCTTTTCATATCTTCATGAATTACAGCATGTTGACGAAGGCTTTTTTTGAATTTAATTAATTTACTCTCATTTTGATTATCACCATAGATTAAGAGGTGTGATAAATCAGTGAAGTTCGTATTTAGTACTACTTGTTCAATTGGGAAACCTCTATATCTAAGTATTCCAGATTCACCATCAATAAAAGTAATATCACTTACGCAGGCCCCTGTATTTCCATATCCTGGATCTAGAGTAATATATCCTGTTTTATTACGTAGAGATGTAATATCAATAGCTTTTTCGTTTTCAGTTCCTTCAATAATTGGGAGTTCTATAGATTGATTTTTATTTAAAATTAATTTTGCCTTTTTCATTTTTATATCATTTCCTGTTAAATTTAATTTCTTAACTACATGCTTGAATAATTTAATCATTTTTTTATTAAAAATCTCTTCTTAAAAAATTTTTTTTTATTAAAAATAAAAAATAATGTTTGGCGCACAAACACTAT
>CETG01133055.1_pt1 | contig 16260 bp, 9 predicted proteins | sample 361471 | NCBI WGS metagenome assembly CETG01 (sample SAMEA2622696, study PRJEB7988) | marine metagenome | isolation source: saline water (ENVO:00002010), including | reverse complement strand
GGGTATCCGCAGCGTCGACGTCAAGGGTAGCTTCCTGGTCGACACCGGCCACATCGTCGCCTTCGAAGACAGCCTTCACTTTGAAGTGCAGAGCTTCGGACGAAATAAGGGCATCAACTGGAAGGCCTTATTGCTTGGCGGAGAAGGGCTGGTCTGTAAATTTCAGGGCGAAGGTCGACTCTGGCTGCAGACTCGCAATACCCAGGGATTTGGCAAACTGATCGGCACACAGTTACCCCCTCGAAGCAGCTAAGACGAGCATTGATCCATGGATCATAAAATCCACAGCAAACCGGACTTCGCCTACCTCTCAGTCCTACTGGAAGAAGGCGAGCAGCTCATCACCGAGAGCGGCGCCATGATGGGAATGAGTTCTGATCTGGGAGTCGAGACCAACATGCATGGAGGCCTCGGAGGTGCTCTTAAGAGAGCCCTCAGCGGGGAGTCGTTGTTCATGAACACCTACACGGCCAAAAGGCCCGATCAACGCCTTGATCTGGCCCCAGCAAGCCCTGGAGATATTGAGCACCTCCACCTAAGCCAAACTTCAGTACGGGTGCAGAGCGGCTCCTATATGGCCTCAACCAAAGAGGTAAAAGTCGATACCCGCTGGCAGGGAGCGCAGGGATTCTTCGCTGGAGAAGGCCTCTTTATGCTCCAGTGCAGTGGAACCGGCGACCTTTGGATCTCTTCCTATGGAGCGATCCATGCGGTAGATATAAGAGGCAGCTACGTTGTCGACACCGGTCACATCGTCGCCTTCGAAGAGAGCCTGGATTTCAACGTGAAATCAGTGGGCGGCATAAAGAGCCTGCTGTTCTCTGGTGAAGGTCTGGTATGTGAATTCACCGGTAGAGGCCGCCTTTGGTTACAAACCCGCTGCAGCCTCTCTCTGGTCAGCTTTCTTCACCCCTTCCGCGCCATTCAACCCCAAAACCACGCCAACTAAAACTTCGAAAGGCCCCCTGTCATGCTCAAGCTCACCTTCATCCCGCTCGTCTTCGCCAGCATCGTGCTGGTCGCTTGCGGCGAGGAGTCAACCAGCACCTCCAGCAGCTCAGCCGGCGAGAACTCGCCGGCTACCGAATCCGCGGGGAACCCGGTCGACGGTCCTGCCGCGGAAACCAGCAGCGGTCCGTCCACTAAGAAGAGCCGTAGCGATGCCGGACAGAGCAAAGAGCCAGGAGCAGGGCCAATGCCGGTTCGCTTCAAAGGAATCCAGGAGCTGCTGGCCGGAGCCAGCGACGACAAAGAACCTTCCAACATGGAGTTCAACGCGAACTCCGATCCAATCATCGCTCTACGCTGGTTTTCCCGGCACTCAAGCGAAGATAAGGAGCGCGTCTTTGCGCTCCGCGCGCTAGGGCTCTACCCGACCCCACAGAACTATGAACTGCTGCTGACCACCGCCACCAATGACAAAGAGAACCCGGCCATTCGAGCTGGGGCATTGCTCGGCCTCGGGCGCTACGATCTGGAAGCAGACCAGCACGTTAAGGCCAAGGAACTGATCTTCGCCCTGGTAAACGGCAAAGATCTACAACTCGCCACCGCCGCTGCAGAGGCAATGCACGGTATGCCTACGGCACAGACGGTGCTGACCGAGCTGAGCAGCAACAGCAACACTCCTCCAGCACTGAAGGCGGCAGCCAAGCGGGCACTACGGCCCCAGGTCGAATAAGACAGACCTGCTCAGGACCCATGATTGGGTCTAAGCTCAGACCATGCAAGGTGTAGATGCTCCGGAACGCCTCGGTCGCTACCGCATCCTCGGCGAGATCGGGAGAGGCGGAATGGCGACCGTCTACCACGCCGTACAGGAGGGTCCCCACGGCTTCGAGAACCACGTTGCACTGAAGCTGATCCACGAGCGTCTGCTAAAGGCCCACCCGCGGGTAGTAAAGATGCTCGTCGATGAGGCCCGTGTCGCCGCTCGGATCAACCACCCAAACGTGCTGCGCATCCTCGACCTGGTGGAAGAGGCGAACCACGTCTACATGGTCATGGACTTCGTCGATGGCATCTCTATGCGAGGGGTACTTGATCACGCCCGCCAGACCTCAACCCCTGCGGCCATCGGCCCGATCATCGAGGTTCTCTCCCACGCATGTGAAGGGATCCACGCTGCCCACCAGCTGAAAGCAGCCGATGGCAGCTCCCTTGGACTGGTGCACCGGGACATGAAGCCGGGCAACATCATGGTTTCCATCGAGGGACACGTAAAAGTTGGCGACTTCGGAATCGCTCTATTTGCTGACCGAGTGGCCGACTCAACCGCCCAGGGTCAACTCAAGGGAACGCCAGCCTACATGGCTCCTGAGCAGACCCTTGGAGGGCCCCTCGACGCACGTTCAGATGTCTTCTCAATGGGTCTCACCCTCTACACTCTGGCCACTAACAAGCTGGCCTTTCGCGCCCGCAAGGCAATGCAGATAGCCCTTAAGATCGCCAGAGAGTCCATGGCGCCCCATGCTATCGAGCTTGAGTCCATAGCCCCAGGTCTAGGGGATGTCTTCCGCAGAGCCTGTGCTCAGGATCCTGACGAGCGCTATCACAATGCTCTTGAGCTGGGAGCTGCGCTGCGAAAAGTACATGAGCAACTCACCAATCCGCAGAGCATCCCAGAGATGCTCACCATCGCCGGGTGGGGGGCTCCAGCGGAGGCTATCGTGAGCCCCGCACCAGAACCGCTATCTCTGGAAGACAGCGGACCCAGCCAACTGGGACCGCCGCAAGAACCCATTGAAGGCCCGGAAGAGCAAGAGCTGACACAAACTCTGGGCACCGAGCAGGACGCCGAGCTTGAGCTCAATCATCCAATCGATGAGGACGTCGACACCAACACCTACATCCCTGCGGTGACAGAGCTTGGCACCGACCTGGACAGCACGCCCATCAGCAACCCGGTCGGCAGCGGAACCGAACCCCTCCTGGAGCCGGTAGCTCTTCCGGAAGGCGGCCTTCCCCGCGCTAAACCGCCGCCAAGCCCAAATCCGCAAGTACCCATGCGAGCCCAACAAGCAGGCAGCTTCGACCCAGCCAGGGTGGCCGCCGCTGCCGGGCCCATGGGCGCAGCGCGGAGCGAAGGAGATACTGTAAACCTCCGTCATCAGAGGGACTTTCGTGGCCGAGCAGTACCACCTCCCGATCCTGAGCTGACCCAGGTCAGCTCAGGTGAGAAACTTGGCATCGCGATCACTGCAGTCTTCCTCCTCGCAACCGTGGCTGCTATCGGCGGCTACCAGCTCATCAGCCGAAGCAGCAAGGGCGAGGTTGACCCAATAACGACCGACCAATCCAACACTCAGGCCGCATCGAGGCTGAAAACCAACCCTCCCATCACCGAAGGCAAGGAATCCGGCGACCCAGCAAAATCAGCCCCGATGGCCCGACACACAACAGCCAATCAGCTACCTCCCGAATCGATGGAAAGCAGCGGCCTGAGCAGCATGGAGGACAGCCCTCAAGAAGAAGAACTGACCATTGAAACGGCAGAAGTCTTAAGGCCGCCAGCGCATCGAGAGGCCTCCAGTCCACTGCCAGTACTCGACCCTCCGACAAGCTCAGCAGCCCCCAAAACTTCAGCAAGCAGTCAAGATGCCAGCGAACCACCACCAGCTGGTTCGCCAGCGACCACCAGAGCGTCAAGAGCTGCAACAGCAGTCAAGCAGCAGCCTCAACTGCAACCGGCAGCTACCAAGCGCGACCCGACTACGGCCAACCAGGACCAGGTAATCAGCGAACCGGGCCTGATCACGGTGAGCAGCTACCCCTGGTCGGAAGTATGGATCGACGACCAGAAGATCGGCGTCATCCCGGTCACCGAACACAGCCTCCCTGCCGGCGTGCATGAAGTGCGGCTGGTCTTTCCTGGAGCGGGCAACAAAGAGCTCATCGAAAAGGTCGAAATCAGGCCCGGAAAGCACCTCCAGCTGGTACGCCAGCTAAACCCAGAAGCCGGCCAAACAGCTCCCTCTAAGACTCCTTGAGCAGCAAAGTGGGCAAGAGGTTTACAATGCACGTTGGAGGAGTAATGAGCGCAAGGGGGGCACATGGAGGCTGATACAGACAGCATCCCAGACGGGCCAGAGGCAACAGAGCCAGGGCAAGGCCGACACGAAGACTCGGCCAGGACCCAAGAATCTGAACCTCTGGCTGAGGGACTCTCCGATCCTGACCTCAGCCCAGAGCCCGTGCAGCACCCGACTGTGCGCAGCATCCGAACCAAGCCCCCGCGACCCAACACCGAGCCCTCCACCGATGGTGGAATCGCCGGAAGAACCCTACGTGAGCTGGAAGCAGTGGTCGGACAGCTCACCGATACCAGCGGTCGCTACACCGAGAACATGGAGCTGGGCCGTGGCGCAATGGGCGTGGTCAAGTTGGTCCTCGACGCCGACCTGCAGCGTGAGGTAGCCCTCAAGACCCTGACCCCAGAGCAGGCAGAGTTGGCCGGCGCGCGTGCCCGCCTGCTCCGCGAAGCTCGCCTCGCCGGAGGACTTGAACACCCCAACATCGTTCCGGTCTATGAGCTCGGACTGCTCGAAGATAGCCAGCCCTTCTTCACCATGCGTCGGCTGCAGGGCCACACCCTCTCCGACATCCTCAAGCGTCGCCGCTCAAGCAATGAACCAGCACCGGAAGGCTACGGGCGAATTCGACTGCTGACCATCTTCATCCAGGTCTGCATGGCTGTGGAATTCGCCCACTCGCGTGGGATCGTTCACCGAGACGTCAAGCCAGACAACATTATGCTGGGCGACTTCGGCGAGGTTCAGTTACTGGACTGGGGCATCGCCAGATCCACCAGCGAGACCGACGATCTCGACGATGAGGGGCTGTCCCTGACTGGTACTCCAGGCTACATGGCTCCTGAGCAGATCCTCGGTGGTAAGACACCCTGCTCTACCGTCTCCGACGTCTATTCACTGGGCGCAGTTCTATACGAGATCCTTACCCTACGCCGTCCCTTTGAGCACTCCGATCCCGAAGAGGTGATGGTGATGTCCTGTTCAAAGGAACCCCTGCCACCATCAACTGCGGCTCCGGAGCGACGCATACCCACTGAACTGGACGAAATCTGCCTGGCGGCGCTGCGACGAGATCCCAACGCTCGAACTCCTTCCGCTCGGGCAATTGCTCGCCAACTGGAACACTTCATGGAAGGTGTCCGCGAGACTGAACGGCTGGTCAAAGAAGCAGCAGAAAAGGTGCTTGAGGGACAATCGCTGACCGCCCGCTATGAGGCGCTTCGCCAGGAGCTCTCCTACACGCGCAAGCAGTCACGTGAGATTCGCGGCCAGATTCGGCCCTGGTCCGATGTGGAAAACAAGCGCCCCATGTGGGAACTTCAAGATCGGGTCCATAGGCTCCGTAATGAAGTGGCCGACGCCTTCACGGAAGCCAGCAAGTCCTTTGCAGGGGCGCTGGACAGGATTCCAGAACACAAACAGGCTCGAGAAGGTCTCGCGCATCTCTGGTGGTCCCGCTTTGTCGACGATGAGCGCAACGAAGACTCCATCAGCGCCCGCCAGAGCCGCAGCATGGTCGAGTTCTACGATGAAGGCGACTTCGCCGATCGTCTGCGCGGCGACGGACGCCTCACCCTGCTGACCGATCCGGCCGACGCAGAGGTCTGGCTCTATACCTATGAAGAGATTGACCGACGCCTCCAGCCCACCAGCGAAAGATTGCTCGGCTACACCCCATTGCGGGGAGTGCCGATTCCGATGGGCAGTCACCTCCTGATCCTACGCGACGAGAACCTCCCAGAGGTCCGCTACCCAGTCTCCATTCGGCGACTCCAGCACCACGAAGGATATGTACGATTTTACGCTGAATCAGAAATCGGCGAATCATTCGTCTACATTCCGGGTGGACCCTTCCTCGCAAGGGGGGGAACAACCGAGTACGGTGACACAGAGAACACCCGCGAAGTAATCCTTCCAGACTACGCAATCAGCCGTTTCCCGATCACATTTAGAGAGTACCTAGAATTCATCAATTATTTAGACAAGGAAAACGAGGAAGAAGCCCTCGCAAGGATGCCTAGAACAGCACTTGAAGGAGTGTTCTGCGAGCGCAATGACAGCGGTCTCTGGCGGCCTATTAGAGACATCGTTTTTGAAGGCAAAATTCGCGAGATCTACCCCGACCCCGATGCGGTACTGGATCTCCCAGCAGTAGGGCTCTCCTGGGGAGACGCCCAAGCTTGGTGCGAGTGGGCCAGTGAGCAGCGGGGTATCGAGCTCCGCCTACCCACGGAAAACGAATGGGAGAAGGCCGCAAGAGGGGTCGATGGTAGGCGCTTCCCGTGGGGCAACGCTTACGATCCCACCTTCGCCAACTGGTCTGGATCTCGCCCGATGTTCAGCCAACTGGAGCCGATCGGAACCTACCCCTTCGACACCAGCGTCTACCAAGTAAACGACATGTGTGGAGGAGCCTCCAACTGGTGCTCAAACTGGTTCAAGAAAGAACAGAACACCAGACCGCACCGAGGCAACAACTGGTCTACAGCCAGCGCCCGCAGCATGGCTGAGCGAGTCGGAAGTTTCCCAAAAATGTGCAGCGGAACCACCGGCTTCAGAGTGGCTCGATCGCTGAAGCGTTAGTAGCCTCACGAGATTCAACCTGAGGCAAAGGGATCGGTAGCTGGACTTGCCTTGCTCTGACGCCTGGTCGCGATCACCTTGTCGATTACCGCCAGCAATTGCGCCCCGCGAAACGGCTTGGCGATAAGCGCCCCGATATTGTGCTGAGCCAACTTGCTCTGCTCAATATCGGCAGCCCAACCGGTCATCAGAACGACCGGAGTTCGAGGCTGCAGTTCATGGACCTTGGCTGCCACATCCCAGCCTGAAGCGTCGGGCATGCCCAGATCCGTAATCACCACGCTGTACTTACTGGCCTGGGCGTAAGCGACGGCATCTTTAGCGCTCAACGCCGTGTCGACTGCGAAGCCGCGATTCTCAAGAATGGTCTGCACCACCTGGACCAGCTCGATCTCATCGTCAACCAACAGCACACTCCTACCGCCACGGGTCTTCGGCCGAATCCGCTCGGTAACCGTCGGCTCAAGCACCCGTGCTGCCACATTGGGACGGAGCATCGGTTCTTTCTGAGAGGACTGCAGCTTGCCCTTCGGGAAGAACAGTCGAAAACTCGACCCCTTCCTGGCCACTGAACTCAGCTCTAAGCGCCCACCGTGTCGGGCCATCGTGCTCTGTACAAGCAGCAAGCCCAATCCCATAGAGCGATCCGCCCGGGTCGTGAAGAAGGCATCACTGATCTCATCGAGGCTGGGCTCATCAATACCTTCACCGGTATCGCGAACCGTAATCACAATCTCATCGGAGTCACCGAATTCTGTCGACAGATCCACCCAACCGCCATCTGGCATCGCCTCAAAAGCATTGAACAGCAGCGCCACCAGAGCAGAGCGAATATCAGCGGCGCTGCCATCAATCGTAGGGACTGCCCCGGGATCCCAGTTGAGCTGGTAGCTAACTCCCTGGACTTCAGCTTCATCCTGCCAGCGCGCTCGCGTGAGATCGATAACGTCCTCAACCAGCGAATTAACAAAGAGGGGCTCAAAGTCCCCAGCAGGCTGCCAACCAGCGCCCATCTGGCGGATGTGCGTCACCTTACTGCTGCCCCTTTGCACTGCCGCGTTGATGGTGCGTAGCGCCTGAACAGCAGCCGGACTTTGGCGGGCCTCCTTAAGGGCCAGTTCCGTATTCGATTGAATGACCGCGAGTAAATTGTTGAGATCGTGAGCGATGCCAGAGGCCAGCTTGGAGACCACATTGTTGCGCTCCATGGTCTCAAGACGTTCTTCCATTTTGCGCCGGGCAGTGACGTCTCGAATCACCCCATGCAGAGCCTCTCGACCATCCATCTCCATCACACTGGTATGAACCTCGATGGGAAAACTCGAGCCATCAGCCCGCAACGCCAGATAAGAGTTGGCGCCCTGCAGCGAACCCTTGCGACGCAATGAAACGTTGCGCTGGGCGCGGTCACGGTCGCTAGGGTGGAGGATGTCCTCAAGACGAAGTTCGTTGCTTACTTCCCCATCCAGGCCAAACATCTGCAAGGCCGCATCGTTAAGGAAGGCAAATTCCCCCGAAGTCAGCAATACAAAGTGACCATCTGGTGAGTTCTCCACCAGAAAACGGAAGAAGCCATCCTCGGATCGTGGCCGCAGCACCTTGCTTGAGTCCATCACCCTCACCCCCGGCCTCCTATAGCCCATTGACCCCGGCTTGAAAAGGGCTTAGCCGCGGTCTAGTCTGCCGCTCCTTTCGCCACCAACAGCGGCTTACCGGCTCTACCTCCAACGGCCCCGAACCAAGATGCTTGCCTTACCTGACAGCGCATCGATCTTTGAAGTAGGCCCAAGGGATGGTCTGCAAAATGAACCCACTCCCATCGCAACCCAGCACAAAGTTGAGTTGGTGGAGAGACTCTCTGAGGCAGGGCTGCCCTACATCGAGGTGTCCTCTTTCGTCGACCCCCGCTGGATCCCTCAGTTGAGCGATGCTGAGCAGGTTTTCTCAGCGATAAAGCCTAAGTCAGGAGTGCGTTACGCAGCGCTGGTGCCCAACGAGCGCGGCCTGATCCGGGCCAAAGAGAGCAACCTGGATTCGATCGCAGTGTTCATCTCTGCCTCTGAGACCCACAACCGCAAGAATCTCAACCGCGCCATCGACGAGAGTCTCGACAACATCGCCGCAGTGATGGACAAAAAGGGTGAAGGTATCAGCTGGGTTCGTGGCTATATTTCAATGGTTTTTGGTTGTCCCTACGAAGGTGAAATCCCGCTTAAAGATGTCATCCGAGTCGCGCTGCGTTTAGAAGAGCTGGGAGTCGATCAGATCTCCCTTGGCGACACAGTCGGCTATGCCAACCCGCGCCAGGTTGGCGAGCGGCTGGCCTCCATCGGCTCCGAGTTAAGTCTCGACAAAATCGCCCTACACTTTCATGACACACGGGGAACAGCCCTCGCAAACATCGTCGCCGGACTCGACTCAGGGGTGCGCATCTTCGACTCTGCCATCGGCGGTCTAGGTGGCTGCCCCTATGCACCAGGCGCTGCTGGCAACGTAGCCACCGAAGACCTGGTCCATATGCTTGAAGGCATGGGAGTTCATACCGGAGTGAGCCTCGATGCTCTGGTGGAAACAGCAAGGTTCATCGAGAAGAGTCTGGAAAAGACCCTACCTGGTCGCTATCTACGAGCGACCCGTCACCAGTGCAGGAACTAGCTATGACTGAAATTCTTAAGGTTACTCAAGAAGGCAACTTTGAGATCTGGACCTTAAACCGTCCCCAGGCACTGAACGCCTTTAACAAAGACCTACTGCTCGCCATTTCCGCCCAGGTTGAACGGGTAGACAAAGACCTCTCCGTGCGCTGTGTAGTCATTAAGGGAGCCGGTGACCGGGCCTTTTCCGCAGGAGCAGATCTAAAAGAACGCAAGGCCATGCCTCCGCACCAGGTCCCAGCCTTCGTAAGTCTGATTGGTGGAACCTTCCAACAGATCGCTGAGTGCTCAGCGCCCTTCATCGCCGCCATCGACGGTTACGCCTTCGGTGGCGGTTTGGAGATTGCCCTGGCCTGCGACATCCGCGCAGTGGGTCCGCGAGCAAAGATGGGCCTCACAGAGACCCGTCTCGCCATCGTCCCGGGAGCCGGCGGGACTCAGCGACTGCCAAGACTTGTAGGAGCAGGGCGCGCCAAAGAACTCATCCTCAGTGGCCGACGAATTGATGCTGATGAGGCCCTCGACATCGGTCTGGCTGAACTCGACGGTCGGGATAGCAGCGCCCTCCATGTAGCCCTGGAATGCGCTGGCTCAATCGCTGCTTGCGGCCCCCTTGCAGTCCGCGCGGCTAAACAAGCCATTGACGGTGCTCTGGGCCAACCACTGCCTGCCGGACTGGCCCATGAACGTAGCTGCTACGACCGCACCCTCGATAGCAGCGATCGTCAGGAGGCACTTGTGGCCTTCGCCGAGAAGCGCACGCCAGTATTCACGGGAAGCTGATCGGACCGCGCTCAGAGATCACAACTGGGACAGATCCCCAGCACAGGTCAACAGTCTGCCGCTCGAGTTGGAAAGCCACGCTCCAGATAGTCAAGAGCGTCCAGACCCAACTCACACAGGTCCTCCTGGCAGTTGCCCTCAAACCAGAATGTCACTGTTGAGCGCACCACACCCATAATCGCTCCAGCCAGGACCCGAGCCCAGAGATCACTGGCCAGAGACGTTCCCGCGCGAGCCGCCAGAGCGCTGGCAAGCGCCTCCTGCCAATCCTCATCGATCTCACGTTCTCGATTCCGCAACTCGGACGACGAACCAATAAGGCTCTGTTGGACCAGATACCGACGCTTGTTCTCGTTGTACTGACCCCCAAAGAATCGGGTCGCTTCCCGCAGACTATCGAACGGGTTATCAACGTCCTGATGCTGCTCAAGAAAAGCGATGAAGCCGGCCAGTCGCTCGTCGCGATTGGGGAAAATAAGCGACTCCTTATCGCGGAAATAGCGAAAGAAAGTGCGCTTGCTGATCAGCGCCTCACTGCAGATCTGCTCGAGAGTGGTCGCATCAAAGCCCTGCTCATGAAACAAGCGATGGGCAACCGCCAGCACATTGGCACGTGCTGCGGCCTTCTTACGTTCACGAAGTCCGGGCTGAGGAATCTGTTGGGGCATGGATTCAATGTGACCGAAAGGTCTCGAAATGAAGAGATTTCGCTTGCCTTCTGGCCCTTTTCAATTTGACAGAGTATACCTTCGCGACTTTATGCCACCGAGTGGCACTTGCTCCTAAGTGGCTACGACAAAAACGCGAGGACTGCAAGGGATGTCTTCTCACTTTCACGGACAGGGCTGCTGGCAAAGCGCGATCAACAGCCCAGCCTTCAGCAACGAGGACATCTCCAGCGTTGCTGAGCGGGTCCGAGAGCCCGCGTACCTGGTACAAGACCCACAAACCAGAGCACTCGGCGTGGCGCTGGGCGGCGACACGATCCCGGCAGCCCGCAGCAACGGTGTCCCCAACTGGCCGCTACTGGCGGTGCTGCCCCCGCTCTATCCGGAATGGCTGGGAGACCGCAGCTTCAGCGAGGTCCATGGGACCCGCTTTCCCTATATATCAGGGGCTATGGCCAACGGCATCGCCACCACCGACATCGTAATCGCCATGGCTCGCGCCGGATTTCTTGGGTTCTTCGGCGCTGCAGGACTATCACTCCCTCGAGTAAAACAGGCAGTTGCCCGACTCAAGTCAGAGCTAGGCGATCAGCTTTCATGGGGCTGCAACCTAATCCACTCACCAGCCGAACCGGCCCTGGAAGAAGCAGTCGCGGACCTCTATATTCGGGAAGGGGTTCGGCGGGTGTCGGCAGCCGCGTACATGAGTCTCACTCCTGCCATTGTGCGCTTCGCACTCAGCGGAGTCCGGCAAGACTCAACCGGTCGTATTCATCGCAGCCGCCACGTCTTCGCCAAGATCTCCCGCCCGGAAGTTGCCCGACGCTTCATGGAGCCAGCACCGACCGAGTTGCTCAACAACCTGGTTAAGGCAGGCCAGTTGAGCGCAGAAGAGGCCCGAATCGGAGCATTGATCCCTATCGCTGAAGATCTCATCATCGAGTCCGACTCCGGTGGTCACACCGACAACCGAACCCTTAGCACCCTGTTCCCCAGCATTCTCGCCCTGCGCGACGAGATCGTCGCGGAACGACGCTATCAGCGGCCTATTCGCTGCGGAGCTGCCGGCGGCATCGGCACCCCGACAGCGGTGGCAGCAGCATTCTCCCTGGGAGCCGCCTTCGTCCTCACCGGCTCGGTGAACCAGAGCTGCTACGAATCCGGTCTCGACGAAGAGGGCCGGCGCATGCTGGCAGAGGCGGATATCGCTGACGTAATCATGGCGCCAGCGGCAGATATGTTTGAGCTCGGCGTCGAAGTCCAGGTATTACGCCGAGGCACGATGTTCGCTGTTCGGGCCCGCAAGCTCTACGAACTGTACCGAAACCATGGATCTCTGGACGAGATCCCCCAGGTCGAACGCCAAAAGGTCGAGCAGCAAATTCTCCGTGCCAGCTTCACCGAGGCCTGGGAGCGAACCCGGACATTCTGGAACGAGCGGGATCCCCGAGAGGTTGAAAAGGCTGAAGCCGACTCCAAGCACAAGATGGCCCTGGTGTTCCGTAGCTACCTGGGCCTAAGCAGCCGTTGGGCTATCGCCGGCGATCGGGAGCGTCGTAGCGACTATCAGATCTGGTGCGGCCCAGCGATGGGTGCCTTTAACCGCTGGACCCGCGGCAGCTTCCTTGCCGACCCCAAAGCCCGCAGCGTCGTACAGGTCGCCCGCAACCTGATGGAAGGGGCAGCCGTCGTTACTCGGAGTCAGCAACTTCGAAGCTACGGAGTCCCTGTACCCAGCGAAGCTTTTGACTATCGACCAAGACCCCTTACGTGAAGCTCTAGAGGCCAAACTCTCCAACACCACCAGCCGACGAGTTCCCAATGACCGAAAAGCTCCCTAAGCACCGCCCGCAGATCGCCGTTGTTGGCGTGTCTGCGCTGTTCCCAGGCTCCCAGAACTCCAGCGGATTCTGGAATGACATCCTGGCAGGCCGAGATCTGATTACTGAGGTTCCGGATACTCACTGGCTCCCCGAGGACTACTACGACGCGGACCCGACTGCTCCCGATAAGACCTACGCGCGACGCGGAGGCTTCCTCTCTGACATTAATTTTGATGCACTCAGCTGGGGCGTTCCCCCCTCAATCATTGAGGCAACAGATACCAGCCAACTGCTGGCTCTGATCGTCGCCGAGTCGGTGCTCCGAGACGCTGCAGGCAAGCAATTCGAGAGCATGGACCGCTCGCGCATGTCGGTCATCCTTGGCGTGACCTCTGCCCAGGAGCTGCTGGGCACCATGGTCTCCAGACTCCAGCGACCGATCTGGCAGAAATCACTTCGCGAAGCAGGAATCAACGAAGAAAAAGTGCAGGAAATCTGCCAGCGCATCGCCGACCACTATGTTCCCTGGCAGGAGAGCAGCTTCCCAGGACTGCTGGGCAACGTGGTCGCAGGCCGCATCGCCAACCGACTCGACCTCGGTGGCACCAATTGCGTCACCGATGCAGCTTGTGCATCCACCTTCTCAGCTCTGAGCATGGCGGTTCGAGAACTCTACCTGGGCGACTCAGACCTGGTCATCACTGGAGGAGTCGACACCCTAAACGACATCTTCATGTTCATGTGCTTCAGCAAGACCCCGGCCCTCAGCGCTAGTGGTGACTGCCGTCCCTTCTCCGACCAGGCCGACGGAACCATGCTGGGAGAAGGCCTCGGAATGGTCGCGCTCAAGCGCCTGGAAGACGCCAAGCGTGACGGCGATCGAATCTATGCCGTCCTGACTGGGGTCGGCTCTAGCTCCGACGGTCGCTCAAAGAGCGTCTACGCGCCAGTCCCAGCAGGACAGGCCAAGGCCCTGGCACGCGCCTACAAACTTGCCGGCTATGGCCCGGAAACCGTCGAGCTCATCGAAGCCCATGGCACCGGAACCCGGGCCGGAGATGCCGCAGAATTTGCCGGTCTATCGCTGGTCTTTGACCCAACCACTGTCAACCGGACGCAATGGTGCGCACTCGGCTCGGTCAAGTCCCAAATCGGTCACACCAAGGCAGCAGCAGGAGCCGCCGGCCTATTCAAAGCAGTCATGGCTCTTCACCACAAGGTCCTACCGCCAACCATCAAGGTGGATCGACCGAACCCGAATATCGACCTGCAGAACTCAGCCTTCCATATCAACACCCAAGCGAGACCCTGGATCCGCCCCTCTGACCACCCACGTCGGGCTAGCGTCAGCTCTTTTGGCTTCGGTGGGTCCAACTTCCACGTGGCCCTCGAGGAGTGGCCTCACACCAAGCAACAAGCACCGCGGCTGCGCGCCCTACCCAGCGAACTCATCGCTCTTAGCGCCGACAGCGGAGAAATGCTGGCACAAGAAGCCCGGCAGCTGGCACAACGAGCAGCTTCTGGTGATCTGCTGCAGCGAATTGCCTGGGAAAGCGCCCACAGCTACCAAGCCAGCGCCCCCGCCCGACTCGCCCTCATCGCCCATACCAGCGAAGAGCTGAACAAGCGGCTAAATGGGCTGGCTGATGCCATCGACAAGCAGCCCGAACAAGGCTTCGAGCGTCCCGACGGCAGCACCTATGCGGTCGCCGGCGAGCCTGCCCAGGTAGCCTTCATGTTTCCCGGGCAGGGTAGCCAATACCTGCACATGGGCTCAGCGCTCGCCATCCACTTCGACGCGGCCCGTAGCGCATGGGACAAGGCAGCAGACCTCTCACTCGACGCCAACCAGCGGCTTGATCAAGTGGTCTTCCCCATAGATCGCTTCGATGACGAAGCAAAGGCCGTGGATGAGGAACGGTTGCGGGCAACCCAGTGGGCCCAGCCCGCCATTGGCGCAAGCTCTCTGGCCCTGCTCAATCTTCTCGCTGAGCTCGGAGTTGCTGCCACCGCTGTCGCCGGACACAGCTTTGGCGAAGTCACTGCCCTACACGCGGCCGGTGTCCTCAGCGAAGCAGACCTGCTGAAGGTAGCCCGAAAGCGCGGCGAGTTGATGGCTCAAGCAAGCGAGCTCCCTGGTGCCATGAGCGCGATCTCCTGCTCCATTGAGGCGGTCCAGAAGGCCCTGGACGAGCTCGATCGAAATGACGTCGTGGTAGCCAACCACAACGCCCCCAACCAAGTCGTCATCTCAGGCAGCCAAGAGGGCGTTGAGCTGGCCGAGCAGATGTTGAGCTCTGCCGGTCATCGAAGCCGCAGGCTACCGGTAAGTACCGCCTTCCATTCACCCATTGTAGCGGCCAGCTCCGAGCCCTTTGCAGGCTTCCTCAAAGCACTGCCATTCCAGCAGGCACAGCTTCCCTGCTGGTCCGGAGAGTCTGCCGCCATCTACGAAGCCGAAGCCGCGCCTAGCAAAGCGCGGCTGGCCCGCCAGATCAGCAGACCAGTACGCTTCGTTGACCTCGTCCAGGGAATGGCAGACAGCGGCATCAACACCTTCATCGAGGTAGGCCCCGGCGCGGTACTGACCGGACTCATTAGCAACTGCCTCAAAGAACAACCTCACCGTGCAATTGCCCTGGACCGCCGTGGGCGAGATGGCATTGAGTCGTTCTTCCGGGGACTAGCACAGCTGGTCGCCGCAGGTACGCCACTGCAATTACCAGCTCTTTGGACGGGTTACAGCGAACCGGTCGATCCATCGACCAAAAGCCAGCCCAAACTGGCGATCGCCATCTCGGGAAGCAACTACGGAAAGCTGTATCCACCTGCTGGTGGTGCAGCAGAGCTACCCCCACCAAACCAAGCGGAACAACAGCAGCGTCGGACGGACTTTCCCGCTGACAAACAAGCGAAAGACCTCGCTACTGCCGCCCCAAGCTCGCCACTGGTAACCACCGGAACTCAGCTTGCTTCACTCCCGCAGAGCTCGCCACCACCGACCCGGCCCAAGGCCGGCCCACACAGCCCCACATCCGTGCCCACGGAGATCCCGATGACTGCACCGTCCAACTCCACCCAACTGCCAGCCGGCTGGCTCGAAGCCTGGCAGGAAGCGCAACGGCAGAATGCCGCTGCCCATGCCGCCTTTCAGACCGCCATGGCTGAGAGCCACTCGGCCTACCTGCGCTCGATGGAAACCAGCATCGCAACTCTGGCAGGCCTGTCAGGACTGAGTCCAAGCGCCGTGCCGGCCCCAACGACCAAACAGAATGTACTGTCTACCGCACAGATCGCCATTTCGACCCCGGCAATGGACAAAGCTGATGAGCTACCAGCCACCGCAATGGGGACCGCACCGAGCTCAGACTACCTCGGCCTTTCTCCATCAAATCCTGCCCCGCACCTGGCATCCGCGGCAGGCACTGCTGCTGCAGCGACAACCTCAGCCCCGCAGCCTCCAGCACCCGCCGCTCCTGCAGTGGATCTGCAGGCCCTGATGCTCGCGGTAGTGGCCGACAAGACCGGCTACCCCGCAGAGATGCTTGAGCTGGACATGGATCTCGAAGGTGATCTCGGCATCGACTCCATCAAGCGGGTCGAGATCCTCGCCGCAGTACAGGACCAGGCCCCGGGAATGCCCGATGTCGACGCAGCCCACATGGGCACCCTGCGCAGCCTGGGCCAGATCGTCGACTACATGCAGAATCTGATGGGA
>CETG01191640.1_pt1 | contig 16287 bp, 13 predicted proteins | sample 361471 | NCBI WGS metagenome assembly CETG01 (sample SAMEA2622696, study PRJEB7988) | marine metagenome | isolation source: saline water (ENVO:00002010), including | reverse complement strand
TGCCTATATATGTTGGAGCAATTACACCAGGTATTGAACAGCTCTGAACTAAAGCATCTATAATATCACCACTTTCATATACTATATCTTTTCCATTTTCTAAATCTGTTACAACTACTTTTAATGGTATTTTTAAATCATTAAAAGCATTAAAAGGAACTAAAGTTTTTAAACTATTTTTTAATTGTCTTTTACTAATTATTGAATCCTTATGTAAACTTAATAATGCAACAGCATATTCAATAATTTTAATTTTTAGTTTAGCAAAAAGAGATTCTGAATTATTATTAAAAAAAATATTAACAGAGTTATTGTACTTTTCATTATCCCATAATTTTCTCATTTTTTTTTCTATCCAGAAAGGATCTTTTGAATAAGCATACATGGCAGCGATAACAGAACCTGAGCTAACTCCAGAAATAATATCAAATTCTATTCCTGCGAGCGACATTTCTTGAAGTACACCTATATGAGCTGCGCCTCTAGCTCCGCCTCCTCCAAGAGCAATCCCTAACGAAGGACTTGTTTTCACTTACTACGTTTTCCCAGAGACACATTCATTTCTACTCTACGATTTGGATTGTCCCTTGCGTCTCTCGGCAAATTAATTATTTGATCTATTATCTCATCACCCTCAATAACTTGTCCAAATACCGTATATTTTCCATTGAGGTGTGCAACATCTGTCGCACAAATAAAAAATTGGCTACCTCCACTGTTTGGATTATTGGATCTCGCCATGGATAGAATACCTCTCTTATGTTTAATATTATTAAACTCTGCAGGAAGATTCCATGTATTCTTCTCTTCCTCTATCCCAATTCCATAGAATTTCGCGGCATGCCCACCAGTTCCATAAGTTGCTTTATTATCTCCTTTTGTATTCGGATCACCACCCTGTATCATAAAACCTGGAATTACACGATGAAAAATAGTACCATTATAATAGCCATTTTTTGCATGTAATTTAAAACTCTCGACATGTTTAGGAGCTGCTCCTTCAAAAAATTCAACAACCATGTCACCATAATTTGTAGAAATAATGGCGACATCCATCATAGGCTTTTTTGATTCTACATTAGTGTTTTTTTCTTCAGTTACTTGATTTTTTTGATTGTTATTTTTCAATGTATTTTCCTTTTTATTTTCACTACAACCCGTAAAGATAATACTGGATACGAATAATAGATTAATTAGATATTTTATCATGAATATCGACTCCCTGGTTTTTGTATTGGAATTTCAGCTAGCTCATGAGGCAAATCATTTTCATTATAGCTAACTGCGTTTAGTTTTATAATTGAGTATTGATTACGATGCAAATCAACAGTTCCATTACTACGATCTACAAGGACACCAATACCTAAAATTTCTGCATTAGCGGATTGTACTAAATTCATGACCTCTTTTACAGAACCGCCAGTAGTAATAACATCCTCAACAATTAATACTTTTTCTCCACATTTTATCTCAAATCCTCTTCGAATAATCATAGCACCATTTTTCCTTTCAGCAAAAATAGTTCTACAACCGAGTTGGGTTCCTACTTCAGTACCCAGGACTACCCCTCCAATAGCAGGAGAAATAATAAGATCTGGTTTTTTATCCTCAAACTCATCTGCAATCATAATAGAAAAAGCGGTGAGATATTCAGGATGCTGTAAAACCTTAGCACATTGAAAATAGCTAGCACTATGTCTACCAGAGGTAAGAACAAAATGTCCTTCTAATAGAGCGCCTGTTGATTTAAAAATATTAATTATTTGGTCGTTTTCATTCATCTATAATATTTCTCTCATTCGCATTAAATAATTTGAAGCTGCTTTCTGGATTGATTTTGAACTCATATCACCCGCGAAACTAATACTTCTTGATATATTAATAAGACCAATTCCACTTTGGTTCCCTATTTTTAAAGAAGTTAAAAGATCACCGCCTTGAGCTCCTACACCTGGGATTAGTAACGGCATTCCATTGGAAATATCACGTATCATTTGTAACTCTCTAGGTGCTGTAGCGCCAACTACAAGCCCAATATTATCTTTACCATTTAAATCATTTGCCATATGTACAACCTTTTCAAAAAGAGTCATTCCATTTTCCTTCATATTTTGTATCTCTTCAGCTGATGAATTTGAAGTTCTTGCTAATAAAAAAACTCCTTTATCAGTTTTTTCTAAAAAAGGCTTGATACTATCTCTACCCAAATAAGGATTGATTGTTACACAATCAAAGTTAAAATGATCAAAAATACTTTTAGAGTATTGAACTGCAGTATTACCTATGTCACCTCTTTTTGCATCAGCAATTTTTATATGTTTACTACCAATAAAATCTACCGTTTCCTCTAACCATGCAAAACCTGCAGAACCCCATCTTTCAAAAAAAGCAAAATTAGGTTTATAGGCAACTGCGTATTCTTTAGTTGCGTCAATTACTTTAAAAGTATGTTCTTTTAGAGCCTGAAAATTATTTGACTTTAGCGATTCAGGACTTATATCTAAACCTACACAAAGCCACGATTTTCGCTTTTCAATAATAGATTTAATGATTGAATTAAAACTCTTCACAGAATGATAATTTACCCATTTGTGAAACAATTCAGCAATTTCAAATCAACAAATATAAAATTATTTAATTTATATACCATATCCCTAAACTTCAGGTAATGGTAGAGGGATATATAAAACAAGAACCGAACTCAATTACAAAAATTATTGCACGCAGTGGATCATTTCAAATTGAGCTTATGAATTATGTTGGGACAAATGATTATGCATCACTCATTAAAATATCAGAGTCATTAGTTGAAAAATATGGTGAAAACGCGAAATTGACTCCAAATACAATTCAGACTTATTTTAATCGAGAGGACTCTATTCCTTTTGTGGCAAGATTTCAAAATGAAATTATTGGCTATATAATTGGTATTCCACTAGAATTATTAGATAGAGAGCCATGGGCTAGACTTGATATTAATTTTGGAGAAAAAAATACCATTTACACTTACGCATTCGTAATCCAGATACCTTTTAAAGGAAATGGTTATGCTAAAATGTTAAAAAAAGTTTATTTAAATTGGGTAAAAAAGCAAGAAAATATAGCATACATGACAGGACACGTTATGCAAGGTATTTCATCTAAATTCAAAGGGGAAATTAAAATCATAGACCTGATCAATAATTGGCAAGGGACTGGGAAAATATTCGAATATTATCGTAGAGAGATTGATCCCGATAATCTTTATAAAAAAAATCTAACAACTAAGATATAACAGGTTTTGACAAATTAAATACTATACAATCTTTATAAAATTGATACTATTTCATTAAAGTAAAATTAATCAGAATCATTGAAGAATTGATTCAAAACCTTTTGCTCAGGCGGTTTTGTAACTAAGCTTACAATAACCAGGGCCATTATGGATAGACAGGCAGCGGGATATGTTAATTCTTGCAAAAATGGATGCAATCCTTTAAACCCTGACCAATTAGGTAAAAAATAAGTCCAAATTACAGTCACTGTAGTTCCTGTTATAATCGAAGATATCGCACCTTCATTTGTTGCCCTTTTCCAAAGAAATGCTGCCAAAAGTGCAGGTGTAATGGAAGTACCATAAATATTATATGCTGTAAAAGCAGCATTCAATACTGTTGCAAATTGGCTTACTAATAAAAATGCGAAAAGCCCAAGAACTAAAACCAAAATTCTAATAATTAATAAAATTTGTTTTTCGGAAGCATTTGAGTTTATATGTTTTAAATACACATCACGTGTCAAATTTGTAGCTGGAATTAATAAAAAAGAATCAGCAGTTGATACAATAATTGCCATCATAGTAGAAACTAATAATAATCCTAAAATCAACGGTAACCCTGCATATCGTGCTATAGCTGGAATTACTGATTCACTTCCTGATTGTCTAGCCTCAAGCATTGCAACTACATTTGTATTGGATATTCCTGATTGTGCATCTTTAACAAGATCTGGAATTATGCCCTTACTTGCAGCTACTGATCCAGTTAATCCTAGCATTGATATTACTGATTCCAATACTATTACACCGATAATCCAAAAAAATACAGCCTTCTTTGCTGAACCTCCATCACGTGCACTAAATATACGTTGATACATATTAGCATCTCCCATAAGGAGCAACATAGTTGGGACAAAAAAGCTGATTGCAATAATTGGGCCTGAGATGTCCCCTGCCCTCTCCAGTTCCCAATTACCAAATAATTGCCATTTACCAACAGATTCTGATATTGTAATTATCTCTGAAATCCCGCCAACTTTCAAAACAAGAAAAATCAAAGCACCAATAGTGCCGATAGTCATAAGAATACCATTTACAACATCAGTATAAACCACAGAAAACATTCCTGCTAGCACTGTATATGAAATCGCAAATAAAGCTGTTATGACAATACCACTTTCTAATGATATTATTCCATCTGAAACCATGGATAATACTTTGCCACCACCTCTAAATTGATAAGAAACAATAGTCGTATAGGCTATCACAGTTGTTACGGTAGCTAATAAAGCAGCTACACTTCCATATCTTACTTCAAATATGTCAGGAACTGTTACTTTACCAAAATTTCTAATCCTTTTAGAAATAAAATAAATTAATGCAATCCCTAGCCATGCACCTCCACTCGACCATAAGCCTGCTAATCCATTTCGATAACCTAAACCAGCACCACTAAATAATGATCCACTTCCCATCCAAGTTGCTAATAGTGTGCCAACTAATACAAACCATGGTAGTGTCCTACCAGCGACCATAAAATCTTCACTATCTTTTACTGAACGTACTTTGTAAATACCAACAGCAACTAGGAAAGATAAATATGCAATAATGCTATATAGAAATATCAAAGCTAATTTACCGATGTCTTTAACATTTCAATAATCTCTCTTTTAAAATATGGCGCAATATGTGTTTCAACACCTTCATCCGTAATATGAGCAATGACCTGATTACGAATTCTTAGGTTGTAATATTCTTCTAAAATATAACGATATAAAGATAGCTGAAGAGAATAATGATTGAAATTACAATCTAAAATATTTTTAGTGACCTTATGTGTCCCGGTTTTATAATTATGTGAAACCTTATTGATTTTCTTTGAAGTTTTCCAATCAATAATAATATATTCATCAGTTTTGGTATCCTTTGCTAATATATCAATTGTACCTGCAATTTGAAGTTCAGTGCTATATATTATTATTTCTGATAAAACATCGATATCAAATTTGGACTTATAATTCATCAACCACCTTTTACCATTAATTGATTTAATATCTTTAGGCTCAGTGCCATTCTTAATCCAATCTTCAATCTCATCGTGCACGATTGTTCCATATTTTGCTGCATCATCCCACTCTTTCATTAATGATTCCACTGTTCTATCAGCATACTTAGAATAATTTGCTACAAGCTTTTTAGCTATTTTTTCCGCATCAAACCCTTCAAAAAAATGATCTAAAAATGTTGTAACACTTGTAAAAGCAATCTCTGGATGCGAAAGAAGTTTATAACTATGATTTTCGCGATTCAGTACAATATTATCATCTATAACATTATTCATTATTTAACCTTATAATAATTTTATTATATCTATATTTTTTAACTATATACATCTATAGAATTTATTCTAATTTTTGAAGATAAAATTCAGGATCTATGAAAAAACTGATATTTATTCAAATATGTATTATTCTGTTTCCTTATTGCACTAATAAAACCTTGAAAAAAAAAATAAAAAAACAAAACCGTTTAAAACATTCTCAAAGCCCTTATTTACTTCAACATGCGAGTAACCCAGTTGATTGGTATCCCTGGAGCGAAGAAGCATTTATTTTAGCAAAAGAGGAAAATAAACCAATATTTTTATCTATAGGCTATTCAACCTGTCACTGGTGCCATGTCATGGAGCATGAAAGTTTTGAAGATACAATAGTAGCAAAGCAAATGAATAAATATTTTATAAATATAAAAGTAGATCGTGAAGAAATGCCAGAGATAGACCATCTATATATGTCCGTATGCCAAGCTATGACTGGACGAGGAGGATGGCCACTAACAATTATCATGACACCTGATAAAGAACCTTTCTTTGCTGGTACATATTTTCCTAAACAAGGAAGAAGAGGACAGCCAGGCATGTTAGAACTTATCCCAAGCCTAGCTAATGCTTGGAAAAATAAGCAAAATGAAATAAAACAATCCATAAATCAGATACAAAATTATTTAATTCAAATTAATACAAGTGTGCAAGGAGAGGAATGGGATGAGGATATGATCCATCATACATACAAACAATATTTAAAGCAATTCGATCCTAAATACGGAGGTTTTGGAAATGCACCCAAGTTTCCATCTACACATAATTTAATATTTTTATTAAGGTATAGTAAAATTTATAGTAATGCAACTGCGCTAGAGATGGTTGAAACAACTCTACAATCTATTAGAAAAGGAGGAATATTTGATCATATCGGACTAGGCTTTCATCGATATTCTACTGATGAGAAATGGTTTCTCCCTCATTTTGAAAAAATGCTATATGATCAAGCTATGATATCAATAGCATATTTAGAGGCATATCAACTTACAAGAAAAAAAGAATATGCGGATGTAGCGAGGGAAATCTTTTCCTACGTACTAAGAGCCATGCAAGATAAAGAAGGCGGATTCTACTCAGCAGAAGATGCTGATAGTGAAGGTGAAGAAGGAACTTTTTATATTTGGGAGAAAGATGAAATTATAAAAATTCTTGGAAATGAAATTGGAATGCTTATATCAAAAGTATATGGTTTTTCTAAAACTGGAAATTTCTTTGATGAAGCCACTGGCGAAACAAATGGAAAAAATATTCCTCACCTTAATAAAAACCTGCAGTTAATAGCTGAAGACCTCAATTTGCCATTAGATAGTCTAAATCAAGTAATTCAATCCTCTAGAGAAAAACTATTTCAAATACGTGATAAAAGAATCCATCCTCTAAAAGATGATAAAATTCTAACAGACTGGAATGGGCTCATGATATCTGCTTTAGCATTAGGAGGAATAGTTTTAGATAATGACCTATATTTAAAAGCCGCAGAGAATGCATCAAAATTTATTCTTTCAGAATTACAGGAAGATAATGGGCGATTACTAAAAAGGTTCCGAAAAGGGAAAGCAGGATTACCACCTCATTTAGATGACTATTCTTTTATGATTTGGGGTTTACTTAATCTATATGAAGCAACTTTCAATACAAAATATCTATCAAATGCTATATCCTTCTCAGAAATAATGATAGAAGATTTTATTGATGAAAATGGCGGTTTTTTTATAGGAAGTAAAAATGCAGAAAAACTAATGGTTAGAGCAAAAGATAGCTATGATGGAGCAATACCATCTGGTAATTCTGTAGCCGTATTAAATTTTTTTAGAATATGGAAAATTACTGGGAATACAAAATGGTTAACTATTGCAAATAAAACTCTTAAAGCATTTACAATTCAGGCTAAAAAATCGCCAACAGGTTTCGCACATATGCTAACTGGATTTATGTTCGACTTAAAAAATCCAAAAGAATTTGTAATAGTATTAGATAGTAAAAATCATAATCTTAATCAAATTATAAAACAGATTAGAAAACATTATTCTCCAAATATGGTAGTATTAATAAAAGATAAATCTAATCCTTCAGATATTGAAAAGATATCTCCTTGGATAGCAGCATATGATATGATTAATAATAAGCCAACTTATTATATTTGTGAGAACTTTTCTTGTAAGCAACCAACAACAAATTTAAAATTAGCATTAAATTATATTAACCAATAATAAATGATTTATTTTAATTTGGTTGTTCCAAAAGGTATCTAAATGAAAAAAATAGCACTCCATTGGCAAATTATAATTGGACTTTTCCTTGGTCTAATCTATGGTTTTATATCGACCAATCTGGGTTGGGGCTCATTCACAACTAATTGGATTGCACCATTTGGTACTATATTTATCAATCTTCTAAAATTAATCGCTATGCCTCTTGTTTTAGCGTCTCTAATCACAGGAGTTGCATCACTATCTGATGTAAAAAAACTTAGTAGGATTGGAGGAAAAACAATCTCAATTTATATAGGAACTACTGCATTAGCAGTTACAATAGGTCTTATTTCAGTAAACATACTAAAACCTGGTGATAAGATTCCCATTGAAATGAAAGAGAAATTGCAAACTTTATATGAAAAAGATGCCGAAAATAAAGCAAGTTCTGTTCACAAAGTAAAAAATAGGGGACCACTTCAACCAATTGTTGATATGGTACCAAATAACTTTTTCAATTCTGCATCTAATAATAGAAACATGTTACAAGTTGTTTTTGTTGCTATTTTAATAGGGGTTGGCCTAATACAAATTCCTAAAAAAAATAGTAAACCTCTAAAACTTTTTTTTAAGAGCCTTTCAGATGTTGTAATTAAACTTGTAGATATTATAATGCTAATCGCACCAATAGGAGTTTTTGCTCTTATATCTCAAACAATTAATAAGGTAGCTGGGGATAATCCCTCTCAGGTTCTTGAATTATTAGGTGCTCTTGGTTTTTATATGTTTTCTGTAATCTTAGGCTTAATTATTCATGTAATAATTACCTATATGGGTATGATGAGATTCTTTACTAAGATGAAAGTACAAACTTTCTTTAAAGGATTAGCTCCCGCTCAATTATTAGCATTCTCTACTAGTTCAAGCGGAGCAACCTTACCTGTGACAATGGAACGCTGTGAAGAAAAATTAGGCGTAAGTGAAGAAGTTTCTTCTTTTGTTTTACCTCTAGGCGCGACAATCAATATGGACGGAACTGCTCTATATCAAGCAGTAGCAGCTGTATTTATTGCTCAAACTCTTAATATGTCTTTAGATATTAGCGCTCAAATAACAATTGTCCTTACTACTGTTTTAGCATCTATAGGAACTGCGGCTGTTCCAGGAGCTGGAATTGTTATGCTAGTTATAATTTTAGAATCTGTGGGAGTTCCTAGTGAGGGGATTGCAATTATACTTGGTGTTGATAGAATATTAGATATGATGCGAACTACAGTGAATGTTACTGGAGATGCGACTGTTAGTATAATAATTTCAGAATCAGAAGACCAAATAAACACTCCTATCATTTAATATTTTTTTATAAAAATTAATATTCATTATATTCACTGATTATTAACGGGTAGGTTCTGTATTTTTTGGATCTATAACTATCTATTGGGTGCTGTACTTCAGGTTCAAAAAACAGGCCTTTTCGTTCTTAGCGAATCAAGGAAGTTTGCTGTATTTGAGAGGCTCCCGTCATTCATTAAACAAAGAATGATCCCAAAAAACAATCTACCCGTTATTAATTTAAACCAGAAGTAATCTGCTTTATTCTTGGCCTAGATCCTCTAATTTTTAATTTAACTTTATCATCTTCAAATAATCTCTCTAATACTTCAACTCCACTTTGAGCATTTGCAATTACTTTTCCATTTCGATATGGAATCTGCAATTCAATAGTTTGGAAACTCTCTTCCATCTGCTCAATAATCTTATTCTTTAATTCAGAAAGTAAAAGATGTTGTTTAGCTGAGATAACTATAGAATTTTGTAAAGAACGTCTTATCCTTTCTATTTTATCAGGACTGGAGATTAAATCAACTTTATTTAATACAAATAGAGTAGGAACTTTTTGCGCACCCATTTCCTCTAATACACTATTAATAGTGATTAAATGATCTTCCATATCTACAGAAGAAATATCAAGAACTATGATAATTAAATCAGCTTCTAATACTTCTTTTAAAGTACTCTTGAACGATGCTACCAAATTATGAGGTAACTTTCTAATAAATCCAACAGTATCACTTAACAAGACTTGGTGCGAAGAATCCAAATCTAGTTTTCTTATCGTAGTATCCAAAGTTGCAAATAATTGATCTTTAATATAAACGTCTGACCCAGTTAACGCTTTAAAAAGTGTTGATTTACCTGCGTTAGTATAACCTACTAATGAAACACGATATTCAGATGAACGACGCATACTTTGTGTCTCACGTTCTTTCTCAATTTTTGTAAGTTCTTTTTTTAAACGACTAATACGAGTTCTTATTAATCTTCGATCTATTTCGATTTGTGTTTCACCCATTCCTGCACGTGTACCTATACCACCCATTTGACGTTCTAAATGAGTCCATTGTCTTGTTAACCTAGGTAACAAATACTCTAAATATGCTAAATTAACTTGGGTAGCTGCTTCTTTGGATCGTGCATGATTTTTAAATATATCTAGAATAAGACCATTTCGATCTAATACTTTTACTTTTTCAGACATTTGATGATAATTCTTAATCTGAGCTGGACTTAATTCATCATCAAAAATAATTAAACTAGCACCAATTTCATTTGCCTGTGAAAGTATCTGCTTAGCTTTCCCGATTCCAATTAATGTTGCTGGATTTATAGTTCTTATTTTTTGAGTTACTCTACCGACTACTTTGGCACCTGCAGTATTTGCTAATAATTGTAACTCATCAAGATGCTCTTCTATACGCTTTTCATCAATAAAGCGGTTTATTACCCCAACGAGAATCGCTTTTTCTTGTTGAATTTGATTATTATGGATCAATTTTGCTTAAATCTCAAATTTTCAACTTTTGGAGCACTAAGTATAGTTTCTCCTAAAAGAAAAATTAAAGCAACAATCAAAAAGATTTCCCAAAGGGATTTACCATGACGAATATTCGAAAAAACTTGAGAAAAATCACTATTAATATTCATCCATCTAATTTGATCTTCAGATATAAAAGAAGCAATAAAATTATTATCAATTATCGGTTTTATATATTCTTTATAATGTAATCGTGTCGGGAAAGAAGTGAAATGCTCACCTTCGCTTAATACTTTATAAATTCCTAATTCATCTGTATTCAATATTTCAATACTCTCATTATCATAGTTTGGAACTATTAATTCAATCTTTCCAGAAGGACTTAAAACTTCCCATTTTTTCATAAGTTCACTTTCTTTGATTGTAATTACCTTTGATTCATTAATTAAAACTGGTGCAGTATTAATTTCATCTGTACCAGTAAGAATTATTAAACGATAAATTAATGGGACAACCATACCACGAATCGGTAAATCATTCCAGCCTAGATCTAATAAAGTAGAAAAATAAAAAATATTTCCAGTCCCTATTGAAAATTCAAGGAGTAATGGATCTTTATTATTTAATGTCCAATGCACCGTATGATTAGAAGAAAGTTTAACATTAATATAATTAAAAATTTCAGGCAGCTCTTTTTGTAATGTACGTTTCTGTAAATCTTTTAATAAATCAAACTGTTTATTTGACACATTAGTTTGAAAAATTCCATCACCTGAATTAATCTTTTTTATTTGTTCTGGGAATCCCAATTTAGAATACATATCTGAATGAAAATCTTCTTTACTTGAATCTCCTTGGAACCATATCACTCCTCCACCTTTTTTTAAGAAACGCTCCAAATCATGTGCTCCCTCCTCAGTAATACTATTTATATTATGAATAATAGCCATGTCGAATTCATTTAAAAAAAGTCTATTTATTTTTGACTGCACACTTTTATTAACAGTTAAAAAGGTGTTCTCTGGATCTATAGATCTAATAATCATTTCTATTAAAGAAATTTCTTCCAACGATGACCCTATAACTCCAATACGAATTTGTTTCATTATTGGCATAATTTGATACCAATTATTATCTAATAGATAATCATCCTCAGGTAAGGCCATTATGCTCTCTAAAATCCCAGCTTCGGATGGATAAGCTTGAAAAAGAAATGACTTTCTAATACCAGGATCAAATTCTGAAATAACTTGCCCTACACGGCGGTTATTAAAAAGTAACTCTACTGGAACATTTTGCTTTTTTTTATATCCAGAATTTTTTATATCTGTATCAAGCTTGATTAATTGATTTAATGTTTTTATTCTATCAACGGTTGAAACATTAACAATACCTAAATTACTGGAAACATTCCCAGGTGTAATAAAATAAAACTTCCAATTAGCATAATTTCCAAGACTATTATTAAATGAAGAATCAGGAGAATGCATAAAGTCACTAAAAACAATACATTCTTTAATTGCTCCTGTTATATTCTCAGAGGATATTATATCATCTATAAATGTCCAAAGATTATCATGGTCATTGGTTGGCTCAATATACTTAATAGCATTTCGGATATCGGGGTCATTATTTTTCCCTCTAAAAACAACTTTGGGAGGACAAGTTTGTGAAATAATAATTTGAGTATTATCATTAAATTCAGATAATAATGCAAAAGATTCATTCTTTGATATATCTAAAAAAGTTCTTCCCTTATTAATAACTGACATACTTGCAGAATTATCAATCAAAATAATTAAACTACTGTCCTGCTCTCCTGCTAACCAGCCTGGTATAAAACCTTTAGTTACAGGTTGAGCAAGCATCATTACCAAAGAACTGATAAAGAGCACTCTTAGAATGAGTATTGCAATTTTCTTAAGCTGCAATCTATAGATTGCATTCGATTCTAATTTTTCCAAAAACATAATGCTACTAAAATTGACCTCATCTACTTTAAAACGATTCCAAAAATGAATAATTAATGGAATGCTAATAAAAGATAATAGCCATAGGACAGAAGGTGCTAAAAAAGTCATATTATTTTGGATAACACATGCATTATAATACCTGAAAAAATAGGTATAGAAAAATTATCATTAATTTTTAAAGGTAGTAACTCTATTGCCATCGCCGAAATAGCTCCTAAAATAATTATAATTGGAGAAAGAGTCTGATTAATAGCTAATACAATAATTATACAAGTTAAAGTTCCTATTAAAGTCCCTGAGAAAGATTTATCCCAAATTCTTCCAATTGGATATTTTATACCAAATAAAGCTGCAACAGAGTCACCAATTGATAAAAATAATAGCGCAGGAACAGCAATTTGCATATCGAACAAAAATACTGTCAAAGTAAAACTTAAGATCATCCAAGTCGCTCCAGTTATACCACCTGTTAATTCTGAACGACGTAGAATTAAATTTAAATGTTTAAGAAAAATGATTCTAAGAATGCTGTCTACTTTATTCCTTTTATATTCTATTATCAAAGCAATACATAAAATTATAAAAAGCAAAATATATATTGTTTGACGATCTTTAATTAAAAATAAATAACTCAATGGAATAATTGATGAAAAAAGATGCAAAACCTTCCTATAAATCTCGCTATTTTTAATTTTTGTCACTGATTGATTATTTGATTAAAAATGTCTTGCATATCAAGCACACTTACTGTCAAATCAATTTTAATAGGTTTTTCTAAAATTGTTTCAGCTGTAATAGATTGATCTAAAACTGTATAAGGTATTAAATCTTCATTCTGTCTATAAAATATTTTACCAAGTATAAAACCAGCTCTCTGCAAATCAGATATAGCTTTTTTCTTACTTAATCCGAAAAGATTTGGAACTTGAAAAAAGTTTGGTGGTACACCAAGACTTATTGTCAAATGTAGACCAGTACCTTTAGCCAAAAAGTCTCCTCCTTTAGGATATTGCCATGTTACATTACCCGCAGGGACATCTGAATTATATTCTTCATAAACAGTATCTATTTCAAGACCAAATTGATTTAATGCAAGTTCTGAACTACGTAATGATCGTCCTATAAGATCTGGAATTGAAACCATTTTTTCTGGTTGAGCAATTTTAAGTCTAACTGTCCTTCCTTTTTTCACTCTAGTATTTGGTTTTGGATATTGATCAACGATAATCTCTGGATCATATGTCCCAGTAAATAAAGTATCTGAAACAACGATTCTATAACCTTCTAATAATAATATCTTTCTACCATAATCCAGCTTTTTATTAATTACATTAGTCATATATTTTCCTGAATTAATCCGAACATATTTTGGCATTAAAAAAGAATCAAAAAGTAATATCAAAAGAAAAACTATACTAAAAAATGTAATTAAATAAATTAAACTGGTTTTTATCATACTTTTTTTATTCTAATTGCAAACATTCCATCAATCCCATGCAAATGAGGTGATGTATTTAAAAAATGTTTATCCTTGATCCAAAAATTTGGAATAGCACTAGGCAATTCATCTATTGTAAAATTAGAATTTAAATTAAGAAAATTTTCAACAACCACCAAATTTTCCTCAGGCTCTAATGAACAAGTTGAATATACCATAGATCCTCCATTTTTTAAAAATTGAGAACAATGATTAAGTATACTTAATTGCAGTTTTGTAAACTTTTTCAAATCTTCAGCTTTACGCCGCCACCTAATATCTGGCTTCCTTCCTATCACCCCTGTTCCTGTACAAGGAGCATCAATTAATATTTTATCGACTTTTTCATAAGTATCTTTTGTAGCATCTTTTACCGACCAGTGAATATTTTTTCTTCCATGCCTTTTAATATCTTTAATTCCTAATGCAACTCTATCGGATGATGTATCTGACGCATACACCACACCTCTGTCTCCTACAAGATGTGCTAATTGTAAAGTTTTGGTACCAGGAGCTGCACAAACATCTAATACCCTATCTCCATTTTTAACATCTAAACAATAAACAATTGCAGCAGAAGATGGACTTTGAATAGAGATATCACCATTATTAAACAAATTTGACCCCAAAATTTTACTACTACTTGATCTTACTAATAAAATATTTTTTAAAAACAAATCTGTTTTAATTCCTTTATTTTCAAATACCTCGATAATATTTTCAATAGATTTTGATTTATTATCACATCTAATGTATAAATCTGATGGTTTATTAATATAATCTATCAATTTATCATAATGTACTTTACTATAACGATTCAACCATCTTTCATCAATCCAATTTGGCAGAGAAGACCAGCCACTAGCAGTTCTTATAGGCTTATACCAATATTTATCTGATTTTATTTTTCTAATCAAATTTCTTAATACTGCATTAGTAAAACCCGCAGACTTTTTACTTGAAAAATGATGTGCTAATTGTACAAATGAATCTACTGCCGCATAATTAGGTACATACCTATCAAAAATAATTTCATAAAACCCCAACCTCATAATAATTATTATAGAACCGTCTAATCGTTTAATCTTTTTATTTGATATAAACTCAATCATAAGATCCAATCTAGCTCTTAACCTTACCACCTCATTAGCCAATACTATCGCCCTGTTTTTAAAGCTGTTTTTTGGAGAATATTTTAAAAAAACATCATCTCTAGCCTTAGTTATTTTTATATCTTTTTGTTCAAATTTCTTTAAAATAAAAAACGCAAGAAATCGAGAATCTATGTTCCTCACCCTAAAATAAATCCCGTAGCAATTTTAGCACCTTTTATAAATTCTATAGCTGACAATCTTTTTTTTCCTTCTAATTGCATTTCTAATATTTCTAGAATACCTTCTCCTGTTCCAACTAGAAATCGCTTATTTATTTCAATTATTTCCCCAGGTTTACATAATGAACTTTGTATGATAGAAGTTTTATATATTCGCAATGTTTTATTATTTATGTATGTATACATTCCAGGACTTGGAGATAATCCTCTAATCCAATTATGAATTTTATTTGATGGCAATTTCCAATTAATTAATCTCATCTCCTTGGATATTTTAGGTGCAATGCTAGCTAAAGCATGATCCTGCTCAATCATATTTATAGATTTTTTTTTAATCTTATCTAATACTTGAATAGTTAAACTTGCACCTAAAGAACAAAGCCTTGTACCTAAGGTTAACATATTATCGCTATCAAGAATCTTCAAATCTTTTTGAAGTAAAATATTACCAGTATCAACATTCTTCACAATCTGGAATATGGTTATTCCTGTCATCTTATCACCATTTATCAAAGCCCATTGAATAGGCGCAGCTCCTCTATATTTAGGTAATAAAGAAGCATGGAGATTAATTGAGCCATGGGAAGGAATGTCTATAATTTCCTGTGGTAATATTTTAAATGCTACAACTACAAATATATCTGGATTTAAACTTATTAATTTTTCTTTAAATTCAGGTGATTTTAAAGAATCTGGTTCTATCAGTTTAATATGATTTTTTTTCGCAAATTCTCCTACGGGTGTTAATCTGAGTTTACGCCCTCTACCCATTGGTTTAGGTGGGTTTGAAACAACCGCTATAAGATCATGATTAGATTTCTGAATTGCTTCTAAGGTAGGAATCGCAAATTCAGGATTTCC
>CETG01043267.1_pt1 | contig 16299 bp, 23 predicted proteins | sample 361471 | NCBI WGS metagenome assembly CETG01 (sample SAMEA2622696, study PRJEB7988) | marine metagenome | isolation source: saline water (ENVO:00002010), including | reverse complement strand
GATTATCAATGTAGTTGGCAACCTGCTGAATTAAAAGAAAGTGTCTTACAGAATGCTCAACAGATTGCTAAACGTGTTACTGATAATCTTGGTGGAATAGGTTTGTTTGGAGTTGAATTTTTTATTAAAGGGGAAGAGGTCATTTTCTCAGAGCTATCCCCAAGACCTCATGACACAGGACTAGTGACTTTAATTAGTCAGAATTTAAATGAATTTGAATTGCATATTAGAGCTATCTTAAGTATTCCAATTCCAGAAATAGTTTGCGAATATGCGTCTGCGAGCAGGGTGATCTTAGCTTCTCGACATAATAGAGAAGTAACCTACACGGGTATTCAAGAAGCATTAAGTCAATCGAATACAAATATATTTATATTTGGCAAACCTACAGCAACGGAAGGACGTCGAATGGGTGTAGCCGTTGCAAAGGCTAAATCCATAGAGGAAGCAAAAATCAAGGCTGACAAAGCAGCAGAATCAGTTCAATTGTTAAATGGATAAAATTAATAACGATACCAAAAGTAGTTTAGAAGGTTCTTTGCAACTCCGACATTTGCCCCCCCTTTAGTTTTTATGTTTTTACTTGGGAAATCTCATTGAGAATTATACTTTCTATACGTATTAGTGCTTGAGTTCTATTACTCTAGCTTTTTGAATAGGCGATGATGTAGAAATAACAATGACTCCAAAATAATCAAAATGATTAATCAAAAGTCATGGCCAAGCTGCAAACTTCCTAAAACTCAAAAAGCACTTGAAGCAATTTATTCGATTCTCTGGAAAAGGCCTAAGGTTTTTAGAAGCTATTACAGGTCAAATTAATACATATTTATTCTTGGGAAATTTAACTTATCTTATTAAATAATTTTAAAGACTTTCTTTGAGTTTAAAAATGAATAAGAAAATTCTTCAAATCAAGTTGGATATTCTTGCTTTGCTTATGTTCTTACCATCTGAAAAATCATATTGCTGCTTTTAATTTATTTATAAAGTGAGTCTTGATTACTTGTAATCATTTGGTTCATGAAGACTGACCTCAAAATTTGAAGCAGGTTGTCTATGTAAGTAAAAGCCAACTACTATTTTCTTCTTTTGGGAGTGGTTGATTAAAATCCACCTTAATGATTTTAAAATGTCTTGTCGTTATAAGTATTGATATCTAGTTTTTAATTTTTATCGCTTTTGGTTTAAATACTCTTTACGATATGAAAATAGTGAGTTACAAGTCAGACATAATCCTTTATCGACTCATGGTTGTGATGAAAAGGTTTAAGACCTTTGACGACGAACTCCTAGATCGACACCCCGAATTAAAAGAAGCTCTTAAGCCTAATGATCAGTATCCAGAGCTAATGAATGTCATAAAAAACAGATCGGGTAAAGTACCTATCGGCTCATTTAATACCAAGGTGATTATCATTGATGGTGAAATTGTTGAACGCGTTTACAAGACTCCCAAAGGCAATGTTGTCTCATTATTTTCAAAATCGATAAATTACCCTTTTGATCAAGCTGCTTAATAAGCATATGCTCAATGAAAAATTTATTTAAGTAGAATTTTGATCTAAATTGAATATGATTTTAGATTTTTAATAAATCAATAGAGATTATGTCTGATGCTGTTACAAGCAGTTATAAATATGAAGTTACTTACACCCCAAAAACATGGAAATAGATCAGGCAATTAAACAAAGAAGAACAATTCATATTTTTTCTAAAAAAAGAGTTCCTAAAGAAGTGATCGAAAGATCAATATTGGCAGCTAATCAAGCTCCTTGTCACAGACTGACTTTCCCTTGGCGTTTTACTAGCCTTGGTATTAATAAAAGAGAACTTCTTTATCAACTTCAACTAAAAAAGAAGTTTGGTGATAAGCCAATAGATCCATTTAATTCGAAAATGATCAAGGACAAGATTTTAAACCCTTCTCATTTACTTGTTGCGACACAAATATGTTCAGATGATCAAGTTCAAAAACTCGAAGATTATGCTGCCTGTGCTTGTGCAATTCAAAACTTGTCACTTTCACTTGTAGCTGATGGCGTTGGTTATAAGTGGTCAACTGGCAAAATCACTACAGACCCTAATACCTATCAAATAGCAGAAATAGATGCAAGTGAAGAGGAAATTATTGGATTTATTTGGATTGGATATGGCACCGAACCACCATTAATCAATCGGCCTTTACTTAACGCCATATATAGAGAGAGGAATTAACCAGAATCAACTCATTGAAAAAGAGATAATGAAATATAAGGAAGAAATGAATGATACTAAATATATTAATATTAATCTTGGCTATAAGTAAATATGAAATCTCCAAAATCAGGGCTTACGCCCTGCTTAAATCCTCTTAATTGTGTTTTCGTTCAGAAAGAATACGAGAATGTTGATAAGATATTTAACCAACTCATCGGTATTGCGCAGGAAATACCTAGAACAAAAGTTTTAGAGAGTAACCATTGTTATTGGAAAGGTGTTTGTAGAAGTCTCATTTTCAGATTTCCAGATGACTTGGAAATCTTAAAAATTGGGAATAAGATTCAAATTAAATCGGCATCAAGATATGGAGGAGGAGATCTTGGAGTGAATGGAACTAGAGTCGGTAGATTGTTAACTGTATTGGAAAAATTAAATAGCTAGTTGTAAAAATTGGAAAATTTAATCAATTCATTGTGGTTGTCATTAACTCTAGTTATTTTTGGATAGCTGTATTATTTCTATGAACAGAGCTCAGAAATATTTTCACCTTCTTCCTAAGGGAACTCATTTTGAAAAAATCATAGATACAGAATTTGGGAAAGAAAATATTTATGTAAGTCCAGATGGTAAAAAGCATTCGATCCCTACGATTCGAGATTCGATTTCTTAGTAAAATAATTCTAATACCTACTTACTTCTTAGTTTAGTAGTTCTTGCGTATTGCATATGTGGACTCTGACGATATAACTGAGATAATTAGTGGTTTGACCATGTCCATCTTTGAGTGCCTGAACAACAGGTTTTCAAGAAAAAAGATAGACAACTGCAAATTTTATTCAAGAAGTAAAATGGATCCTTTACCAACTGAGATCTATCAAGAAATCGTTAACTTCCAAGCCGATGTCAATCGACCTATTGATATATCGATGTATAGAGAATTTAGGAAAGATGCGGCATGATTTTTATCTGATATTCTCTCTTATGCATATTAATTAATTTTATCTCTAAGGTGAGCTTGAAAAGTTTTAATTACTGAAGTTTTGTTTTTTAAGATTTTTGTTCTTTTCATTGACTTATAAATTGACTATAAAGTAGCTATAAAGAGCTATCAATTATTTTTTGAATGGATAGATTACAAGCACAGTTTTTAGCTAAAGAATTAAATGAATTAGCATGTAAAGGTTGCACTGAGGGTTGGCTTGAGAAGCATGATGGATTAACAGATCCCATTCAAGACATTAATGACTGTGGATCCTTGGGATTTATTACTCCTGAACGGCAGGAGAGACTAGTTAATGAAGTAAAAGAGATCATTGATAGGAATTAGATGTAAAATTTCATTTATATCTCTATTAAGAATTTTAGAATGACATATGGATAAACAAGAAGAGAATAGTCCGAGTAAGTTTTCTGTTCCTCCTTTTTCTTCTGATGATGATATTTGGAATAAAATTCTTGAAGCATTAACTCCATTAGAAAAAATAGAGGCTGATCGATCAAAATCTGAGTTCAATGATCTATATATGGGCGGTAAAGAGATCATTGTCAAACGCTTTGATGACTCTGATGTCGCTGTTGCTTTGCTTTCTGAGGTAAAGGCTGATGGAGATGAATGGGCAATTTATAGAGAAATTTAAATGGATACTTATTCATCTTTTGTATTTATTGCTTTTGTTTTATCTCTTTTAAGTTTGTTTTTACTCTCTCGACTACTTAATAGATTGATTAGAAAACAAATTGATGAGCAAATGAAGGCTATGATCCCAATAATGGGTATAAGAAAAAGAGTAGGAATAAGAATAAACTGGAGAAAATAGCTATACCAAATTCAAAGTTATTTCATTCGTATTTATTGATTTATCGATTAGTAAGTAATACCGATGAAAAAAAGATAAAGAATGGATATATTTTTTATAATAATTGAATGCTTATTATGAATAAAATTGATTCTAAATGCCTAACCCAAGCTCAAGCAGATCCAATAGATGATTACTTAGAGTGCGTTACCTATTGTTCAATTTCTGGTAATGCCGAGGAAAATGATTGCCAGACTATCTGTATGGAAAGACATTTGAAAAGCTCATATTTTTAACCCATGAGTTGATAAAATCTTATACTAGTTGGATTTTAAGCTCTAATTAAAGAAAGTTTTTTTGAGATTTTTATCTATTTTATGAAGATCCTAGTTATTATAGAAGTCTGATAAAAAATCACTTGTAAACTATAATAACTTCAGTTTTGTTAGTAAAATCTTTCTATGCCTGATTTTATTATAATAGAATTATTATTCTGAGATTAGATACTAAAATTAATTGTCTGAATTAGCTAAGGTGAAATTATTTTGATTGTTTTTTGTGTTGCATTAATGACAAAAGGTTTAAATACTTATTAAAAAGATTTTCAAGGTTGCCATTATTAATTTAGATGAAATTTTATAGCTTGGCACATCCAATTTCATGGTATTGGCTTTTGGGCTTCTTTTTATGGATGGTTCATAATATTTTAGTTCTTAATCGTAAAGTCAATTTTGATAAAGAACAACAGAAATCAAACCGATACAATGCAATTTCAAGGTTATATCCCAAGGGTACTTTCATTTCAAATGGTTAATAAATATTGGAAGATATTTAGAAGATAATAAATTCTTTTTTGTTTTTCTAATAATGAGGTGGTTTTGAAGTCTCTTGTGGAAAATATTCTTCAACTTCATTTTCATATGAGTCATCTTTTTTTCTGAAATATTCTTCAGATGGCTCAATACAATCGTTGTCTGGATTCATCGTTTCTTTCATAATCGATTGATATTAATAGTTTCCTATAGAATTGTATTTTGCTTTTGACTTGAGTTCATTTCTTTTGAAATGGATTGGTTCGTAAATCTTGAGTATTGAGTCATGGTTCTTTACTAAGCTATTACTAATATATGATTCCTGCTTTGGCCATTGAATGTAGGAGAAAATGATGAAAGCTAGGTACTGCTTTATCTAAGGCTATAAGAAAGATAAGGAATGACATTGATGTCATGGAAAGATACTGCATCCAATGTATTCCTGCTTTGTCAAGTCCATTTTTATCAAAACTTGTACTAGTCATTTTATTAAAGCTTTGGTCCGTGACGTTAACGCAAAAACTTGTTTTTCGCTGATTATTTCTTTTTGTCGAGCGATCACTTTACAAAATAAAGCAATTCAATGTTTTTAAAAATCTAAGTTTTTAAGTACATTTTCTCCTTTTTTGAAAATAGTTTTAGCGTACTCAGTCCATTTTCCTTGTCCCCAGTACCTAAAGCAGCTTGTTTCTAGTAGCAATAGGTAAAGGAGTGCTTCTTGATAATTTTGGCTTTTTGTTATTGATGGATTTTGCATTATTAAATGATCAAATGTTTTGTGGAAGTAAGCACTAAGTTTTGAAATTGGTTCTAAAACATTTTCATATCCATCTTCCCAGCTAAGGTCGTTAGTCCAACTAGAACCAGTCATAGAGAAAGATTTATTTTCTTTTTTGAGTTCGGCAATCGCTTTCTCAATTGCTTTTGGTGTTATGGGACCTAGAATCTTATTCCATAGTTTATGTTGATCTATTGCTTGTATTTCAGGGTAAGTTTCTTGATTAGTAACTGAATTTTCTATAAAGTCAAGGTATTCAGATCCGTTCATGGCAATTGTTTTACTTCTATTTGTTTTTGGACCAATTTTTTTATACGCATGAATAAAAGCTTGAGGAAATTCATTCATCATTACCCCTCCATTTTCTCCGTCAGCTATTTGAGAAACAAGCGTAGGAATACTTTCTTCCCCTATCTTTTGTTTACAAAGGCCTAATGCCTCGTAATAAGGTTGCATTTGCCCGACTAATTTTGTATCTGATCCTTGGGTTTTTATTAGAGAAAGTATTGAAATATGTGCTCCATTACTACTTTTAGCCTTGAGTCTGTTTGGAATATATTTCTGCTCGTCTCTCAGTTTGGTACCATCTAGATTCTGAACACTATCTTCTTGAACTAATACCCAACGATATCCACATTCTTTGAGCGCTTGTATTAATTGATAAAGCACTTCAGGATGATTAGGAAGATGCATTTCAGGGAGGGAGAATCCTTTCACTCGTTGTAAAGCCTCGTCCCCAAATAATGATGAGAAGTGATGCTGCCAAGCTGTAATTTGTAATTTAAAGTCGGAAGGTGGAGTGGAAGAGGCAACTGCATGACTCCAAAAAGTTCCAAGCCATTCAACATGGGGATGAATAGCCTCATCGCAAGTCAGGAGTTTTAAGGATTCAATAATATCTTCACGACCCATTTGCTTGAATCCCCAGAGAAGATTTCCAGAGTAATCAAGCATTATTTTCGGATCATATCCTTCATTTATCAGTCTTGGAATTATTTCAGCTAGACGTTTATAACATTGCGCAAATGGTTCTGCATTATGATTGTCTCCTTCTGAGATGTTCTCAAACATATATTGTAAATGTGAAATTAGCTTTTCATTCTTTCCTGCTGGAATTGTTGGTTGATGCATATGAAGTGCACATGCAAAACCCGAATTTATATTCTTAAAATTTGGCTTTACTTTGAGTTGTGTTATATCTCTTCTTCGATTAACTAACTTGTTAATTGAAAACTCGTTTCCACATATTGGAGGTAAATCTTTGCTATTCATGATATTTTCTTAATTATTTATCTGATAACTATAGACATTATTTAAATCCCTAGTTCTTCAATTAGACTTTTTTGAAATTTCGAGCCTAGTATTGTATTTGCGGCCATCGCGCCACTGGCAGCTACTGGAGGTATTCCAATTCCTGGGAAAGTACTAGATCCACATAATAAAAGATTTTTTATTGCGCTTTTGTTCCCTGGGAAAAGCCCCTCTGCGGCAGATAAGGCAGGACCATAACTTCCATTCTTTGTATTTAAAAATTTTTGATGTGTAAGTGGTGTGCCAAGCATTTTTAGTTCGATTCTTTCTTCTATGTCAGGTATTAGTTTCTTTATTGGTTTCCAGAAGATTGAGCAACGATCTTCTTTTGTCGTTAAATATTCTTTACTGCCAATTTTAAGGTGTTCCCATTTATCCCAAGGTTCATTTGCAGGTGTGTATCCGTGAAGAATGTGCTTATTAGCTGGAGCTATTGTTGGATCTAATGTCGACGGGATAGAGAGAACTACTACATTCCTTTCAGCAGTAATACCTTTTGACCAATCATCAACCCATACAGAATGTATTGGAATATTTTTTAGACCTTCGGCATTAAAACCAAGATGTATGTGGAGAAAAGAATTACACTTTGGGGTCTTGTCCCTTTCTGCTCTCCATTTTTGAGCGATCTGTTTTGGTAGTAATTCGATTGTATTCCAAATGTCCGCATTGCTAACAATATGATTGGAAAATATTTTCTCTCCACTCTCTAATTTAATTCCAATTGCTTTATTTTTTTTAACGATAATTTGATTAACTTTTGAATTAAGTCTAACTTTACCTCCAAATGAGTAAATCCCCTTTAATAGTGCGTTGACGATCGATTCACTCCCTCCCTTTGGATACTCCAAGTAGGCATTTGGTTTAAACCAATCATCAAAAAGGGTTGCCATTGCGGCTGCATTTGTTTCATCTTTTGATAAACCGCTTATGAGAAAACAAAGTAATTCAACCCAATTTTTTAAAAAAGGATCTTTAAGATGATCATCGACTAAAGTTCCAAAAGCACCTCCTAAGTATTTAAAGGATTTAATGTGTCTGAGAAGTGTTTTACTACGTTTTAAGAGCTGGATAAAAGTGTCTTTGTTTTGACTTAGAGCTAATAAAGGAATTGCATTGGCAGCCGCTCCAATGGGTTTAATCACTTGAATAAAATTTTCCCATTCTTTAACGGCCTCTTCCCCACTAATGCAATTGATTTGATCAAAGAATTGTTCATAGCCTACTCCAATTGTGTAATTACCTTCAGGAATTTGAACATTCCAATCTTTATATTTAATCAACTCAACTTTCTGGTTAAGAGCTTTTAGCACTTGGCCTAAGGGATTTGTTGTTGGCCAAGTACCTATTCCACTCCAAAGTGAAGGACCAGATTCAAATTTGTAACCATTTCTTTCGAAACCATGAGCAGCACCTCCAGGCTTTGAGTGGGCTTCCAAAACTAGAACCTTTTTACCTGCTTTAGCGAGTAAACCTGCACAACATAATCCCCCTATTCCACTCCCAATTACTATTATTTCTGGGCTTTCCATTTTATGTATTATTTAAGATGGTTTTTCATCTTTATAGTTTCTACAACATATTTATTAGGACTGCTTCCAGATAGGGACTAATAAAGATAAATTGATTTAAATGTTAAATTTGTCGAGAAGAGGAATTGATGGTCGTATATAAACAAATAATTCACCGTGCATATCTCTAATGATTCTTAAATCTTCGTCAACGTAGATCACGGTAATCTCACAATTTGGATTTTCTATGTTCCATGGTAAAAGTCTCCAAACAGTTTTTACTGGATACCACCTTTCCATGAGAATGGTATCTAAAAAAGGGATTTTCCCAAGTCCGTCTACTTCTGAAACCTTTGTTTTTTCTAACTCCATAGAAAGCTTGTTATGTTTTAATTGAAGCTCCTTAGCCTGTGTTATTACCCTTCCACCGAATGTAGGCAAAAGTTTGAACCATCCAAGGATAGGAATAGTTGTTAGGCCAAATATTGTGGTGTCGAATGAGGAAATCATTTCTCCTTTTTTGAAGTTGATATATTGACCAACCCTTCCTACTGTTGACAATCCAAAAGATCCGACTTGTAAAAGGTGAAGTTTGAAAAATAAATCGCTTTTTGTTTTGTCGTTTAAAGCCTGTTCAATAGCTAAAAAGAATGGAGAGCTTCTAAACAATTCAACTGATGAGTAAATCAGTTCCCATTCCCCTTCAATGGAACTCTGAGTTATTTCATCTGATAGAGGGATCAGAGATTCAATTAGCTTTTTCATTTCTACTGATTTGTTTTGATACATAGGAGCTATCAATGTGTTCATTCTTTGGCCTCTATCCGTTGCAGCTGCTACCTGATAAATAAGAGCCTTGAGATTCTTCTTATCTTCCATTGAATTGAATCGGTTAATGCTTTAATAAACTTATTGACCTTAACTAATATGTCATCCATATCTTGAGCTTTAAATACCTTTAGCAACTAATATTGGAGCATCTTCCAAGGAATTAGCTTATATCATTCATATGATTACTACTAAAACCTTACTACTAGCAATATGTATCCCTTTGGCTTGCCTTAAACTCATTGGTTTCTATAAAAAAATTCTCGAAGTTTCTGCTCCGTCTTTAAAGCAAATAAAAGCGAAATTAGAAAAAACTTTTGCAATTAATAGCTAGTCGATCTAGGTGCTTATTCTCTCTCATTGTATAAAATGATTTTTTAGAGATTTTGATTTACCTTTCAGTAAACACCCCCTTGATAGTCATCTGTGTTGTATTTACTTGTACTTATAGGTTTTTATAAATCAATCCTATGACTTCTTATATTAACTGTTTGGACTTTATTCTCAGCCCTTAAAATAATTGAATTAATCAAAAGGATTTAATCTTTACATCTACGTGTAAATAGCTTGTTCGGTGTCTATACCCACAATGTGCTAGATGTTGTATATAGATAATCCTTGATTAAATGTCTCAATTAACTATCAAAGTTAGCGCTAAAGGTGAAGCCATGATCGCTACTTTACAAAAGGAAATTTTCAACCGTAGAAGGAAGAAAGTAACTGCCTCACAAGTCGTTGAAACCCTTGTTGAAAGTGGTGCTAAATCACAGTCAGACAAGCGTTATGCGGCGTCATGGAAAAACTTAATCAAGGATGTTGAGAAAGCTGCAAAGGTATCTGAGATTCATGGTGTTAAGCCATCCAATATTAGTGCTGATGAATGGGCTCTGATTATTTCCCATCGTACTCGAAAAGCTACTAGTACTAAGCAAGCATCAACTAAACCTACCGCTAAAAAGACCGTAGTTAAAAAGTCAGTTTTAAAAAAAGCCTCAGCTAAACCTTTAGCCCCAAAGAGAGCTGTAAAGATAGCAGCAGCAAAAGCTACACCCGCTAAGCGTTCTTCAACGGCAAAAGTTAATGCTACTAAAGTAAAGAAAGCTGTTAAGAAAGTAGCTTCTGCCCAGAACAAAAAAACATCTAGCCGTAATTCAGTCTCAAAGCGAATAGCAAAAGCTGTTAAAACCCGACCTGCTAGGCGTGCAAAAAAAGCTAGCGCTAAGGCAGCAAGAGCTTAGTAAAAAGCCAGAACCGTCTAAGCGGCTTAAAGGTGCAATGCCTTTATTTGGCTATTTAATTGAATTTTAAAATTAGTATCCCAATCCTATATTCCCTTTTTTGTAGCCTTGGCAGTAATACTTGGCGTGGTAGTAGTAATTAGTAATTTTAGCTTTTTTGATCTCTAGACCATTGATTCTTTTAGTTCCTAACTTTAATTCTTTTGCTGCTTTTTCTCCAGTAATCAAATCAGCGCTAAGTTTACCGCATATATCATTAACTTTAAAGTCTTTCGCTGAAGGTTCTCTGATATAGCTCGCAAAAAGTGCCAGAAATATGCCAAGTGTTATAAACCTTCGATGGTTTCTCCACCATTCATAACCATTAAGATTAAGTTTCTTTTTTAAATCCATGTTCATTTTTACCAGTCAAAAGTTTGTTCTGTTTAGTCGCTGATTTTTTTTCTAATTTTAACTGTTTTATATGAGAAATGAATTCAGAATCAAGATATATATTCTTTTTTATTGAGAATATTCAGAAATACGATTTCATTAAGATTGCAACTCATTTTATCAATGCTTAATAAGGTTTCTCATGATGATTGGCAATATCTCATTCCTTTTTTGGTTTGCACAGTTTGTTTCATTGCTACAGATCTCTTAGGAATTATTGAAAAAACCTCAGTTGCCTATTGGTCTGGAAGCTTGTTAGCTGAGCCATACAGGATTATTACGTCCCATTTTTTTCATGGTGACATTAATCATTTACTAGCAAATACTTCTGGAATCATCGTGGCTAGATATTTTCTGAAAGCTTTAAGGCTCAGAAGTGACTATTTTTTGTTTGCGGTCATTGCATTATTGATTCCTCTTCAACCATTTATTTGTTGGAGTATAGATTTTTTTGTTAATGCTAATCCAATGCCTCCTGCTATTGGATTTAGTGGGATTTTGTTTGGTATTGATGCCTTTATTTTGTTGACAACAATTTATGGGAAAAAGAATTTTTTATTTATTAAATGTGATATGAATAAAAATTCAAATTTGGTTAAACCTATTTCTTTGTTTACAGGCATTGGAATCGTTTGGTCATTTCTGCCTGGAATAAGTCTCATAGGACATTTCGCTGGATTCGTGTCTGGATTAATTCTGTTTTGGTTGTAATTTTACTGCCCTGAAAAAAGTAACTTTAGGAAATTAATTACTAAAACTATAGTTTCTTGTTTAATGAGGGTTGGATAATCTTATATCTGATGAGGAAAGCCTCTTAACTAATCTTTAATTAATTTGTTTGCTACTTCACCTGATAAACTTTTGATCGTCCATTGCATTTCCTTACAGCCCATGCTATTGGAGATTTTGTAATTTCTTGTTCAACACAAATGGTCTGATAAGTAGCCCATTTCGCTATTGGGCCTAATCTTATAGCAATCAGAGCAAGGCTAAACGCGCATAAGAATGCACATAAGAGCAATGCTAATCCAGTAAATAGATCATTAAACTTGAACTTCATTTCTGTTAAATTGAAGTTGTTTTTTGCCTTGGTCTCATTCATAGAACTGATTGCTTGGATTAATAAGCCTCATGATTCAAATTCCTAATTAGCATGACCAATTTATGTTGGCATAGCGAATTAAGTTTGACTGAGTTTTAGAGATGTATTTATTTATAATTAACAGTATTGAGAAGTTTTTTGAGTATTTTTAATTATCTTTTCTAGATTAAACATTTTCCTCTTCTATCAATATTGCTTGACCTTATTGGTTTAAATAGTCCTTTGGCTTGTGTTTATCCTTTTAGAAAATAAATAGAGGTAGCTAGCCAGAAAAATAGGGAGGCTAGGAAATGCATCTTTTGCAAAGATGATTTTCATTTCTTTAACGGCTGTATGTGCTTAGTTTGTATGTAAAAGTCTTAAAACAAATTCTTCTTAGAGGAGTTATTAGTTTTTATTCTATTCATACACTTAGTTAAAAGAATTAAATCTATAACTTCTTTTTTATAATAAGAGGATTGATCCTTTCCTCTTACACCGTTCCTTCTGTTAAACCTTGTTGACTTAATTTTTTCTTTTCTTCACGACTTTCATTGCTTTTCATGGTAATCATTTTATAAGAACACCATTATTAATGATCTGAAAACTTTTTTACAAACTTTAAGTCACTAAAAATTTGTTTTGTACGAGTACATCAAATACTGATGCCATAGTAAATTATTGTCTAAAATAAGGTGGACAGGATTTATATAATTTGAAGGAAAAGCAAGTTTTCAAAATACTATTTTTTTAAGCCTGACCCCCTTCGCCGATATCTTTTAATCAGATCCTGGTTATTCATTAATGCCAAAGTGTTTTTAATTTGAGAAAAACTAAGACCGAAAAATTTTTTCTAAATCTTGTTTTGCTTTTTCTAATTCATTTAATTTCTTTGAGGATGTTTTTTGGCCCCATTTATCGACTTCTCCAGTTCGACCATTTTTGATTGTCATCCTTATCCACCAAAATTGTAGACTTAAGAAGATAAGAGCAAATAAACTTATTTCAATAGTCCCTTGTTTCATCCGAGGTTGTATTTTTTAGGGATTGGTGTTTTTTTACTCATTAGAATCCACTTCGGTAATTTTAATATTTAATCCAATATAAAGAAGAACACCTCCAATAATGGGAGTCCAAAGACCCAATTGGTTTAAATCATGTGACTGAAGAAATTCCATTACTCCTCATCTCTTCTGGTGGATGCCATTTATAAGTCCTCTTAAATATGGGTCAAACCAAGCATGATCCCTTTAGAGATTGCCCATCCAATAGCAAGACATATAGCTACAGTAAAAAGTGTTTTTAAAAGGTCCATTTAGCTTCAATCCCTTCCATATGCAGTTCTTAATGTACTTGAGAAATTGAACTGAACTCCATCATTTGCAGAGCCTAAGTTTTGAATTAGCTTAGAAGTGGCAAATCTAGATTGAGTAGAAGAATAAAAAGATTGAGATTTTACTGCTGGTGATTTCTTTGCTGTTGATCTTGTCGCTGTGGCTGATGTCATTAAAAAAAATGTTATTTACTGTAAAATAGACAAACTCTGTTAAATCGCCGCTAGTTGTTAACTTTTTACAATCTTAAAATCATCAACCAGGCTGGGATAGTTATCAGAGAGGTGATAGTACTGAATACAACAAGAGAGCTAACTTCCTCCTCATCTCGTGAGTTTGCTTGAGATATTAATAAAACTGATATCGCTTTTGGTGCAGCAGCTTGAAGAACTAATGCATCTCTCATGAAGTTGGGTAATCTGATTATTGAGGAAAGAATCAACATAACGAATGGTAATCTTATAAGTTTCATTGTTAAGGCATTTTTGATCAAAATTATTTGGGTTTGATCTTCGAAAGATTGGATTTTCTCAACCAACTAAGGTTCATGCGAACGATTACTAAAGCTAAAAGAATCATGATTCTTGATGGGATCCAAAGTAAGGCTGTTATTTGTTCATTCAATGGAGATGACTTATTGATTAAGGCTCCTATTAATCCTTTAATGGCTGGGCTGCTGGATATTGCTTCAATGATATTGTTCCTATATCTGTTTAGATTTAATTCATTTTCATTTTTTGTTAAGAGTATTGGTCCAAGACTCCATATAACTAAGGTCGCACCAATGTCAAAACCGATCCTGTAAATCAGGGAATGATTCGGTAGTAATGCTAATGATACTGGTATTCCAAAATATCCCGTATTCCCGAATCCACTCCCTAATTGAAGACTCCGATTAGGGATATATTTTTTCGCAACTGGAAGGCAATTTAATATCGCTATAGATAAGGTAATAGCTACCAATGCTAACAGAGCTGCTTGGATCAAAGGCCACTCAACTCCAGACTTAAGTAATATCCCCATTAAACTGAGTGGAATTCCAATGTTAATTAAAGGATCACAAATCGTCTGTAATAAATTCCTTTTGAAACTTCCAAGCAATTAGCCTATTAATAGACATGGTATTAATTCAGCTAAAAGATAAAATATTATCAACTGACTAAAGCAAATATTGTCGACCTTTTTGTTAAATCATTATAATTGGCTTTATATTCTCTTTTCATTAATTTGCTTCGTTAAATTGGATCTTCAAATAATTTATTGTTTTACTCTTTCATAGCATCAATAGTAAATTTAGACCCTACTGTGAGGAGTTTGACAATTTATATGGGTTTTAAATGCTAGAAGTGTTTAACTCTAAGAAAAGACAATCTTCTATGGCTATTGAGACAACAGTTTTTGATTTTAAGATAAGTAAATCTTTTAACGAATGGGCAGCTGTTTTTGATAGTGAGGAGAATAAGGAGATGTTGAAGTCGTCTGGAATAGTTCCCCTTTACAGAGGTATGAATCAAAATGATTCTTCAAGAGCAATCGTTATATTTCAAGCGGAAAAAGGTCTTGCCATGGATATGTGGAAAAATCCTGAAGTAAAAAAAATGATTGAATCAAGTGGTCATATTTATGATGAGACAATTATTTCTAGTTGGGGTTGGGGAACTAGTTATCCTTCTTAAATTCTAATTTTAGACATCTTAGGAATCACTTTCCCAAAGAGCTAAACCTCCCCCTTTCCCTCTTGCTGATAACCATTTACCATTTGAATCTATAGCTATTAATCCAAAAAAAGGTCTCTTACTTTGTTTAGCTGTTTGTAGAGATCTTTTGAGAATTATCAATGAGGCTAGTTTTATCTCGATACAATCAAAAGAAAATATCAATAGAGGTTGTTTCCTTTCTAAGTTTGCTGGTCCACTAAATCTCAGAGAAAATATTCCAAATTTAATTGAGTTAGAGATAGTAAATAGCTCTTTTTCAGGTTCTTGCTTATCTGTCTTTAGTTCTAGGGTCGCTGAAAGTACCTGTAGTAATGAGCTTGAGATTGAGTCTTCTTTATCTCCACTTTGCCTCCAAACGGATTTAAATTTCCACAAACCTAAAAGGGAATCATAGTCAATTCCACTTCCTTCTATTTTTGCTTTTTTTTCTAATTCTATTAGTTTCTTATGAGAAGGAAGGTTGATTTTCTTTTCTATCATATAATCTTTTATTATTATTTTAATTCTAAATAAATATCTTATAATGAGTAGTTTTATTCTTTATTAATTCTTCTCTAAAAGGTTTTTCGATACTAATCGCTAGCTTGGTAACTTGTTTATTGAAATGTGTTCTTTCAATAGTTGAAGTTTAAAAATGTATTTTATAAACATTTCAATATTTAGGTCAAAATTATAAATAGTCTTGAGTTTGAGTTCAGCGCTGTGTTTAGTAAATTTAAACCAAGTACTTTTTTGCTAATTGTTGGACTAAATTTATTTATGCTGATTTTTCTTCTTTTGGCCATTTAATTTAGAATTTAAAGATATGGACTGTTCTTATTCTATTTGCTTCAATGGTATGTTGATTAACTTCCCAAATGACTACTTTTAAAGACAGAATTAATGCTCATCTCCCTATAGTGCTTCAAGTTTTAAGTACTGCATCACTAGTTGTGATAGCTTTGTCCGCTATTTGTGGATCTCAATCACTAAAGAAATTATCTTCTGCTCATGAAATGCCTGCTTCAGTAGAACTGCATCATGATCATTGATTATATGAAATTCTTCTAATCATTTTTAAAGGGCTTTAACAAGCCCTTTTATTCTAGGAATTTTTATAGGAAGCTTAATTGATTTATTTCAGGTTGTTTTATAGGTTCGGCTTTCCATTCTTCAGGATTCCATTTGTTCATCAGTTGTTTTAGCGCTTTAAGCTCATCTGTGCTTTTAACTGATGAAATCCATTCTTCTTCTAGTCCATTTGGAATAATTACTGGCA
>CETG01039034.1_pt1 | contig 16313 bp, 11 predicted proteins | sample 361471 | NCBI WGS metagenome assembly CETG01 (sample SAMEA2622696, study PRJEB7988) | marine metagenome | isolation source: saline water (ENVO:00002010), including | reverse complement strand
AGTCTGATCAAACAACAAAAATGGCAACAGGTGCTGGTATTCAGTCGCACTAAACACGGCGCTAACCGTATTGCCGCCAAACTGGAAAATGCCGGTTTACCCAGCGCTGCCATTCATGGCAACAAAAGCCAGGGGGCGCGAACAACGGCACTTAAAGCGTTTAAAGATGGCCGGGTAAAAGTACTGGTAGCAACGGATATCGCCGCCCGTGGTATTGATATCAGCGAATTACCGGTAGTAATTAATCTGGACCTGCCAAATACCGCTGCCGACTATGTGCACCGCATTGGCAGAACAGGCCGGGCCGGTTCTGCCGGGCAGGCGTGGTCTTTAGTGAGTGCTGATGAAATTGATCAATTGCAGGATATAGAGCGCTTGATTCAGTTGCTGATTCCGCGCGAGACTCTGTCAGGGTTTGAGCCTAATCAGCCTCTACCTGAAACTAAACTGCTGCCACCGAAGAAAATTAAAAAGCCAAAGAAGGCAAAAAACACTTCGTCAGAAGCGACTGGTAACCCCCAGCGCACTGGTAAGAGCCCTCAGCGCAATGGAAATACTCCTCAGCGCAATGGAAATGCCCCTCAGCGGGATGGAAACAAGCCTCCGCGCTCTGGCAAAGTGGCTGACAACAACAGCCAATCCCGTCCGCCGCGTCGCCGCAGAGTCAACCCTAATACGAGGCGTAAAGCGGTAGAAGCCTGAGCTCAATCAACAAAGCCCTGCATGAGGGGTTAAAAGCCTGATGAGTTTTGTCAGGCTTTTTGGGGCGATCGTTGACACGGTACATATCAGAAAATTATATCGAGACGCCGTTTATCTTGTTGCGCGCTGTGAAGCGACTCCAGCATCAGATGCATGATCTTATTGAGACTGAGGGGAACGTCTACAGTACTTTGATTGACGCGGCACTGACCCGTGGTGAAGTGTACATATAACTCACGATAGACCTCTCGGTCACCTTGTAGTTCAGCAAATTCCCCTGCATTGCGAGCGCGGTAGTAATCATCAACAAATAGCATCGCGCTGCGCTGAAGAAAGTCGGAAGGCCAATTGCCGGAAATTGGGCAGCCTGCCAGCGCCAGGATGTCGTGCACCGAATTTCGCAGAAAAGCGTTGGCTAAATCCTGTGGCCATTCTTGCTGCAGGTAGCGTTGGCGAATAACTTCTTTCAGGTGGCCGTCTGTAAAGTCAGAATAGTTAGTGGCCTGCAACGTTGTGACTTGCCAGTCTGGCATGTCGTTGTTAAGTCGATACTGCCTTTCAGTTTGATACAGTTCAAACCAGCGGTTAAATTCTGCAACCTCTTTCACCATGACTGTTTCGATACTAGCCAGATTATCTTCTTTTAGCGTTAGTAGCGTGTAACCGGGCCGATACGCCGCTAACGACGGCACCTGAACGTTGAGCAGGCCGTGTTGTGCAGAACTTGCTATATCATACAGATGCATATGACCAGCAAAGTGCAGTGTGACCCCAGCAGCCGCCAGTACCTCTGTTGTGTGCTGCTTCGGCAGTCGTTGTAATTGCATTGCTTTATTGCCAAATAAACGGGCAAGGGTAGTAGCTTGGCTATCGTAAAAATCGGCCATGGGAAAATGACTGAATGCAATGAGTTTTTTGTTGGTGGTTTTGGCCCGGGAGGCCACATTGCTTATCCACTCAATGAGCTTGGGTTTAGCGTGAATTAATGCATTGTAGCCAGCATTTCCCGACCCTTTAAACTGCCGCTTGTGGAAATCTCCGATCGGTTCATAGACATTGGCATCAATTGCCAGTAGCCAAATTCCGTCAACCGGTTCAACCAAATAACTGCTGTCAGGCATAGCGATACACTGGGCTTTTTCGTTACACCACTGCCAGTGTCGGCGATCCATCTCTTTGGTCCCGAATGGGGTTTCAAACAATATGTCTTCCTGATGTGGCATAAATCCATGTTCAGACATTGCAGCAACAATCTCAGCATAGCCCCATTCCCGTAAGCCATCTGTGCACAGCGATACCTTTTGACTTAAGCAATCCGGGTGGTCTGTGCTTACCACTGGTATTTCATCACCTGCTGAAGACAGAAAATCTGCTTTCCCACCGGGGCGACTAAACGGTCGGGTTGGATCATGATTACCATTTATTGCATAAAAACGCATGTTGTAGCGCTTGCTATACTCATCCAGTAATTTTGTTAACGCAGTAATATTGGCCGGTTGACCATCGTCAGAAAAATCGCCGGGCAGCGCTACCAGCTTTATTCCCTGCCTGGCGATATCGTTTAAAGCAGCCCGCAAAACCCAGTAATTCTCGTTAAATAATCGGGTGGAATGTAACTGAGCGTTCATACTGCGCAGTAATAGAGGTGCCTGGTTAACAGGATCTTTTGGTAGCGCCTGTGTAGGTAACCCTTTAGCTGCTTCATAGGGATCGTGCAAATGAATATCCGCCAGAAAGGCAATGCGTATTGGTATTTTTGTATCATCACCGGACGTCGCCAAGGCTGTTTTTGCGCAAAGTAGTACCAGCATCAAAGCACTTTTCACCATCCACTTTTTCTGCATGATTTACTCCGTTTTTTCGCTGTTTCAATTGTTGGAATTTACGGCTAAAAGTTGTTAGCCATAAAGGAAGACAGTAGATATCACAGAGTGGGGACAGGCATTTTTAGATTGTCATCAAATCTTAACTAACTATATGACACTTATATTAAAATTTTCGTATTTTGATGTTTTGAAGTCCCCGTTTTAACGCCTGCTCCCTCTTTCTTACATATCTGCTACCCGGAGTGTGAGAATGCGTTTTTTCAGTTTTATTGGACTATGCCTGCTACCTGTTTTAGCCAGCGCGGCAACCTTAAGCGACTACCAGATCATAGGTTCTCATAACAGTTACAAACGGGCTTTGCCGCTATCTCTGTTAGCGCAGTTACAGGCTGATTCGCCCCGCTTAGCGCAGCAGATTAATTATCATCATCCGGCTTTAGCCGATCAGTTGTCGCTGGGGCTTCGTCAACTGGAAATCGACGTTGTAAACGACCCTGAAGGTAATCAATACGATCAGCCGCAGATGGCTGAACGTCTCAGTGAACAGTGGTTAACCGCTGCTGAGCGTCATGCCCTGGCGCAACCCGGCTTTAAAGTGCTGCATATCCCGCATGTTGATGTGCTGAGTCATTGCGTGCTGTTTAAAGAGTGCCTCAGTCAACTAAAAAACTGGTCGGACAGTCATCCGGACCATTTTCCGGTAATGGTGATGTTAAACGCTAAGGAAAATCAACCCGCGTTTATTTCGCGCCCAGATCCAGCCCCTTTTACCACGCAAACCTATCAATCTCTGGATGAAGAAATTCGCTCGGTAATGCAGAGCAAGCTAGTAACGCCTGATGATATCCGGGGGGAGTTTAATCAGCTAAGCGAGGCGGTGCGTCGCTGCGGTTGGCCTGCAATTGAGTCTCTGCGGGGCAAATTTATTTTTCTGTTTGATGCCAATGCTAATCAGCGTGCGTTGTATGCCAATGGGCATCCATCATTGCGAGGGCGCAGTATGTTTGCCTCCTATCCGCCAGAGAGTGACGAGGCGGCTATTATGGTGCGCAACGATCCGACTACCGGGTTCACCCAAATTCGCCAACTGATCCAGCAGGGATTTTTAGTCCGCACCCGGGCTGATGCCGACTTTCGTGCTACGCCGGCACAGATGCAGGAGCAGTTTGCCCATGCGCAGCGCAGCGGCGCGCAATTTATTTCTACCGATTTTTATCCCGGTTCGCCGCAATCACTACAAACCGGACATATCGTTCGGTTTGCTGACGGCGCTTTAGTTCGGGCTAATCCATCTACCCATTAATTTAACACCATCTATTTAAGGACTTACTATGCAACCGTCTTTTCGTAAACGTTTAGTCGCGCTTTCTGTAATGAGCGTGATGGGGTCATTGCCACTGACTGCGGCAGCGCAAAGTGCTGAGGATGCCGCCATTGAAGAAATCGTGGTAAGCGGTTTTCGTGGCTCACTATTGAAAGCCAAGGATCTGAAAAAGGACGCGCTGGGTTCTCAGGATTCGATTCTGGCCGAAGACATCGCCGATTTCCCCAGCCTTAATCTGGCTGAATCGATTCAGCGTATCCCCGGGGTGACTATCACCCGTGAAGCCGGTGAGGGGCGTCAAATTTCACTGCGTGGATTAAATGCTGATTTTACCCAGGTGCAGCTAAATGGCATGGAAGCCTTAGGCACGTCCTCCTCACCAATGGATAGTCGCGGTACCGTTAACGCATCGCGTTCGTTTGATTTCAATATCTTTGCATCCGAGCTGTTTAACCAGATTGATGTGAAGAAAAGTTACTCTGCTGATATGGATGAAGGCGGCATTGGCGGTACAGTTAAGTTATACACCGCTAAGCCATTTGATTACGACGGCTTTAAAAGTGTCATCAGTGCTCAGGCCGGTGACAACTCCTTAACCGATGATACCAGCCCGCGTATTGCAGCACTGGTTTCTAATACCTGGGATAAATTTGGTGCGTTGTTCTCATTGGCGTACAGCAAACGGGATACCAGTGAGCAGGGGTATAACACTTATCGCTGGCGACCTCGTGATGCACAAGGATCTGACATAACAGCGCTGTCGGCGGCCGATCAGGCTGCGGTAAACAGTGGTGAGCTGCGCTTTAGTCGTGGTAGCCGTTATTCACTGTTCAACAGTGAACAGACCCGCGTGGGTGCGACCCTGGCATTACAATATCGCCCGACTAATGACCTGTCTTTTGATTTGGATGCTCTTTACGGCGAACTGAAAAACGACCGTGGTGAATTTCACCTGCAAAGCCGTGGCTCAAGCTCTACTGCACTAGGCTGCACAGGCCCAGATTACGATAGTAATCGTTATTTCTGTTCTTCGCTGACCGCCCTTGAATACAACGCTAATAATGAAGTGATTTATTCACAGTGGGAAAATACTGCGTTGCACTCTGAAAGCCGCGATCAAAGTGCCAATACCGAAGTCTCGCAAATTGTGCTCAACGGCGAGTGGACAGTGAGCGACGATTTGATTGTCAGCGGACTGGTTGGCCATATGCAGAGTGATTATGAAAGTAATAGTGCCAAGGTTTACCTGGAGTCTTTTGGCGACATGACCATTGATTATCGACAGGATCGTTTCTATGGCACCAATACCTATCAGAATGGCTACGAGCCAACCAATATCGATGAATTCCGTTATCATGAAATTGATCTGGCAGAGGATGAAGTGTCTAACAGTTTCGATATTGCCAAGTTGGATGCAGACTATTTGTTAACCGATAGCAGCAGCCTCAAGTTTGGGGTGTCGTTTAAAACCTTTGAGCACAGCAACAATAACGTGCAGTCTGCCAACGAAATGCGCAGTGACTGGCAAAGTGGAGCGGTAAGTGATGTGATTGACGGTAGCTTAACCTACACCAATACCGGTCATGAAAAACAAAACTGGATGAGCATCAATGTGAACGGTGTGTTGGACGATTTTGGCGTAAACCGTAATCTGATCATGAGCAATACTCCTAATGAAGTCAGTGAGGAGACTCAGGCTGCTTACCTGCGTTACGATTTGGATATGATGCTGGCCGATAGCGAACTTCGTGCCAGTGTCGGAGTGCGTTACTTTGACACGGATATTGAGTCTACCGGGCTGGTTAACGGTACCAATTACGTTACCGTTGAACGTGGCTATGACGGTGTGCTGCCAACCTTTAACCTGGCCTGGTATGCCACTGAAAACCTGGTATTACGTGCCAGCGCAGGTAAAAACGTAACGCGTCCCACACTGGGCAACCTGTCTGTTTCCGGAACCGTCAATACCGATCCACTGGTGGGTTCAAGTGGCCTGAACATCAGGGCCGGTAACCCGGCCCTACAGCCGTTTGAAACCATCAATATGGAGTCCAGCGTTGAATACTACTTTGACGAAGTGGGCTACGCTTCACTAACTTACTTCCGTAAAGATATCGATAACTTTATTGCTACCCGAGTGGCGCCGGTGGCCTTTGGTGATACCGGGTACCCAATGGCGCTGATCGATGGCATGCTGGATGAAAATGGTAATCCGCAAACGGCCCAAACTATCTACACCTTCTCGCAGCCGCAAAACCTGGAAGACAGTGACTTCTCGGGTTGGGAAGTCGCCATGCAGCGTGATTTTGATTTTCTGCCTGCGCCTTTCGATAAGCTGGGAGCCATTGCCAACTATACCTACGCAGAAGGTGAGTCGTTGCATAACATTCTGGTGGACGGCGAGAGCGTTTCGGTTTACCGGCCTTTCTATGGTTTGTCAGAAAATACGTATAACGCCACGTTATACTATGAAACAGACTCCTGGGGAGCACGAGTATCCCTTGCGCATCGTGATGACTATTTGACTCAGGTTGAAACCTCCAGTAATGATCAGGATGAAGCCGGATTCCATGGCACCACGTACTGGGATTTCTCCGCGTTTTATAATATTGCTGACAACTTAAAAATCAGTCTTGAGGGTATTAACCTGAGCGATGAGCGGGAAGAGCAGTACAGTGATTCTGATGATCGTTTGTATAATACGACCTTAAGCGGCCGTACATTCTATCTGGGCGTAACTTACTCAATGTAAGCCTTGTTTTTTTAACAGCAGGTAGCGTGCAGTGCGCTGCCTGCTAATTTATTACAGGCTTGATTAAGCCTATCTATACCGACTTTCCCAGCAATACCAGGTTTAACACGCTGGCTAGCGCCAGGTATCAAGTATGTTATCCAGATACTCCATCACGTCCTTCTCTCCCTCTGGGGAAGATAAGTAATGTTTACAGGGGGCGTTGCCATTAAAGGAGCGGCAAGGTGAGTGCTGCCAGTCGTAAGTGAGTCTCGAATCGTTGAAAAACAAAAAGGCTTTGTCTCTGAGTGCTTTGGTATCCATATGCATTCTTCGCAACATTTCCTAACAACGACTAAGAAAACAGCTATGATCACTATACGACTTGCAGATGCTCTTGTCATCGTTTGCTTAGAGCGTCGAACTGTTCGGCAGCCTAAATGAGAATAATAGTGGTTTAAGGCTTTTCACCGTAGTCAATATCGCGGAAAATGCAGTTTCTTAATCCGGTAAAGCGCGCGGGTTGTCGCCAGTGAATAAGTGGGAATTATTATGCCAAAGGCAAGCGAAATTAAAAAAAATAACACCATCGTATTTAACGGTAAAACCTGTATTGTCAGGGATATAGAAAGGTCTGTGCCACAAGGACGAGCGGGCGGCAGTATTTATCGTATGCGAATGTACGATGTAGTTAGTGGGGCAAAGTTTGATGAGACCTTCAAAGATTCAGATATGTTGGAAATGGCTGATTTGATCCGTCGCCCGTCAATGTTTTCCTATATCGACGGTGACGAATATGTGTTTCTCGATAAAGAAGATTACACACCTTATCACCTCAATAAAGACAGCATTGCTGAGGAAGTATTGTTTATTAACGAAGACACGGACGGCATCTTAGTGGTAATTGTTAGCGATTCGCCGGTAGCATTGGATTTACCCATGAGTGTGGAATTGGAAGTGGTTGAAACGGACCCGTCTATTAAAGGCGCCTCCGCCACGTCACGCACTAAGCCTGCAACCTTATCTACTGGTCTGGTGGTTCAGGTGCCGGAATATATCAGTACCGGCGAGTGGGTTAAAATTAATACCGAAGAACGCAAATTCCAAAGTCGAGCAGATAAACATTAGTCGCTCAGCTACGACTGACGGACTGAAAAGTGAAGACCTGTTTGAATGGGGTGATAAAGCGGCCTTTTCAATCGGTGCTATCTGGTAATAATGTGATTCAGGACTGGTTTTTGAGGTTGCAGAGCATGAGGGCTGGCGGCAAACGAGATTAATGGGGGTCTGCAGCGCTTGCTTATGGTGAACGCCGGGCTGCACTATAATTGCACCAAACAACGTTTAACCTTCGAAATTGAACTGCTCGAAGTGCTGGCCGGCAACGATTAAAGCAGTAGCTTTAGCATTAATAACGGTAAGTGAGGCCAAGGTAGTAATTGCGGCCGCTTACCGTAGTGTTGTAGGGGCGACGACTGGAGTCGGAATACTGCATTTCCTGCTCGTTGGTTAAATTGGTTGCCTCCATGCGCACCTCCCAGTTATCCGATAATTGATATGCCAGTACGGCATCGAGGTACAGGCTTTGTTCAAAACCGGTTTCATCTTCATCCTGCACCGTATTGCCATCAACCCGGGCTATATAGCTGTCGCGGTAAGTGGCCGAAAAACGAAAACTAAGCGAATAGCCTTCTATATATGCCGTTATGTTGGCCAGCCAGGGGGATAAGAAAGGCAGTTGCTTGGTGGATAGCGGGCTGCCGGTAACATCATTATAGTAATCGACTTTGCCCCGGGAATAACTGACATTGGTGACTATGCCCAGGTGATAAGCCTGCAACGCCTGAGGGAGGCCGTTGAGTGAGGTTTCAAACTGCGCGCTGCTTTCAATACCATAAAGCCAGGTTTGTTCGGCATTCACAGCCATTACCTGAGCCTCACTCCCGGCAGCTGCCGTAGCCGGTATCGGACTCGCCTGACTGACAATGTAATCGTCCAGCCATTTTGTAAACAGGGTTAATGAAAAACGGTTAGTCTGTTTTGGGTAGTATTCAAACGCCAGATCAAGGTTAAAAGCTGAGTAGGGTTTAAGGGCTGGGTTAAATTGCCACAGGGTGTTACTGTCTGCGTCGTAATTTTCTGGTTGTGCCAGGGTTTCAAGTTGCGGCCGGCCAATGGTTTTGCTAAAGGCCAGCCGGTATACCCGCTCCGGCTGACGGAAAATAATAGCAAGGGAGGGTAACCAGTTCATATGGCTTAAAGTATATTGTTGTGTAGTCTCGTCAGACAAATGAATAGTGGTGCGGTCCTGTTCTACCCGCAGGCCGCTGATAAATTGCCACTGTTCATGTTGCCACTGATGCTGAATATAGCTGGCAATGCGCCGCTCTCTTATCGAGTTGTGTTGTACCACCAGACTGTCAGGCCTGATAAAGTGGGAAAATTCTAATGCGTCAGGGGAAAGTGGTACGCCAAAGCTGGCGAAGGTTTTTTGAGAATTAAGTGCCAGCCAGTTGAGCTTTGGGTGAGCGCTCAGTATCGAGAAAGTGCCTGCTGGTATCTGATTAGACACCGATGACGCTGCCCACTCTGGCAGTAAAATATCCTGTATGTCGGTATAGTCTATCGTATTTTTAAAGTGGGTTAAGTCAACACCCATATGCCATTCGGTGTTGGTGTCGAGAGAATAGTTCAGTTGGTAGCGGGCATTGGCAAAGGACGTTTCGGCTCGATATTTTTCACTATCGAGTTCGTTCATTTCCCACAATGAGGGGGCAGTTAAATCGTCAGCATAGGTGATGTCAGCAAAATGATAATCGTCCCGGTAGTCGATAGTTATATCACTGCTGCCTCGCATGTAAGCTTTAATGCTTAGTGGCATGTTATAACTGGCTTGCTCGATGCCAAAAGTGCCTGAACCCGAAAGCGAACTATTAAAATGGTGCTCAGTATTTACGACCCACTGCTGATAATGGGTGGCGACTTTTTGGTAGCGACTTTCGTTACCAACCCTTGCGTCTTGGTAACGGGCATATATCAGCTCATTTTGCTGATTAACCTGGGCTTCTGTTACTTTAGTCTGACCTTCAATAATGGGGGTTGAATTAAATCCACGGGGATACAGGTGATTTTCTTGTCGTTCGCCGCTAAATTCTCCATACAGCCAGTCAAACGTAATATGACTATGATTGTTCAGGTATTCCAGTGATGCACCTATGCCTAAACGCCGCATATCACTATGCCATACTGAATAACGGTTGCCCCGTGGGATCCATAATTGCTGAGCTCGCCAGGCTTGCTGAAGGTCTGATGTAAGTGTCGATATTTCAGCCCCTTCGGGTGAAATTTTGCGCCAGCGAAAGGTATTTGCGCCCACTTCCTGCGATTCGCGACTGCCGTAAGACACCGAAAGTAGTGCTCCCCAGTTACCTCGAGTAGAGGAGAGCATACCAGACAAACGCGAGGCTAAACTGCCGGCATATTGGTTGGTGCCGACTTGTTGGGTCACAGACCAATGCAGGCCTGGCGTGTTGAATGGATGAGCTGTTTGCAAAGCTGCTATGCCGGCCAGACCGCCGCTTGGCTGGTCAACCATGTAGCTTTTGAGCACCTGAATTTCGCTAAACAACTCGGTGGCAAACAAGTTCAGGTCGAAAGAGCGGTCACGATGCTTCTGCAAGCGACTGTCCATGGGCGAATCATTATTGGCGAGCACTGGCATGCCGTTTAGTGTCACCAGGGTAAAGTCGGGATTGAGTCCCCGCAGCATAATTTGACGACCTTCGCCGGCCTCCCGGGTAATCGACATCCCTGGAATTCGTTGGAGCGATTCGGCCAGATTGCTATCCGGATAAGACGCAATATCGCGGGCGACAATCACATCACTGATGATCGGCGATTGCCGTTTCTTTTGGCGCGAGCGGTTTAATGAGGCGCGAATACCATTAACTGCCACTTCTTCCATAACTCTTTGTTGTTGATTATTTTTTTTACTCTCGATTACGATACCGTCATCATTTACCTGATAGGTAAGGCCGGTATTTGATAACAATTCAGCAAGCGCCCCATCCAGAGAATAGTGCCCTTCAATCTCAGCTACGGCTAAATGATCGATGCGTTTTGCATTAATGATAAATGCTCGATCAAAGGCAGTTGCCAGCGATTGAAGGGCTTGCTGTAACGGCTGTGCTTTGAGGTAAACTGGCCGTTTAAAATCGCCGGAGGCTGCCGAAATGGAGGGACTGAACAGCAAACTCAGTACAACAGCCAGTCGCAAACTGCCGGTAATTGCTCTGAGTGGGGTAACCGCTATCATGGGTTAGCCATTTCTGCCGCTACAGCGTTACGGTTAGCTGGTAATAGTCTGGCATTTCCGTAAGGGTTAAATCATCCATGGCACTTAATAATTGTAGTGCTTGCTGAGGTGCCGTTAAGTTGAATCGGCCTGACACCGGGAGGTCAGACTGGCCGCTAATTCGAATGGGTTTATCGGCATAGCGGTTGAGTCGGGTAACCACATCACCAAGCGGTTGTTGGCTGACTTCCAGCCATCCGGTTCGCCAATCGGGCAACTGCATACCGATGAGCTTAAATGTGGTTTGCCAATGACCGTTTTGCAATACGACTCCCTCGCCTTTTCGCAACATCAGGGTTTTATCAGCGTTAACCTTTACTATCCCTTCGTACACACGAATTTCGGTTTTGTCAGTCAGGCGGTCAATATCAAACGCGGTGCCGACCACCTGCACCGAAGCTGTATCGAGCTGCACGATAAAAGGGCGCTGCGGTTCATGGGCTATATCGAAGTAGGCCTGGCCATGGGGCAGGCTGACTTCCCGGGATTTTTCATTATGATTCACCGTCAGAGCGGTATCGCCATTTAAATAAACGATGGAGCCATCCGCCAGGCTGGCCGAGTTATTTTCACCGACCGCGGTGATAAACTGTTGTTGCTGAGACTGGTAAGCGGCCGATTTTGCCGTTTGATATTGTGGCTGGGAAGTCGGGCCTGGCAGGGAAGTATCCAATGCAAATAACGCGGCAACCAAAGCCACCGCCGCGGCGCTGGAAAAACCAGCTTTACTCCAGATAGTCTTTGTTGTGCGGCTGTCTTTTGTTTCATGGTCGGCCCGGGAAGTTGGGGCGTCAGGCACTATTGTCAGCGTCACATTATCTTTAATCCGCTGTGCAACCACCTGAATTTCGGGCTGACCTAAAGCTGCTGCGATACGATTAAAAGCTTGCTGGTTATCTGCACACGTTAACCATTCAGCAAACAGCAACTTATCCTGTTCATTGAATTCGTCAATGCGGTCAAACCAGTCTGCGGCTTGTTCTAATCGGTGCGACTCTGTCATTGCTGTCTCGTAAAAAAGGTCATATTAAGTAGATTCTGAATTGCATCAAACGGGGACACTAATTCTCTGTTGTCCAGCCTGCGGCTTCGAGTTTTATAGTGAGCTCCACCATTGCCCGGGTTAAATGTTTTTTTACTGCTTCTACACTGAGGTCGAGACGGTTGGCGATTTCGTCCCGGGTTAACCCATCTACCCTGCGCAATATAAATACTTCGCGTCGTAGCGGTGTCATAGTGTTAAGGATTTCTTCAATACAATTGAGTTTTTGCTGCTGAATGTAGGTGAGTTCGGGGCCATCATTGGCCGCTTCCAGGTCGATATGCTCTATCTCAACGGCGTTAGGAGTCCGTTTACGCTGAAAGTCATAGAGCACAGATTTTGCCACGGTGATCATATATGCCAGAGGATTTTCCAGATCCGAAAAGCGGGTACTGCGACCAGTGCGCAACAGAGTCTCCTGATAAATATCATCAGCCTGGGCCGTATCGTGAGTGATACCTTGAATAAATGCTTTCAGCGCAGCTCGAAGCTGCTCAGCCTCCGCGGTACTTAAACTTTGCCAGTCGATATTTATGCCAGATTGCATCGAAATCCGAATTAGTTCTCTATCAAGGCCAGTGAAGTTAATGGCTAAATATGACATTCTGATGTCAACATGGCGTCATTTGTCGTACAAAAGAGTGGGTTGAACCTGAATATCTGACAGTTAGATTTCATAGGTTGTAATAAAGAATCAATCTCTGGCAATTGTCCGGAAAAAACATTGTCTGTAAGAAGTTAAATTGGTATGGGCTGGTAGTAACTAAAGGGGTCACCGGGTAGTGGATAGCATGCTCAGTGAACAGGCCTGGCGGCTACTAAAAGCCTTCCTGCCGGCGGATAAAGCGGATGCGCACATGTATAAGAATAAAAACGCCCACTACATGGGCGTTCATATTTAATCCGCTTTCATTCGTTGGGTGACGGCGCGGGCATGCCAGATGGCCGGAACAATCACCAATATCGCAATGGCCAGGAGAACCCATGTTGAGAGCCACTGGAATTCAGAGAGCCTGGCAATGTCTGCAGCAATCTTATTGTTTTCGTGCTTTGCTATAGCTAACGCCCCGATCGCCGCTTCTCGTGCCATTGAGATCCCACCGCTAATGGCACTTTGCCAGCCAACTGCCGACAACGAAGCAAATGCCTGATAGCCAACCGCTGAAGCACCAAATGCCAGTAAGCCAAAGGCAACCGTGCCGGTACCAATAACGCTAACACCAACGCCTCCAATGGTGATAATACCACAGGAAATGATACCTATACTCACCGGCGCCACCGCCACGCCTCCCCAGGCAAATAGCAAACCTCTGGCGTGGGTGCCCGCGGCAATCCACCCATCGGCTGGCGTGTCGGTATGTTCAGGCATGCCAAACTGAAAATGACAAAGTGGTACGCCCAGCAACCTGAACGCGCTGATATATTCCCGCTATTTAGCGCCAGCCCGGTGGGCACTGGCCATAAAAGCCTCGGGCTGCGTTATTCGTTCGAGGGCGCGCAGATCTTTCATGGCGCTGAACATCTTTTTCACCAGTATCACGTAACTGATCACGAGTCCGGCAACAACGGTTTGTGAAAGCAGGCTCAGAGTAACAGCGTGTTGTGGGAATACGTAGCAAAGCGCCTTTAGTCCTACCATGCCGGCAATATAAAGAGCGGCGAATACGAAAAACAATGTAACCGATTTTTTCACCAGATGCCGTTCACGCTTAGTGCGTGATTGCGCCAGGCTGGCTTTGAGGCTGAACCATGAACCAATCAGCCCGGAGACCGAGGCCAGCAGTGCTACCAGCGAGGTAAATTTAAACAGCGAACCGGTCTTTAAGGCACTACCGCATAGAACCGCTGCTTTCGCCGGTGGTGATATACCACTGATCATGGTCATGACTGCTACGGTAAACGCGGCGCCGGGCTTACTGTGTTTAAGCGCATCCTCAACAAAGACTGACATGGCCTCTTTAAGCAGTTTGCGGCCTCGCGATATACGCTGTTTTACGGCATCTTCGCTAAGCTCCAGTTCCATGGCGACGCGCTGCACAGATTGCTCTTCCCGGTAAAACAATATCATCGGCTCACGATAAAGCGGCGCCATTTGATCAAGTATCTGCCATAACAAAGCCTGCTGTTGGTCACTGATTGCGTTTTGCTCCAAAACGGCCTCGTCAGGTACGTCTTGTTCTGCAGTAAACGGGATGTCCAGACGCTGGGTTTCTTTCGCTGTTTTTCGATAGTGGCGGCTGACCTTAAAACACAAAATACCACAAAGCCACGACTTGAGTTTTTCCGGATCGTGCAGGGTATCCAGTTTACGCCAGCCCTCAACGAAAGCCTCCTGGGCAATATCTTCGCTGTGCCTGAGATCGCCGGTAGACGAATAAGCCAGCGAACAAAGCAGGGTCTGGTAGCGACTTACAATCTCGCCATAGGCATGCCGGTTACCACCGAGCGAGAGCATAACCAGTGTGGCATCGCCTTGCCCGGCAACAGAGGAGCGCTTGTTAAATAAATTCATGCTGTCTTTTCATGGTTACTTTGGTTGTATGTGCCTGCCTGGGAATAAAAGGTGACAAAAAATTCAAAAAATACTTTTTCATCTTTTTTGTCACCTTTTTGGATTATTTGCTATTGCGGCAATATTGCTTCCGGTTTGCACCTTTGCAAACGAACTACCAGAACTGGTGGATAACTTTAGCCATCAGACCCAAAACAGCCTGGGAGTGCAGCGCCAGTTTATGAATGATTCGGTGGCCGGTGGCAGCAGTGAAAGTGAAGTGACTGTCCAGGGCGGTAAAATGCATCTCACTGGCAATCTCATCCCTCCTCGTGGACAGCCCGCCTGGGCCAGTTCGATTCTGCTGCTTGATGCTCAGGGAAAGCCCATGGACGCCTCCGGATATCAGGGGATCCGCTTGAAGGTTAAAATCAATCAGGGACTTATGTCAGTCTCAGCCAATAGCGCAGAGGTTGAAAACTTTGATTATCATGCCGCGCCGGTACTGATTAAGGCAGACGATAAATTTCATGAGGTTAAGCTCCCTTTTACCAGTTTAAAACGCGCCTGGTCAGAACAGACCACTCTGGATGCCAGTACGCTGAATAGCCTGAGCATAGTGACTTTTGCTATGCAGCAGTCGGCTTATGATTTTGTTATCGATGAAATCGGCTTTTACTAACCTCCAGCGCAGGTAATACCACATGATAATGTCTACCGAACGCATCGAATATCTCGATGCGCTACGTGCTTTTGCTCTGATACTTGGCGTGGTTTTTCACGCCGGATTATCGTTTATGCCGGTATTTTTTCTGATTGCGGGGTTTTTTACCTGTATGTCACTGCAAAAATATGGTGTGAAAGCATTAGTGACTTCACGCGCGGCACGCTTGGGAATACCTTTTATCGCCGGTTGGTTTCTGCTCAGGCCATTAATGGTCTCAGGCTGGGTAATGGGCGGTGCGAGTATGCGTGGTGAAGCCGATATACCAGACGGCTTGTGGCAGGGCCTGCAAAGCCTGTCAGAATTGCCCGCCGGTATGTTTACCGGTACTCATTTATGGTTTCTGTACTATCTCATGCTGTTTACCGCCATCGCTGTGGTGATGATAACAGTGCTTGAGCGAGTGCCTGCGACTTCGCAATCTCTGGCCTGGCTATGTGTTAGCCGTTTAGGGCTGATTCTGCGATGTGTGTTGGTGGCTTGCTGCCTGTGGTGGATGGATCACTGGGGGCTCGATACACCGGATAAGTCACTGTGGCCTCATATCCCATTGTTGCTAATTTATGGTGGTTTTTTCCTGCTGGGATGGGGCTTGTACCAACACCAGTTTTTACTGGCAGACTTCATGCAGATTAACTGGTTTCGACTTACCTCGCTGGGGATTGCCGTAATGGGAGCGATTTATCTGTCTGCTTACGAAATGCATCCCGGACATGAGTTCTATCTTTACTTCAAAGCCGGGTTTGTAGTCTGTTATGCCAGCATGATGTGGCTGTTGGTGGCAGTATCAATGACCGTTTGTAAGCGGCTATTCAGTCAGCCAAATGCGGCTATTCGTTATCTGTCGGGTCGAGCCTACTGGCTGTATCTGATTCATTTGCCATTGGTTGTGTGGTTGCAGGTGGCCTTTGCTGAAATGCCGCTGCACTGGTTAATTAAGTTAATCAGTATTACGGTTATTACCCTGGCTATCGCCTTTGTCCTGTTTGAAGTGATGGTAAAGAAAACATGGTTAAAGTACGTCCTTAGCGGTGCGAATAAACCTTTGGTGAATAAGCCAATCGCTTAAAAGGGGAGAGTGTAGGCAAAGTATGCAATTAAGGCTTCAACTCCGTTTCC
>CETG01173118.1_pt1 | contig 16314 bp, 14 predicted proteins | sample 361471 | NCBI WGS metagenome assembly CETG01 (sample SAMEA2622696, study PRJEB7988) | marine metagenome | isolation source: saline water (ENVO:00002010), including | reverse complement strand
TATTGTTCTGGATTGTTTCATAGGTAGGTGTATTACTGGCTATTTATCTTAAAAAACAATGAATATATCAAGAAATATAATCATTGTTTTTGGATTTCACTCAGCATTGAGAGTGGCTTTATTTCACGAGTAGCAGATTCAACTAGTTCTCTAATGAGTTGTGGTGATCGGGGGTCATTGAAAGGCCCTTTCACAATAAAACTTGCTACAACTCTTGTATTATTTGGCATTTGTATTAGACCTGCGTCTGCGTAGCTAATTCCTATATCTCCTGTTTTGTTATAAACCTTATATCCTTTAACTGACAAAAGGTAATCAACATCATCTTTCATTTGTAAATCAAGTCCTTTTAATACTCCTTGAGGAATCAAGGTATTTGGCTTTGAATTTTCCATTATTTCTCTGAAAAGATCTCTAGATCTAGGGCTTAATATGCTTCCATTATCAATTAGTGCAATTGTAATGGCTAGATCTCTAGCACTTGTTTTATTAGTTCCTTTTAAATCTGGCAAATAATTATTTATGGCTGTTTCTTTTAAACCAATTTTTTTTATATGTTGATTGATAGATGAAATCCCTCCCACTCTTTTAATTAGAAGATTGGCGGCGGTGTTATCGCTAATTCTTATCATTTCACTTACGACTTCATGCATTGGGAACTTTGTCCCAATTGCTTCATATGCCATCCATCCAGCACCCTTTCCTATCAGACTTTGTTCTAGTTTAAGTGGTTCGTTCCAACTTACTTCTCCTTGGTCAAGCATTCTAAGAATAGTAATAAGAATTGGAATCTTTATTGTGCTTGCTGCAGGTAATTGATTATCAGCTTGTAATTCTGCATATTGATTATTATCTATAATTAATAGAAATGCGCTAACTTCTAAATCGTTGTATTTATTCTTTATTTTTTCCCATTTGGAACTTAGCAAATTAAGTTTTTTTGAGTATTCTTGGTAATTAAATTGATTTATAATTCTCTCATTTAAAATAAGATTATTATTTAATGAATAACCTCTTTTGATTTTATTCTTTTTTTGGTTAAAGCTATATTTATTTTTTTCCTGATGGGATTTATTGACTTCCAAAATTTTAAAAAATGATCCTATTAGAACCCCAGTTCCAATTCCAATCAATGATAATTCTAAAATTGTCTTAAAAGCTTTTCCTATTGGAATTTTCTTTTTCATGAAATATATATTAAAAGGTTTTAGAGTTTTTCTCTAAATTTGATTGATGTTGTTATTTATAGCCCATCTAACTTGGTGAAGTATGCCTCTTATTAAGGAAACTTCTTCGGGTTTTGCTTCTGCTCTTATTAGTATGGCTTTTAATTTTTTCATTCTAGAACTGGCTGTATGTCTTAATAAAAAACCAATTTCAAGTAATAGTCTTTCTGCATCATCTGAAAAATCATTTAATTGTTTTGCTGAAGCAGGGTTAGAAACATTGATTAATTTTTTTTTTGACCCTTTTAAAAAATAATTATTTAATTCATGCAGCACTATTGCAACTGCATGAGAGAGATTAAGAGAAGGGTACCTATCAGAAGTTTCTATAGTCATTGCTTTATTTGCCATTAGAAGTTCTTGATTGGTTAAGCCTCGATCTTCTCTACCAAAGACTATTGCTATAGGTGTTTCTTTTTTTGTTTGGATCAACCAAGAAAATGTTTCATTGGACTTTTGTAATGGAATCTCACCATGATCTTTTCTTCCGCAAGTTGCAATTACTATTGGGCAGTCTTCAATGGCCTCTAATAAGGAAGAGTATTGATTGGCTTTTTCAAGTATTTTTAATCCTTTTGAAGCCATTCTTCGGGCTTCTGGAGAGCTGGGATCGCAACGAGGGGAGACAAGTCTTAATTCAGAAACGCCAAAGTTTTCGCATAATCTGGCAACGCTACCCAAATTGATGGATCCCTTTGGTTCGACAAGAATTATTTTTACTATTCTTTTGTTCATTATTTTTTAATTAAGAGAATGCATGTATGCCAAAAGGTCTGCCATTGATTGTGACTCGATTTCAAAACTTGGCATAGGGGGGGTTAATCCTTTGGCTACTTGGTTAATTATTTTGACGTCATTAAGTCTAGATGTGACATCGTGAAGGTCAGGCCCAACAAGCCCTTGAGCTGATATCCCATGACATCCTACGCAGTTCATTCGAAATAGACGATTACCGTTCTCAGTAGAACCTTGAGCTTTTAAAGTGGTTTTAATATAAGGATCCGATTGATATGGACTTAAAAACCATAAAAATATTGAGAAACAAGTTATTCCCAAAAAAAGCAAAAAAGATCTAAAAGGTCCCACCTTAAAGTGAGAGTTAACTACAGCGGTTGATGACGGTTCCGTCACGAAAGCCTCTATGACATGAAACAATTGTGATTAATAATCTCAGATATTGCGAGAAATGATTGAACCTCTTTTGTGTGGAATAGTTTTGGGTTTAGTCCCTATAACTATATTGGGACTTTTTGTTGCGGCTTGGAATCAATATCGTAGAGGCAGTGCGATGCCCGATTGGGAGTAAGAAAAATAAGAAAAGAGTTCCCGTATTTTTTTTTATTACATACTTTCCAGTAAGAAGAAATATTTGCTGAGAAATCTAGGGAATATTCGCAGATAACCAATGAATTGCTTTTGACCCATCCCCCTTTTAGAAGATTATCTAATGCTGACGAATAAAGCTTTGATTGATATGGAGGGTCTATATAAACAAAATCAAAGCGTGGATCAGAATCTGGAAAAAGAGATGTGAATTTGTAAGAATACTTTAGACATCCTCCTTTTAAAAATTTATCGACTTTAGAACAAAAAACTTCAATGCAATTTTCTTGCAATAATCCTGAAGCAGTTGAGATGAGGTTTGAATTACATATATGGGCTGTATTTTTATTAGATTCTACTGAACAAACTCTGCGAGCTCCTTTCTGAAGTGCTTCGCATCCAACTACTCCACTTCCGCTAAAAAGATCCAACCATTTGCAGCCCTCAATTTCGCCTTGAAGGATGTTCATAACAGCTTCTCTGACTATTGATGTTGTTGGTCTTGTGAATAAACCTTGAGGGCTTTTAAGAGATTTTCCTCCTAGGAGTTTTAAATTTCCTTTAAGCTTTGTCCTTTTTATTGATTGTCTAACCATTTAACCCAATTGAATAATAATCTTTCCCCTGCTTTTCCAGATTTTTCTGGATGGAATTGACATGCCCCAAAGTTGTCCTCCCAAACAACCGCAGTAACTTTATTATTTCCATATTTTACAGATGCTGCGAGATTGTTTTTTTCTTTAGGGATTGCAGAATATGAATGGACAAAATACATCCAGCTCGGAGGTTGATTCTTAATAAAAAGAGGACAAATTTCTTCTTCTTCTTCTAAAAGAGACCAGCCCATATGAGGCACCCTTTCTGCTTGATCTTTTGGTAAATGTTTTACAGTCCCTTTTAAAAGACTAAGCCCTTTTAAATGTCCCTCATCACTTGATTCAAATAAAAGTTGAAGGCCAAGACATATCCCTAAGAGAGGATTCCCATTTTTTACCCATTTTTTTATATAAGGTATTAACTCAGTTTTTTCTAGGTTTTTTATTGCAGGATCAAATGCCCCGACTCCTGGAAGGATCAACGCTTTGCAGCCATTAAGTTCATTAGGCCTTTTTATTAACTTGATTGATTGATCTAATCGTTTAAATGCTTGGCTTACAGAATGGAGATTTCCCATCCCATAATCAATCAACCCGATGTTATTTATCACGTATTAAATAAATAAATAAATTCTTAATAGTTAAAATTAATTTTCTAAAATTTTTTTATAGATGTTTGGAAATGGTTCCTGAAAGTGTTGCTTTTGGAACTGCACCTACAACAGTATCAACTTTTTGACCTCCCTTGAAAATCATCAAAGTTGGGATGCTACGAATACCATATTGGCTTGCAACATTAGGATTTTCATCTGTGTTGAGTTTAAAAACTTTGAGCTTTCCTTCAAAATCTTTTGAAATTTCTTCAACAATTGGAGATACCATCCTGCATGGTCCACACCATGGTGCCCAAAAGTCTACTAATACAGGAACATCACTTTTAAGAACTTCTTGTTCGAAGGATGAATCGGTTACTGCGGCAGCGCTTGACATATCTCTTGAATTTTATAGAGAAGAATTTAGTAAATGTATTTTGCCTGATAAATCCAATGGTGCCATCTCTGATTTAATTGGGATTTGTTACTAGAGGAGAATACAAAAAGCCCGAGGTTGTCGGGCAAGGTTGTGTGTGAGGAGTATGTGGGAAAAACCCACATATATAAATACTAACCCCTAATAGCTTTTTGAGCAGACTCTGGCACTGGAAAAGAACACTTATTTACCCATCCCTAGTTGCTGAGCTTTTTGATAAACCTTCCCTTCTGTTAAAAGAGAAGGTGCAACAATTACTTCAACTTGTTGCATCTCTTTCAGTGTTCGTGCACCAAGAGTGCCCATTGAGGTCTTAATTGCTCCTAAAAGGTTATGGGTGCCATCGTCAAGCAATGCTGGTCCACGGAGAATCCTTTCAAGACTCCCTGTTGATCCAACTTTTATTCTTGTACCCCTAGGTAAGACAGGACTTGGGGTTGCCATGCCCCAGTGAAAACCTCTTCCTGGTGCCTCCTCCGCTCTTGCAATGGGAGATCCAATCATTACTGCATCTGCTCCACAGGCTAAACATTTACAGATGTCTCCTCCTGTGATAATTCCACCGTCGGCTATGACTGGCACATATCTACCACTCTCTTTCTCATAATCATCACGGGCTGAAGCGCAGTCTGCTACTGCGGTTGCTTGAGGTATTCCGACGCCCAGAACCCCTCTTGAGGTGCATGCTGCTCCTGGTCCAATGCCAATTAATATTCCTGAGGCTCCTGCTTTCATAAGCTTTAGAGCGACTTCATAAGTGACACAGTTTCCTACAACAACAGGTATAGACATTTCTTGACATAGTTTGACTAGATTTAGGCTTTCACCATCTTCAGGACCTAGGTGATCTGTTGAAACAACAGTTGCTTGAACAAAGAAAATATCGGCAGATGCTTTCTCAATAATTTGTCTGTATTTTATTGCCGCCAAAGGAGTTCCGCTTACGGCTGCAATTCCTCCCTGGGATTTGATCTCTTCAATACGTTTTTGTATTAAATGTGTTTTAACTGGTTGACTGTATATTTCCTGCATAAGAGGAACAAATTCATCTTTGCTAACAGATGAGATTTTTTTTAAAAAAGGGATTGGATCTTCGTATCTAGTTTGAACACCTTCAATATTTAATACTCCAAGAGCTCCTAATTGAGAAAGAGAAATTGCCATCTTTACGTCAACAACTCCATCCATTGCGCTAGCAATTATTGGAATTTCTCTTTTTATTCCACCAATCTCCCAGCTGGTATCTGTAATTTGTGGGTCCACTGTTCTTATTCCAGGGACAAGAGCAATCTCGTCGATTCCATAGGCTCGACGAACAACTTTGTTTCGACCGAGTTGGATGCTCACATTTCGCCGGTATGAAGTCTCGTCAAACTACCAACTGATGAGCAAAAAGCATTGATTGTTCTGAATAGATGATGAAATTTATTATTTAATTTTCTGTGAAATAGTTTGCATGCTATGCCTAGAAGTGATTCTATTAAATTTTTCATGACTGTTCTCTTTTTTATTATTATGGAGGAATAAGTAAAACATTGAACTTGTAAAGCCATCTAGGCAAAAGAGATAATAGGGAAAAGATATTGCTCTAAAAAAAAAACTTTATTTGAATATAAATAATAATATATTGAAAATTATAAATTATCTTTGTATTTATAAATATTTTTTATCGACTTAAATGATTGGAATTATTGTTAATATTCTACTTAAATAATTCTTTTTAGTAGAAGGACTATCTTTGTCTTTGCAGGCATGTATTGGGGACTTGACTTCTCTTTGCTTGAAGAATTGCTTCTATTTGATTTTGTTAGGATCATTTTTTGTTGTTATTTGTTGAGAGAAGCTTGATTTGTCTTTAAATAGTAATTTTTCAGTGGAGATAATTATGAAATTAGAAGTCTGCGTATATGGCATCAAGGATTCTTTTTTCGAGCTTTTATTTTGTCATTTTTTCAGATCGACCATCCAAATCGCTTTCTATACTTAGTAGCATTTGTTACGCTGGAAAGTGATTTCAATTTAATTGGAACCCTCTCTCCTTACGAGAGGCATGTATCAAGTGCTAATACCGCAATTATTCGGATTTTCTTAGTGACTAGGGATTGCTTTTCGAGATATTCTTAGGATTGGTAAAAACCTAATTCATGGCTGATCCATTGGGACCAAGCAGTAGTGGTCCTGGTAATTCCGACGATCGGATCATCCAGACTGATTTGCGCAACGAAATGTCGCGTTCCTACTTGGAATATGCGATGAGCGTAATAGTTGGTCGTGCCTTGCCTGATGCAAGAGATGGACTTAAGCCAGTGCATAGGAGAATTCTCTATGCAATGTATGAATTGGGCTTAACTAGTGACAGACCTTATAGAAAGTGTGCTCGTGTTGTAGGAGAGGTACTTGGTAAGTATCACCCTCATGGGGATACGGCCGTTTATGACGCTTTAGTCAGAATGGCTCAAAATTTTTCTATGCAGATGCCCTTGATTGATGGGCACGGGAATTTTGGATCTGTTGATAATGATCCTCCAGCGGCAATGAGATATACAGAGTCAAGATTGCAATCTCTGACTACCGAGAGTCTTCTTGAAGATATTGAGTCTGAAACGGTTGAATTTATTGATAATTTTGATGGCTCTCAGCAGGAACCGACAGTATTGCCAGCCAGAATCCCCCAGCTTTTACTTAATGGTTCTTCTGGTATAGCCGTTGGGATGGCAACAAATATTCCACCTCATAATCTTTGTGAATTAATTGATGGACTTAAAGCATTGATATTGAACCCAGATTTAACAGACCAAGAACTAATGAAAATAATTACAGGACCGGATTTTCCTACTGGGGGTCAAATCTTAGGGAAAGGAGGGATAACGGAAACTTATCTCTCTGGAAGAGGATCTATAACTATGCGTGGAGTAGCTGAAATTGAAACTATTGAATCGCCTGGCAGACCTGATAAGGATGCTGTAATTATTACTGAGCTTCCTTATCAAACAAACAAGGCAGCACTTATAGAACGGATAGCAGATATGGTTAATGATAAGAAGCTTGAAGGTATAAGTGATATTAGAGATGAAAGTGATAGAGATGGAATGAGAATAGTCATCGAGCTTAGAAGAGATGCATACCCTCAAGTTGTTTTAAATAATCTATTTAAACTTACACCTCTTCAAGCTAACTTTAGTGCAAATATGCTTGCACTAGTTAATGGTGAGCCTGTAATACTTTCTCTAAGAAAAATGTTGCAGGTTTTCTTAGAATTTAGAGTTGAAACAATAGAGAAAAGAACCAAGTACTTATTAAATAAAGCTGAGGAGAGAGATCATATACTTTTGGGTCTTCTGTTAGCGCTTGAAAAAATTGACCCTATAATTGATTTAATTAGATCAGCGCCTGACTCGAGTCATGCTAGGCAAAAACTGCAGGAAATTCATGGCTTAACTGAAAAACAATCTGATGCAATTCTTCAAATGCAATTAAGAAGATTAACTGGATTGGAATCTGATAAAATAAGATTAGAACATGAAGATTTAATTGATAAGATAAAAGATTTTAAAGATATTTTAAATCGTCAAGAAAGAGTTTTTAACTTAATAGAAGAAGAGTTGTTGAAGTTGCGAGAAAAATATGAATCTCCACGACGAACTGAGATTTTAAACTTGGGCGCAGGACTTGAGGATATTGATTTAATTGCTAATGAAAGGTCCGTAGTTTTATTAACTGAGACTGGTTATTTAAAAAGGATGCCAGTTAATGAATTTGAGGCAACTAGTAGGGGGACTAGAGGGAAAGCCGGCACGAGAAGTCAAGGAGAAGAAGAAGTCAAGATCTTTATTAGTTGCAATGATCACGACACTATCCTCTTGTTTAGTGATAGGGGGGTTGCATATGCTTTGCCTGCTTATAGAGTCCCTCAATGCAGTAGGTCAGCAAAAGGAACTCCAATTGTTCAACTTTTGCCAATTCCTAGAGAAGAGGCTATTACTTCTTTACTCTCAGTTAGTTCTTTTGACGATGACACCCATTTATTAATGCTCACTAAGGGCGGTTTTATTAAAAGGACTCCTTTATCTGCATTTAGTAAAATCCGTGCAAATGGATTGATTGCAATAGGACTTGAAGATGGAGATGCATTGACTTGGGTCAGGCTAGCTGTTTTTGGCGATAGTGTTTTAATTGGTTCAAAGAAAGGAATGACTATTCATTTTAGATTGAATGATAATGAATTAAGACCATTAGGAAGAACTGCTAGAGGTGTTAGATCAATGAGCTTGAGAGAAGGCGATTCATTGGTAAGTATGGATGTTTTACCTATTGAGCTTGCTGACCGTATTGATGAAAGTGCAGATGAAACTGATCCGAATACAACAGATGGAGTTACTCAAGAAGGACCTTGGGTTTTAGTTGCTTCTGCAAGTGGACTAGGGAAACGCGTTCCAGTTACTCAGTTTCGACTACAGAAAAGAGCTGGTATGGGCTTGAGAGCAATTAAATTCAGGATTGATGGAGATGAATTAGTTGGACTAAAGGTTTTAGGAACAGGTGAGGAGCTTTTATTAGTTAGCGAAAAAGGAGTAATTGTTAGGACAAGTGCAGATAAGATTTCACAGCAATCTAGAGCTGCTACTGGTGTTCGCCTTCAAAGACTTGATTCAGGTGATCGGCTTTCAGAAGTTGTTTTAGTGCCTCATCAACCTGAAGATGAACAGGAGAATAAAGAAGATTCCTTTGATGCAGCTGATGTAAAGGAAATTAATAAGCCTTCAACTAATTGAAATTGGAAAATTGTTCTGACGTTTTAGTAATGGGAGCTGGACCAGCTGCTCTTTGCATTGCTTCGGAACTTGTTCAACAAGGACTCGAAATAAAAGCACTTTCACCCATTCCTCCCCTTACTCCTTGGCCAAATACTTATGGAATTTGGGCAGAAGAACTCGAATCACTTGGTATGGAATCTTTATTGGAATATAGATGGAGCAATACTGTTAGTTTTTTTGGCGATGGTCGTCAAAAGCAAGGATCTGTTCCCGTTAGGCATTGCTTTGACTATGGATTATTTGACCAGGCTTCTTTTCAAAAAGCTTTGTTAGATAAGTGCAATGGCCTTACTTGGCAAATTGAGAAAGTAGAAAGTATTGCATGCAAAGGGAGTAATACCGAGGTTAGCTGTGTCTCTGGCAATAAATACTTAGCTCGATTGGTTATAGATGCAAGTGGGCATAAAACACCTTTTATTAAAAGACCAGATAAAAGAGAAGTAGCCCAACAGGCTGCTTATGGGATCGTTGGAAGGTTTAGTTCTCCGCCGGTAGACAAAGATCAATTTGTATTAATGGATTTTCGACCAGATCATCTTAAGGATGAAGAACGAAAACAACCCCCTTCTTTTTTGTATGCCATGGATTTTGGAGAAGGTATATATTTTGTTGAAGAAACTTCTTTAGCTTGTTCTCCCCCTATTTCTCGTTCAGTTTTGCAAGAAAGATTGAAATTAAGACTTTCTAATAGAGGTATTGAAATTAAAGAAATTATTCATGAAGAGAATTGCTTATTCCCTATGAACTTGCCTTTGCCACGTTTTAACCAACCACTTATTGCCTTTGGTGGTTCGGCAAGTATGGTTCACCCGGCTTCTGGATATATGGTTGGTGCTTTATTAAGAAGATCGCCAACTCTTGCTAAGGAAATAGCCAAAGCAATCGCTATTTTTCCTCCACTTAGTTCTGAGGTTCTAGCCAAGAAGGGGTGGCAAGTTCTTTGGACCCCCGAACTTGTTTATCGTCATCGCTTATATCAATTCGGATTGGACAGACTAATGAGCTTTCATGAAGAGAAACTAAGAATGTTCTTTGCTTCTTTCTTTAAATTGCCCAAAGAGGATTGGTCCGGTTTTCTTGCTAATACACTACCCTTACCTAAACTTGTAATTGTGATGTTAAAGCTTTTCTTTATTGCTCCTGTGAAGGTTAAGTTGGGTATGGTTGGGTTATAAATTAGATAGATAGCTTATAAAATTTCGCACCAATCATTTGCCTGAATTAAAGGGAATAAACAATCTTCCTTTTCGATTTCTTCTAAAGCGCTAGTAGAATATTCTTCTTCTTTTTCTATTATCTTCATTAGGTCCCAGAAACGTCCTAAGTGACGATTAATTCTCTCTTTGGCTAGCTCAGTTGTTGTCCCTGCTCTTAAAATAAAACTCCAATCTGAAGATTGGCATAAAAGTAATTCTCTTGCTGCTTGTTGAAGAATTCTGATATCTAATTCTCGAGAAACTCCTGTACTGCATCTTTTAACCATTGCTCTAGAAGCTTTATTCCATTCTGGAATAACCCAAGAATTACTTTCATTTAACCAATAATGATGATAACCACCCTGGCCCCAACTCGATGGAGATGGCTCGCATAATTGTATCTTAGGATTATTGGTAAGTTCATCTTTTAATCTTGTAAAAATAACACCTTCTTTGACTGATTGCGAAAATATTTCAGATAAGAAAAGGGGCCCTTCATACCACCAATGTCCGAATAATTCAGCATCAAAGGGAGCCACTAATAAAGGTTCTACTTCAATATTTTTTGTTAGAATTTCAAGCTGTTTTTTTCTACCTCTTAGATAATCTTTTGCATGTTCTTTTACTTTTTTTATGGCTAAATTTGGCTCGTATATTTCCTTATTCTCTAACGAAGTAGTTTGTGAAGTTACTTTATATAGCTTTAGACCAAGTGGACGTGGTTCATTAAACCCAATGCTTTTAAGTTTTTCAATGGGCAAATCCCAACCTAGATCTCGATGGAATTCACGGTAAGTGGCGTCACCAGGATAGCCTTCTTTTGCGGACCAAACAGGAAGAGTTGAATTACTATCTCTACCAAAAAAAGCAACTCCTTTTTTAGTGCATATTGGGGCATATAGACCATATCTTGGTCTAGGTGTTGCATGTAATAAACCATGACCATCAAGAACGGCATACTTCAAGCCAGCATTGGACATTAATTGATCTAGCCCTTCATAGAAAGCACATTCAGGAAGCCAAATACCAAGTGGGTTAAAACCAAAAATACGTTGATGCTCTCTTATAGCTGTTTTCAGTTGGCCTCTTACTGCTTCTGGATTTTGACGTAAAAGAGGAAGATATCCATGCGTTGCCGCGCAGGTCATTAAATCAACGACTTCAGACTTTTGAAGAGATGCAAAACGATAAATAAGATCTCCTTCACATTTTTCCCAATCGACTAATTGGTTTTTGATGTTCTTTTCAAGTTGCTCTTTAACAGGAGTAAATTTTTTTGGAATGTTGCCAAGAAGATCAAGCCTTATATTTAGCCAAGATGGAAAACGCTTTTTTAAATCCTTATCTTCTAATAAAGAAAGAAGAGTAGGTGAAAGACTGATGGTGATTTTTGGTTTTTGTTCTTTATCTGAGGCTGCTGTTTCTAGAGTTTTTAGCGTTGGGAGATAGCACTCCATAAGTGCTTGAAAGAACCAATCTTCTGCTAGAGAGCCAGGCTCTGCCGATCTCACGTATGGGAGATGAGCATGTAATACCAGTGCTAGTTTTCCTTTTCTCAACTTTTTTGCACCAGTTGATTGAATTTAGATCTTTATGACCATATAAACCTTACTATCCTGGTTTGTTTAAAAAGATTTTAGGATTGAAAATCTTATTCGAAGTTACTCCTTCAGTAGTTTTGATGATTTATAGAAAATTATTTTAAAAATTGGACTATTTCTTTATAAATTAGTTGATTTGAGGTTCTAAATATTTTTAATTGTTTTTGAAAAGGAACCAAAGTATCAGTTAATTCCTTTTTATTTTTCTTTAGTAGAAAATCATTTAGAATATATTAATCATAGTCATCATGACTAATAACTTGCAGGAAAGAATTCATGGCCAAGGACCCAGGCCGAATTTTGATCTTTGATACAACTCTTAGGGATGGTGAACAATCCCCAGGGGCTAGTCTCAACTTAGAAGAAAAACTTGCTATTGCTCAGCAGCTTGCTCGATTGGGTGTTGATGTTATAGAGGCTGGATTCCCTTTTGCTAGCCAAGGTGATTTCTTGGCAGTTCAAAGAATTGCTGAACAGGTTGGGGGAGAAGATGGACCTATTATTTGTGGATTGTCTCGAGCTTCAAGATCAGATATTAAAGCCTGTGCAGAGGCAGTCTCCCCTGCTCCAAAAAAGAGAATACATACATTTATTGCTACTAGTGATATTCATCTTGAACATAAACTTCGAAAATCTAGAGCCGATGTTCTATCCATTGTTCCTGAGATGGTTCAATATGCTCGATCTTTGGTAGACGATGTTGAATTCTCCTGCGAAGATGCCGCTAGAAGTGATCCAGAGTTTCTTTATGAAGTAATTCAACTTGCTATTTCAGCAGGTGCAGGAACTATAAATATTCCAGATACTGTTGGTTATACAACTCCTTCAGAATTTGGGAATTTAATTGAAGGAATTAATAAGAATGTTTCGAACATGCACGAGGCTATTTTGTCTGTTCATGGACATAATGACTTAGGACTTGCAGTTGCAAACTTTCTAGAGGCTGTTAAGAGAGGGGCTCGACAACTGGAGTGCACAATCAATGGAATAGGTGAAAGAGCAGGGAATGCTGCTTTAGAAGAATTAGTTATGGCATTACATGTTAGGCGTAGTTATTTTAATTCGTTTTTTGGAAGGGAAGAAAGTAGTCCAACCCCTCTTACTGCTATTAGGACTGAAGAAATTACTAAGACCTCTCGATTGGTTTCAAATTTAACCGGAATGGTTGTTCAGCCGAATAAAGCAATAGTTGGTGCTAATGCTTTTGCTCATGAATCGGGGATTCATCAAGATGGGGTTCTTAAAAATAGGCTTACATATGAAATAGTCGATGCTCGAACTATTGGATTAAGTGATAATAAAATTTCTCTTGGAAAACTTAGTGGAAGAAGTGCGGTTAGAGCAAGATTTGAGGAGCTTGGATATGACTTAAGTAGAGAAGACTTAAATGAAGCATTCGCTAAGTTTAAAGATTTGGCAGATCGCAAAAGAGAAATTACTGATAGAGATTTAGAGGCCATTGTTAGTGAGCAGGTTCAGTTGCCAGAATCCCGATTTCAATTACGTCTTGTTCAAGTAAGTTGTGGAACCAGTTTGAAGCCAACAGCAACAGTTAGCCTTGTTGATCAAGAAGGACTGGAACAAACAGCTGTTTCATTAGGAACAGGGCCGGTGGATGCAGTTGTAAGAGCCCTTGATTCTCTTGTTGGTGTAGATAATGATCTGATTGAATTTTCTGTGAAATCAGTTACAGAGGGTATTGATGCTCTAGGGGAAGTAACAATTAGGTTGAGATTTGAAAACAAGCTATTTTCAGGCCACTCTGCTGATACAGATGTTGTCGTAGCCGCTGCGCAGGCATATGTAAATGCACTTAATAGATTAATTTTAGTTGAGGGTAAAACCCCCATTCATCCGCAGAAAGATGTTGTTGAATCTCAACTTAATTAGATATAAAAGATATTTTTAGGTATTTATGACTTGTCTTTCAAGAGCATTCTCGATATAGGATTGTATATGAAGGTAATGCAAGTGGAACATTGATGACGATTGCTAACGGTGTCTATAGGCTTATTGGCTTAGATGGTAGGCCTCATAAAGTTTTGGACGCACCATATGAATCTATCGAAGCAGCTTTAAGTGCTGCAAGTAATTGGTGCGATGGACAAGGCCTGAAGAGTTCATTCATAGATAGAGCTATAGGCGTTGAGGTTATGACTGTTAATGGTTCGTGGCGAACAGTTTGTTACCCACAAAAAAAATATTCGAGTCAGCTTTGATTTTTAATTAAACTAATTTGTTTAAATGTAATGTGGGTAAGTATTGATCTTTGTGTTGTCCCTATAGGAGTAGGGGTGTCTTTATCCCCTTATATAACTGCTTGTCAGAAAATTATTCAGAGCAGGAACCTGGAATATCAATTAGGTCCAAATGGAACTTCTATTGAGGGTGAATGGAACGATGTGTTTGAATGTGTGAAGGCTTGTCATGAAGGGTTACATCAACTTGGTGTAATTCGTATTTATACAACTGTAAAAATCAATACTCGGATTGATCGAAAACAATCATTTTATGAAAAAGTTAATAGTGTTCAGTCTTCTCTTTCCTCTTGAAACTGATTCAGATTTTTTTTAAATAGTTAATTAATTTTAAAATCTCTAAATCATATGGATTTCTTTAAGCATTTATCAATCATTTGCTTACCTTAGTAGAAGCAAAGATTTTTTTTGATGCGACATCAATTCAATCAATACTGGATTTTTACCTGGTTAGGTTTGCTTGCCAATATTTCAGCAATTCCTTTTATTGCCTTTGTTGTGAGTTCAGGACCTCCATTGCAATGGGCAAATCTTTGGGTTGCAATATTTCTTGCTTGGCCTGCAGCGATTGTGGGCATTGTTGCTGCAGCAGGACTCTTTGCAGAAAGAAGATGGGGCATAACTATGTCAATAATTGCTTTATCAATGGCCATTTCTGGAACATTACCTTATGGAGTTTTTCGATTAATTGATGAAGGCGATCTTTTTGGTCTTAGTGGGTTGTCTTTATTAATTGCGATGTTGAATTTAATTGCTTTGATTTATTGGTGTAAACCAGAGCATAGAAAAATAAGACTTTAAATTTAAGCTAATTCTTTTTTATTATTTATTGGATATTGAAGTCTTCTATGACGCATTCTTCTCCAAACTCTTACAAATGCACGAATAACTAGCTCTATTTCGGCTCGAGTAAGACTGCTTTGCTTTAGTTGTCCATCCAATTGTCTTGACTCAATTATCTTGCGAACTGTTGAGCTTGCTTCTTGATCAGTTGTTGTTGATTCAAGTGATCTTAAGGCCGCTTCACATCCATCAGCCAGCATTAAAATAGCAGTTTCTTTTGATTGGGGAATTGGCCCTTTATACCTGAATTTATTCTCTGAAGTTAAGGGATCTATTTTTCTGGCTTGATGAAGAAAATATCCCATTTTTAAAGTGCCTTGATGTTCAGGAATGAAGTCTGCGATTGGAGCGGGTAGTCGATGCTTGCGAGCTAGTTTTAACCCTTCGTCTACATGAGCTTGTAAAACAGCAGCACTTGCAAATGGATCATTGATTTGATCATGAGGATTCTCTCGATTCTCTTGATTCTCTATAAACCATTCTGGAGCATGAAGTTTTCCCACGTCATGGTAAAGAGCTCCTGTTCGTACAAGGTCTACATCTACGCCTATGCTTCGAGCTCCCTCTTCAGCGAGGCCGCATATCATTAATGTGTGTTCAAAAGTACCTGGAGCTTCTCTAGAGAGGCGTCTAAGAAGAGGCCTCTCTTGATCTGCCAGTTCCATTAATCTTGCCTTAGTTAGCAGTCCGAAAGTATTTTCAATAATAGGAATTAATATAAGGGTAAACATAAGCATGGCCCCTACTAATAGTGCTTCGGTAATTAAGTTTTCTGCACTTTGGTTTAAACTCCCCAATGATTTACTTGTAGAAAATTGACTTAAAAGAAACCATTCTCCGCTGAGAGAGATGAAAGGTAAAAGAACAGCTATTTGCAATAATTGAGCTCTATTTCTTATTTTTCCTCCCAAAAAAGCAACAAAAGCGGCTGCAATAGATGCCACAATTAATCTTCCCTCTCCTATTCCAGCCAATGGAATTGGCCAAAGAAGACTGGCAATAGCCATCCAAGCAAGTGCTGAATTAGTTCCTATTCCTTGAGAAAGTAATAAAGTTGGAGGAACAATTATTGCTAAAGGACTTATTGCTGCTCCAAACCAAATTTTGCTTACTTGAACTATTAGCAAAAGCCCTAAAGAAAGAAGGGCTTGACGTATAGTTAGTCTTGGTTTCTCTCTTCTCATTACTAACAACAATATAGCGGAACTTACAAGTGCTTCAATGAATTTAGAAAACCATTCAATTGGTCTTGGACTTCTATTGATTAGACCAAAATGTGCAAGAATATCATATCTTTTTTGAGTAATTACTTCTCCTTTTTTGATTATTATATCTCCTGACTTCACTAATGGATAACTTGGGATACCTTGTTTAGTGATTTGTTCTTCGAATAACTTTTGACTCTTGGCAGAATCATGTCTCAAATTA